>QWCK01004393.1_pt1 | contig 13940 bp, 16 predicted proteins | sample 1972571 | NCBI WGS metagenome assembly QWCK01 (sample SAMN09866710, study PRJNA288562) | Human gut metagenome isolate term2_stool, whole genome shotgun sequencing... | isolation source: gut | host: Homo sapiens | place: USA: California
CTCTTCATACTCTCTGCAAATGTCTTAAAGATAAGTGGCAGAGATTTAATCAGTGAGAAAATACCTCCTGCAGCAACAGCACCTGCTCCTACATATCTGATATAATTATCCCACAAATCCCAGTATCCAAGTTCTGAAATTGGCGCATCTGCTGGATAAAGGACAGTGTCTCCTCCAAAAGTTTTGATAAGTGGCATGATTATAAACCATGAAACTATACCACCGGCAAGCATCCAAGATGAAATAAGTGGTCCACATATATATCCTACGCCTGCAAGTGCTGGTAGAACGTCCATACCTATTCCTGCACCTGGTATAGCCTTCACTTCATAATCAACTTCACTTGGAAATAATTTCATTCCATCAGCTATGAATTTATAGGCAGCCGCAATTCCAAGACCTGCAAATACTGTGCTTGCCTTGGTACCACCCTCTTCTCCTGCAATAAGAACCTCCGCACAAGCTGTTCCTTCAGGATATGGTAATGTTCCATGCTCCTTTACAATGAGAGCTTTTCTAAGCGGAATCATGAATACAATTCCAAGCAAACCTCCTGCGATAGCGACGCATGCAATAACAGTGTAGGATGGAACGGTTCCTATGCCGTCTTGCGCCCACATGAATACAGCTGGTAGTGTAAAAATAGCACCCGCTGCAAGTGACTCTCCTGCAGAACCTATGGTCTGAACCATATTATTTTCTAAAATAGAATCTCTTTTTAAAATAACTCGTATAATTCCCATCGAAATTACAGCTGCAGGTATAGATGCTGAAACTGTCATTCCAACTTTCAGACCCAAATAGGCGTTAGCTGCACCAAATAGAACCGCAAGGAATATACCGATGATAATTGACATAGCGGTAAATTCAGGTACAACTCTGTCGGCAGGAATAAAGGGTTTAAATTCCCCTATTTGTTTTTCTTTCTCCATATAGTTTTATCCTTTCATTTTATTTTACATATTGTGTTATTAAAAAAAATCTCGAAAAACAACACAACGGGCGTAATTATATCACATTTTTTATTCAAAATAAAGATATAGAATCAAAATTCGTATAGAATTTTTATGCATCTCTATCAAAGCGTTTTACACTTTTCTGTGTATGAACACAAGTTTTTCGTAGAAATCACTCTATATTTTGCACCTGTTCCCTAATTTTCTCAATCTCAGCCTTTGCCTTGAGTACGAGATTAGTAAGCTCTAGATTATTAGCCTTTGAACCAATTGTGTTAGCTTCTCTATTCAACTCCTGGGCCAGGAAATCGAGTTTTTTCCCAACACTTCCATCAGTAGAATTATCAGATTTGGTTAAATTAGTTATCTGTAATATATGACTTTTCAACCTTGTAAGTTCTTCGTCAACGTTAACTTTGTCTGCAAAAATTGCCACCTCTGTAGCTATCCTTTCCTCAGATAGGTATGTATCACTAATCCCGCTTTTTTCAAGCAGTTTATTAATTCTCTCTGAAAGTTTGTCTCTATATATCTCAGGAGTTTCTTCAGCTAGTGGAGCCATTTCTTCAACTATTTGTTTTAAATTTCCAGCCCTGAAATTTAAATCGTCAGCCAAAACCTTGCCTTCTTTCATCCTCATCTCATCGAGCTGTTTTGTTGCTTCTTCAGTGGCTTCAATGATTATAGCTAGAAGCTCATCCTGATTCTCTTCAAGTGGCATAGCTATCATAACGTCTGGTAGCTTAGTAATCAAATCAATCCCTGGTCTTTCCTTGATATTGCAAGCCTCACAAAGAATTTCCATTTTTTCAATATACTCTTTGGCAAGTTTGGTATTTACACGAACTTCAAATTCCTTGTCTGATAGATTTTCGACCGTCATCATCACGTCCACTTTTCCTCTATGCAGTTTTTGCCTAATAGTTTTTCTCATTTTCTCTTCTGCAAATGAGAAAGTCTTAGGCATTCTGAACGTAAAGTCGTTATATTTGTGATTAACACTTTTAAGTTCAACCAATATATGATAATCCTGAGTTTTGACCTCTCCTCGACCATATCCTGTCATGCTTTTAATCATTTTACTTCCTCCTAACATTAACTATCTTTAATTATAACCAATCTTATGATAAAATTCCAATTGTGCTTATAGGTTAAAGTAATTTTGAGAATCACATTAAAATCAAATATTTAGGAGGATGTATAATGGCATTTGACGGCATAATGACCTGGGCAATTTCTGAAGAATTATCTAAAAAACTGACTCTCGGAAAAATTGAAAAAATTTATCAGCCGGAAAGCGAGAGCCTTGTTTTTGTAATTCACACAAAAGACGGCCGTTTCAAGCTCTATGCATCTGCCTCAGGTAATGCCCCCCACATCTGTCTCACACAAAGAGAATTCGAAAATCCGCAGCAACCACCTATATTTTGTATGATCTTAAGGAAGCACATTCAGGGTGGAAGGATAAGTCGAATTGCACAAAAAAATTCAGAAAGAATAATTGAAATTGATTTCCAGGTTCTCGATGAGCTCGGCTTTACGGTCTCAAAGAAGCTGATTTTTGAAGTTATGGGGAAACATAGCAATATTATTCTGATCAATCTAAATGATGGAAGAATTATTGATAGCATAAAAAGGATTTCTATCGATGTGAACAGAGCAAGGCAGATTCTTCCAGGGCTTTTGTACAGTTATCCTCCGTCGCAAGGCAAAACAGGGTTTAAAGAATTTTTAGGATTATCTGTTAATGATGAAGAGTCAAATCGCGCTGATATCGATCATGCTATCTCTGTTAATTGGCATGATGCAAATGACATAATGAATAAGGTCGGAGGAATCTCGCCAAGGGTTGCTGAATGTATATGTAAATCGGGATTTAACATGCTTAAGGACATTGCATGTCAAATTGAATCTATGAGTGCAGAAACCAAGGTCTATTCAAATGGCAAGAAGTTGATAGATTTTCACGTAGTTTCTATGGATAGTATTCTTTCTCCCATTAAATCTTTTAATTCACCCAGTGCTGCTATAGATTATTTTTTTGAGCACAAAAAAGAAACAAATTCTATGCAGCAAGCTAAATCAAATATTCTAAAGAGAATTAATTCAGTTCGAGAAAAGCTTGGTCTTAAACTACAAAGGATGCAAGAAGACGTATTGAAAGCAAAACAATCTGATCACCTAAGGTTATATGGCGAACTATTAACCGCTAACCTTCATAATATAAAGAAAGGTGAGAAGACAGCATGCATAGTCAACTACTATGACAATTCTAAAGTTCACATTAAGCTCGATCCAAGGCTTTCCCCCAACGATAATGCTCAAAATTATTTCAAGAAATACGGTAAAGCTATGAACACTATCAAGGAGAAGCAACCGATGATAGATAGTGTCAATGATGAAATCTTATACATTGATACCGTTATCGATCATTTAAATAGAGCAAGTGAAATGAGACAAATTGAAGATATTAAAGAAGAACTTATCGATGAAGGATATTTGAGAATACGTGATAGTAAACGGAAATCACATAAATCAAAACAATCAAAAGGTTCAATTTCAAATGGTAAAATAAATAACCCCCTTGTGTTTGATCTCGATTCTGGAAGAAGGATAATAGTTGGTCGAAATAACAAGGAAAATGATGTTTTATCACTGAAAATGGCTTCAAAATCTGACATATGGTTTCACACTAAGGATATACCAGGTTCTCACGTAGTCCTACAGACACAGGGAGTTGACCTTACTGTAATTGAAAAAGATTTCCCTGATGAAATAAAAACTGCAGCAAGCATTGCAGCCTACCACAGTAAGGGGAAATCATCTGAAAATGTTCCGGTTGACTATACCGAAATTAAATATGTCAAGAAACCGAATGGTGCTAAACCTGGCATGGTAATTTTTAAAAATAATAAGACAATTTGGGTTACTCCATATATTCCGCATCACTCTTAAGTGCTTCCCTGATTTTTTGCATCCTAAGATCTGTATTTGCAATAGTGTCAGCACAATCCTTGAGATCTCTGCCGATTCTTTCAGCTTCTTTAACATTGTGCTTATACTTAATCTGATGCTCTAGGCTTGCCCAAAAATTCATTGCAACAGTCCTTATCTGAACTTCCACTCTCATTGGTCTTTTCTCGTTTGAAAAGAAAACCGGAATCTCCACAATCATGTGATAACTTCTATATCCGTTAGGCTTTGGCTTCTTTATGTAATCCTTTATCATTACAACCTTTATATCGTCTTGGCGAGCAAGCATTCTTGCAACTCTATAGATGTCATCAACAAAAGAACAAATTACCCTTATCCCAGCGACATCATTTAGATTCTCCTCTATAGATTTCAGCGAAATTTCGTTCCCTTGCCTAACTAACTTTTCAAAAATACTGGAATCTTTCTTTCGTCTAGATTGAATCGACGATATAGGGCTCTCATCCCTTACCAAAGACAATTCGTTATTTAAAATTTCAAGTTTGGTTGCAACTTCCCTAATAGCTGAATCATATCTCATCATAAGAATTTCATATTCTTTTGTTGATTTGAGATTATCAAACTCAATAGGGTTCCTATCTTCAATCATAATAACCCTCAAAATCTATCACATAAAATATTCATCAAATAACTATGTAATTTAAAATTTAATTTATACCTATTGCACTTTTATTGTCAACTATTTATTTATAACTTTGTTGACAATAAATTCTCCGATTTTCTCTATAACCTGATCTCCGGTTTCTACCATATTCCCATTATGAATTTCATGATAATAACCCGGCCATTCAAGGTATTCGAATTCATGCTTGCCATTATTTTGTTGCGCTAACGCCCTCGCACCATTAACATCACAGAGCTTATCTTCTGTTCCCTGCATAAGGAGGAAAGGTTTGCCAGCGCTCTTGCCATAATCCACCCATGTACCATTTTCAATGGCAGTTCCAATTTCAAAGCCCTCATATGCACATCGCATCGTAATATACCCATGTACCAATGGATTGCTTGCATATGGTTTAACATAAATTAGATTGCCCAATACTTTTTCATCACATTCAGACTTCATTCTTGCTTTTGGCATTAGCTTTGAACCTGCTTTGATAGCTAAATACAGAGGCTTTGGCACAGGTCTCACAAGTCGAATCCACGGCGCTGATATAATGAAGGCAGAAGGCACATCTGATAGGTTTCCACGATATTTATAATCTAAAGCAATATTTCCGCCCATACTATGCCCATAGAGAACTATAGGTTTATCTGGAAATTTTTCTTTTGCAAAATTTATTAGCTTATCTATGCAATCCAAAACCTCTATCCTAGGTGCGGTATCACCTCTAACACCACCAGAAATCCCATGCCCCGGTAAGTCCATAGAATATACTTTAATGTGTTTTTCCGAAAGAGCCTTTGCCATTCTGCTATATCTTCCTGCGTACTCTCCTATGCCATGGATAATGAGCATAATAGCATCTGGATCCTCACAAGGAAAGTCATAACCTGCAATTTTTACTGGATTGCTTGTAAGAACAAAATTGTCAAACATAATAGCGATATTACCTCCTCATATCAATATGTTACATTTAAATACTCAAATTATACAGTTTCAGCCTTATATATTGCCTGCATAGGCACAAAATATTATCATTTAATTACCGGAATAAAATCTAATAAAGGAGGAAGTATGAAAAATAGCTGTGAGATTTGTAATAGTTCTAGAAAACTAAAATTTTTTAAAAATCGATACATTTGTGCAAGTTGTATCAGTCACATTAAAAAAAATATAATTCTGTAAATTTCATGTTAAGGAATCAAATTTAATTACAAAATCCGGCTATCCTGCATTTAACTCGTAGTACCGGTAAAACTAGAGGCTTAGGCCTCTTTTTTTATCATTTCGACCTATTTTATTATTTTGACCTATTTATTATTTTAGATATTTTCGCTTGAAAATCCTCAGGTGGAGAAACCGAGAATTCAAGGAATTCTTCTCTTATTGGATGAATAAAACCTAGTAAGGCAGCATGCAGCATCTGTCCATCTTCTCTCCATGGTGTTTTTTTTAGCCCATAAAGCGGATCTCCTACTATCGGATGCCCAATTGAAGCCATATGCACTCTTATTTGGTGTGTGCGTCCAGTTTTCAATCTACAGCGCAATAACGAAAAATCCTTGAAACTAGATATAACTTCATAACTTGTATAAGCTTCCCTGGCACCAACGCTTTTAATAAAATTCGAATACTCAGTAATACTACTCACATTCTCATTTCTACACTTTAATAAATACTGCTGTTTATTCCTATCTAGAGCTATTTTTTTTATACGATTCTTGGGATCTCTCATAATAGGATAATCTATATATCCTGTTTTTTCATTAAACTTTCCATGAACCAAGGCGATATATACTCTGCTAATAGAATGATTGCTTAGTTGTTTTTTTAAAGCCTCATGGATGCTGTTGGTTTTCGCTATCATCAAAAGTCCACTAGTATCTTTATCGATTCTATGAACAATTCCTGGTCTATCATTGCCCCCAAGATCCGAAAGATTGTCTCCACAGTGATACAAAATACCGTTCGCAAGAGTAGGTTCAGAGGTTCCAGCCCCTGGATGAACCACAAGTCCTCTAGGCTTATTAACAACCATAAGGTATTCATCTTCGTATATTATATCTAAATCTAACTTAATGGGCTCTAGCAATCCAACTTCATTTTCCACATTTTTGACAATATTTTTATCCAACAAAATAATTTTGTCTGAATCCGTAATTATTAACTTCCTATCTTTATCTGTCGTCGGGCAACCATTTACACTTACGACTCCTTCAGATATGAATCTCTGCCATCTATTCCTTGATATAGTTGGGAACATTTGTGCAAGTTTAACATCAAGCCTCATTGGATCATCCTCATGGTCTTTCATTAGATGAATCAAATGCTATAATGTATATGATTAATATTATACATCCAAGAGTAACCGATATATCCGCAACATTAAAAACTGGAGGAAAAAAAGAAAGGCTAATCATATCCGTCACAAAACCAAAAAATATTCTATCTATCAGATTCCCTATTCCTCCCGCAATCACCATTGATACTGCCAAAAATATTATTTTGTTGTTTCTGTATAATCTGGTTATAGCGTAAATCCCAAGTATTATTGCTAAAGATGAGATTATTATCAATGCTATTCTATATCCACTAAGCATACTAAATGCAGCACCCTCATTTTTTACATAGATTAAACTAAGAAGATTTGGTATAATTGGAACGCCTTTAATAAATCTGACATCATTTCTGACTATATACTTTGTATAAAAATCAACCAATAAAATAACTAAAATTAAACCAATTGCGAATATATAATTTGTCCTTGATGATAATTTACTAGTTGTTTTTTTCATTATATAACTATTCCTAAAATTAACTCATGTATTAAGGTAAGGCTATCTACTTATAAATATAATACTTTGCTATAAACAAATAACGGGGAATCCCCCGTTATTTCAAAGTATTTTAGTTTCTTTATTATCGTTTAATGATGAAAAATCAATTTGATTCTTTTCCTTTGATTTTGGGGCTTTACCTTGCGTAAGTTTTGTTGTCGACATTTCAGAATTTCTGTTCCTATTATATATTGATGATTCTTCGACTGACATGGATGCAGGTATAAAAGCTTGATCAATTTCATTAATAAAAATCGTGCTATCTTCCTGGAAACTGCTAAGTTCATCCTGCAACATTTTTTTGTATCGTTCTCTAAAATGTTTTATTTGGCTTCTAAGCATTTCCATCTCTTTTGTGCTATTTGCAACGGAAAGTTTAGCATCACTAACGATTGTGTTTGCTTCAGTCTCTGCACTCTTTAAAATCAATGCCGCCCGTTTTTCAGCACTATCAGATATATCCGCTAACAAATTTTTCGCCGAAGCCAATGTCTCAGTCAGACTAGATTGCTGTTTATTATATTCCGACAACTGCTGCCTCAACAACTCCTGTTCAGACTGAAGTTTTGCAATCGTTTTCTGATATTTCTCAATATCTATTATAATATGATTGAGGAAGTTATCGACCTCATCTTTGTTATATCCATTTAAAGATTTGCTAAAATCTTTCTTCTCAATATCAATAGGTGCTATCATGAAAAACCTCTAAAAACTACAGTAATGCTAGATGTCCCCAGCTTCCAATCAGTATAGTTGCAATTAGGCGATATACTATTCTAAGAGCAATGAAGGCAACCAAAATAGAAAAGTCAAATGGTCCCGTTCTAACTCCAAGTTTATACAAAAGTTCTCTACAAGGTGATACGATAATTTCAGTAACCTGAACCAAGAATTGATATATTTTCGTAATAGGACTATCATAATCAGCCTGCATAAAACTCATAAGAGCTCTGCCTATAAGTGCCCAGTAAAACAATCTATATATCCAAGAGACAATTATCAATGCTAAAGTCAATATATATCTCCTAACCTATCTCCACGGATTCTTGTCTTTTGGCTCAAAGCCAAAATCTACATCTCCTGATGGTTCTTCTCCATTAATATCTACATTTGAAGGTGTAAAAATAAAAATACTATTTGTAACCTTTCTAACGTTTCCCTTAAGCGCATAAGTAGCTCCATTAAGGAAGTCAAAAATCTTTCGCCCAAGTTCCTGATCCAATTTTTCAAGGTTTACAATAATAGGTCTCTTACTCATAAGACTGTCAACAAGCCTAGGGCATTCATCAAACGACTTAGGCTCGATTACAACAAGCTTGAATGCACTTGTATTAGCAGTTGAAAACCTCTTGCTATTATTTTTATACGGATTGCTTGTGGATATAGTTTCTGATATAGATTTTCTCTCTATACCATTATTTTTCTTGCTTAAAAGAATATCTTCTTTAGCCGCTGCGATTTCATCTTCAGGCACAAAAACCTCATCCTCTTCAATACCTATAAATTTCTTAATTGAATCTGAAAAACCCATAATTCTATCTCCTTAACTCCTGTTTATATTATTTTAAAAATATAAGATTCTACCTGTAGTCTCTTGCTCCAAAAATAGCTGTTCCAATTCTAACATGGGTTGCACCCTCATAAATAGCCTGCTTGAAATCTCCCGACATTCCCATAGATAATGTAGTAAAATTAACCCTCTCCCTATCATCATCCTTATACTTGTCAAACAAAGATTTTACAGTTTTAAAACAAGGTCGTGCATCCTCAGGATTATCATAAAATGGAGCTATAGCCATAAGTCCACATATTTCAATATTATCGCATTTTTCGTGAATATCAGAAATCAAATCATCAAGTTCACTTGGATTAATTCCAAATTTGCTTTCCTCACCTTCCGCATTCACCTGAATCAGTATTTTCATCATAATGCCATGTTGCTCAGCTCTTTTGTTGATCTCTTCGGCAATTTTAAGCGAGTCAACTGAATGAATCATATAAACTTTATCTATGATATATTTTACCTTATTTCTCTGTAAATGTCCAATTAAATGCCAATTTACCTTTTCAACTTTGTCATATTTTTCTTGTATTTCTTGTACCTTGTTTTCGCCGATATCGGTAACTCCGCATTCAATTGCCTCATTTATCTCTTCTGGACTGTGAAGCTTGGTAACTGCAATGAGTTTAACATCACTTGCCGATCTTTGCGACTCATGTGCAAAATTCGAAATATCGTCATTAATCATCTGAATATTGTTCTTTATACTCATTCCATAACCTCCATAAAACTCCGATTATATATTTACATTTCTATGGTCTGGTCAAAATAATATCGTATGTAACGATTGTATCTACGGCCTTTCCATTTTTATCAAAAAACACTTTGTTGGCAACCACTGAATTTTCACCATCTGTCACTATTATCGAAATGGGTTTAAACACAAAATCGCCGACCTTGTTCTTCACCATAACTCCTTTTTGGCCCTTTTTATTGCTAATTATACTCGTATTTTTAATAACAAGACCTTTGTTTATGCTGTCCACCAAAGTTACTTTAACTTTCCTATCTGATGTCATTCCGTTATAGTATCTATCTGAAGTGAGTACCAGCTTAGTTTTTCCAGTTTTCTTATTTTTAAAAACTGAATCAACTGTCATAAGAAGAGATGATTTACCCCCTGCCCCTTCAATTACAACTCTAATCCCCTTGCCTTCCGTATAAACTATATTAGGGTTGCTTTTCAAAAAACAGACTAAATTCCAATGTGATCTGTTCACAATCTTAAAAGCAGGTTCTTTTGCGGCAATTTCCCTTCTTTTTAAATTTACAGCAGATTTATCTTCGATACTTTTGACTGTATCCTCAGAAATTTTGTCAATGCTTTCAGGTCTTATTTTCGATTCATATCCATCACAATAATATGCCACCAGGCCATCATACTGTGCAGTATAATCTCCCGTTGGCACGGAGACAGCTTTAACTTTTTTAGATAGCTTTAAAAGTTCCTCATCAGCCTCTTTTTTTCCACCCTCAAGGTCTATAATCTTAGTGCCTACTCTAACAAGATCATCGTCACCAATTAGATAATTAGCCTTTCCACTTGATGTAGCAGTGTAAACATTTTCTTCCCTTACAATAAGCCCATTCGCGTTCTGAGAGACCTCAATTTCTCCATATTGCACAGCATAACTTGACTTAAGGCTTACAATAAGATTTGGCAAAACATATATAATTAAATACAAAAAAATCAAAAGAAAAACATATATAATTATTATAGTTTTTTTTCTACTCATCTCAATCTCCCCATTGTTACAATCATTTTATAACAATTGAAGATATTTTTCCATCACTTTCTTCTCAGCTTTAGAACGTGATTTCCAATTATTTTCATCCTGCAAAAACTTTCTTAACAGTTCTGGTCTTCTTTCGAGAGTAATTTTCATAGATTCTTCAAGTTTCCAAAGCTTAATAAGAGCATGATTCCCTCCATACAAAACTTCAGGAACTCTTGAATCTTCATATTCCCTAGGTTGAGTGTATTGGTCGTATTCCAAAAGGCCTGAATATATGCTTTCTTCTAAAGCAGATTCTTCACCAGATAGCACCCCAGGAATCATCCTAGAAACTGCATCAACCAATACCATTGCAGCAAGTTCTCCGCCTGTCAGGATATAATTGCCAATTGAAATTTCCTCAACATCAAATTTATCAAGCACACGTTGATCTACTCCCTCGTAATGCCCACACAAAATAGTGACATCAGAAAGGCAAGATATTTCTCTGATTTTATTATAATCTAAAATTGCTCCACGAGGTGACATATAATAGATTTTAGAGTTTTGAAGAGAATTATTTCTAATGCAATCAAATAAAGGTTGTGGCATCATCACCATGCCCTGGCCGCCTCCGAATGGATAATCATCAACTTTTTTGTGCTTATCATTTGAATAATCTCTAGGATTTATAAGATTAATATTCAAGAAACCATTTTCTGATGCACGTCCTATCATGCTTGTTTTAAGAGGCACAAACATTTCTGGAAAAAGTGTTAATATGTTAAAATTCATCATCTATCAACCCTGGTATTGTTTCTATTGTAATCCCTTTTTCTAAGTCTACGTCTTTAATAAACTCTTTAACAGCAGGTATATATGCCATCTTGCCGTTATTCAGCTTAATTTCGTATGTATCTGATGAGCCATATTGTAAAACATCTATGACCTTCCCTATTGAGGAAGATTCATCTCTAAATACATCAAGCCCTATCAAGTCACGTATCAAATATTCATCTTCCTTCAATTCGTCAAGATATTTTTCATCCATAAATACATCCTTGCCTCGAAGCGCTTCTGCAGAGTTTCTGTCATCAATACCATGTACTTTTAAAATTACCATATTCTTAACAGAAGTTATACTTTCAATATTAAAAGTTTCTTTATCTATGGTTATTTCTGAAATGTCTTCAAAGCGATCTCTTCGAGAATAATTATACACTTTTATCTGACCCTTTATACCATGAGGCGATACAATTTTACCAATTTTTATTAGTTCACCCATATTATTCTCATATTATGAAATAGAGCCTGGGCGATTTCTTGTAATATCGGCCCGGCCCTCTAATTCATCTTTTAATTAATATCTAACCTTCTATTGATTCTATTTCTACAGTAACTTTTTCGTTTCTGCGAATAGCTGCTGCCTTTACAACGGTCCTCAGAGCTTTTGCAATCCTGCCCTGTTTGCCGATCACTTTTCCCATATCATTTGGTGCTACTTTTAGCGTAATGATATTTCCACGGGAAGTTTCCTCTTGACTTACAGATACTCTCTTTGGCTCGTCGACTAAGGATTTAGCAATTGCTTCTACCAAATTAGTCATTTAAAGCACCACTTTCTTATTGAATAACACCGGATTTTTTCATAAGACTCTTCACAATCTCAGTTGGTTGTGCCCCGGTTGAAATCCATTTTTGTGCTTTTTCAGCATCGATCTTAATCTCAACAGGCTCAGTCATAGGATTGTAATATCCTATCTCTTCGATAAATTTACCATTCCTTGATCTTCTTGAATCAGCAACAACAACTCTGTAAAATGGTTTTTTCTTCGCTCCCATTCTCTTAAGTCTAATCTTTACCATAATTTCTCCTTCCATATTATCATATCTTTTAGATTATATATCCCTATGAGTTTTGAGATTTACACCAAACCTCGGAACATCTTGTTTCTTTTAAGTGCAGACGGATTTTGGAATTGCTTAAGCATCTTCTTTGCATCATTATACTTCTTAATCAATTGATTAATTTCCGTAACACTTCTTCCTGAACCTGCAGCAATCCTTCTCCTGCGACTTGCATTCAGGAGACTTGGATCCCGTCGCTCATTAATTGTCATTGATTGAATAATCGCTTCCATTGCACGAAATTCTTTTTCACTTTCTTCTATGTTGATTCCTTGCATCTGAGATTTGTTCATCCCTGGAAGCATATCCAAAATTTTAGAAATACCGCCCATTTTTTTGACTTGACCCATCTGTTCCAGAAAATCTTCAAGAGTAAATTGATTCTTCTTGAGTTTTTTCTCCATCTTGGCGGCTTGTTCATCGTCAAAAGTTTTCTCAGCTTCTTCGATAAGAGAAAGCATATCTCCCATGCCGAGAATTCTACTTGCCATTCTTTCAGGATGAAAAACCTGAAGTGCGTCCTGCTTTTCTCCTGTACCGATAAACTTAATTGGCTTTCCTGTTACCTTCTTTGTTGAAAGTGCTGCACCACCCCTGGAATCACCGTCCATCTTGGTCATTATGATGCCATCTACGCCTAATGTTTTGTTGAATCCATCAGCAACATTAACTGCATCCTGCCCCGTTAATGCATCGACAACTAAAAGAATTTCGTGAGGTTTGATTGTACTCTTTATATGAACAAGTTCATCCATGAGTTCTTCGTCGATTTGAAGTCGACCTGCGGTATCAACAATTAGCACATTGCAACCTTTTCGTTGGGCTTCCTCTTTAGCAGATAGTGCAATTTTTGCAGGATCTCGGTTTTCCCGATCAACAAACACGGGTGTATTTACATTCTTACCGACAATTTCAAGTTGATCTATTGCTGCAGGTCTATAAATATCACATGCACATAGCATCGGTTTCTTGCCACTTTGTTTTAAAAAATTTGCAAGTTTCCCTGCTGTAGTGGTCTTTCCAGTACCCTGAAGGCCGACTAACATATATGTGCTGAAACCCGAAGGTGAATATGTCAATTTGCTAGCTGTACCACCAAGAAGTTGTACAAGTTCTGCATCAACAATTTTGATTATCTGTTGAGACGGTGTCAAACTTTGCATAACCTCTGAGCCCATGGCCTTTTCTTTAACGGCTGCAACAAAGTCCTTTACAACTTTAAAGTTTACATCAGCTTCAAGCAGAGCAAGTTTGACTTCTCTCATCGCATCATTTATGTCTTTTTCAGTTATTACGCCCTTGCCCTTTAGTTTGTCAAAAGCATTTTGCAACTTATCCGATAGACTTTCAAATGCCATCTAG
>QWCK01004394.1_pt1 | contig 13939 bp, 16 predicted proteins | sample 1972571 | NCBI WGS metagenome assembly QWCK01 (sample SAMN09866710, study PRJNA288562) | Human gut metagenome isolate term2_stool, whole genome shotgun sequencing... | isolation source: gut | host: Homo sapiens | place: USA: California
AAACGTGGCCAAAAAAGGGGCGGGGGTCCCGGGGGCGGGGAAAATGCGGCCTTCCGCTCTGAGCTCTTTTCCCCGCCCCCGGGTCTCAAAATCATGTAAGAATGAAATTTTAAACGAAAAAAGTACCTTGAATACATTAAGTCGGCTACGCAATTTAAATTCGTGGCCCCTGCGGGTTGAGGGCGAATCGCAACGCCCTGGGCCCTTCCCCTGGTTTAGGAGCCGTGTAAGAATGAAATTTTAAGAAAAAACGTATCTTGAAAATATTAAGTCGGCTACGCAATTCATTTCCGGGGTAGACGGGTTCCCCGTCTCGAAAACAGGAAAGTAAGAACAAAATTTCCATAAGAACAAAACAAAAAGGAAAAAACAATGCAAATCACACTACCGGCGGGAGCTCGGGAGGGCCGCCTAGCCCTCCCGCCCTCCAAATCCATTGCCCACAGAAAAATAATCCTCTCCGCCCTCGCGCCATTTGGGGGAGAAGTGCGCCTATCTGAAATCTCAAACGACATTCGCGCCACTCTCGACCTAATAAAATCATTGGGCGGAAAAATTAACATCACAGAAAAAAACCAAATACACCACATAAAAATCGCCCCGCTCCCGAAAAAAATAATCGCTCCCGTTCACATCCACGTAGACGAAAGCGCCACCACCATGCGCATCGCCCTGATCCTCGCCCCGACGATAGCAGAGAGTGTCATCTTCACTGCAGGCAAACAGCTCCGCCCCCGCCCCATGGACGAAGGCATTCGCTTCCTAAGAGAACACGGCGTGGAAGTAAAAGGCCCGTGGCCCATCGAAACAAGCGGTCGTCTTACATTTACAGACGCACAAATCACGGCAAAAACCACCGGCCAATTCGTCACCGCCGCTCTCCTGGCGAGTCTGACCCAGCGCCGCCCCGTCACCGTCGCCTCCGAGAATCCCCCCTCCGCCCCCTACATCCGCATGACCGCCCGCATCATGGCGGAAGCGGGCATAAATATAGAAGAAAAAGACGGCATCTACACCGTCCATCCCGGCGACATCACACACATCGCCCCGGAAGTGGAAGGCGACTACAGCCACGCCGCCTACTTCATCGTCGCCAAGGTCATGGGCAGCGACATCAGCCTCGCCAACCTGCCGCCCCACAGCATCCAGGGCGACCAACAAACCTCAGATCACATGAAAACCATGAGAGAACACAAGCCCGTGGACCTCACCCACACCCCCGACCTCCTCATGGCCCTCGCCGTCCTCGCCACGAAAACCGGCGCTACCTTCACCGGCATCCGCCGCCTGCGCACCAAAGAAAGCGACCGCATCGCCGCCACATCCGCCATGCTCCGCGATCTGGGTATAAATACCAAGACCACGGACGACAGCCTCACCGTCGCCCCCGGGCAAATCACATCGGGCACAGTAAACAGCTGCGGCGATCACCGCATCGCCTTCGCCGCCGCCTTGGCCGCCACCGCCGCTACAGGCCCCATCACCGTTATGGGAGCCGAAGCCGTGGATAAAAGTTGGCCCGGCTTCTTTGAAAGCTTCGCCGCACTGAAAATCATCGAAGATAAATAGAAAGGAACACCATGGGAAAAAACATCTCCATCACCCTCTTCGGCGAAAGCCACGGCAAAGGCGTCGGCGCCCTCCTCACCGGCATGCCGCCCCACATCCCCGTGGAGGTCGCCGCCATCGAACGCGCCCTCGCCCGCAGGAGACCCCGGGGCGATTACGACACCCCGAGAAAAGAGCCCGATCCCTGGGACATCCTCTCCGGCACCTACAAGGGAAAAACCACCGGCGATCCCATCGCCATCTGGATCCCGAACAAAGACGTCAAAAGCGAAGACTACGAAGATATGCCCTACCGCCCAGGCCACGGCGACTACACCGCACACGTGAAAAGCTTCGGCGCAGACGACCCCCGCGGCGGCGGATACAGAAGCGGCCGCCTCACCGCCCCCCTCGTCGTCGCCGGCGCCATAGCGAACACCCTTCTCGAAAAACAAAACATAACCATCACATCGAGGATCACGGAAATCGGGGGAGAGACCGATCCGCATAAGCAGGAAAAAGCATTAGAAGAGGCGAAAAAACAAGGCGACAGCCTCGGCGGCATGGTGCATATCACCGTCACAGGCGCCCCCGCAGGCATGGGCGGCCCCCGGGAGGCCTCCGCCCAAAGCGCCCTGGCACACGCCCTCTACGCCGTCGGCGCCGTGAAAAGCGTGGCCTTCGGCGCGGGAGAAGAGGCGGCACGATTAAAAGGCTCCGAAAACAACGACCCTTATATAGAAGAAAAGGGAAAAATCATGACCGAAACCAACAATGCCGGCGGAATCTTAAGCGGCATCACCACCGGCGAGCCCATGGAAATCACCGTCGCCGTCAAGCCCACCCCATCCATAAGAAAGCCCCAACACACCGTGGACAGAGAAGGCAAGAATACAGTCACGGAAATCACGGGCCGCCACGACACCGCCGTCGTGCGACGCATCCCCGTGGTCCTGGAATCCGCCGCCGCCCTCGCCGTCCTGGACCTGTGGTGCGAGCGGCAAAAAGAAATCGCCCTCTATGAAAAAACAGGAGAGAAACAATGAAAGACAAAAACATCGTCATCATCGGCATGCCCGGCGTGGGCAAAACCTCCGTGGCCGAAGCCGTGGCGAAAAAACTCGGCAGAAAATGCATCGACATCGACACCGAAGTCGTAAGAGCCCACGGCGACATCCCCAAAATCTTCGAAAGAGAAGGAGAAGCCGCCTTCCGCGCCTACGAAAAAGAGGCGATAGAGCAAGCCGCAAAAGAGAGCGGAGTCGTCATCGCCACCGGCGGCGGCAGCCTCCTGGATCCCGAAAATACCCAGGCCCTGAAGCGCACCGGCACCCTCTACTGGATCACCCGCCCATTGGAAAGCCTCGCCACCGACGGCCGCCCCCTTTCCAAAGGCGGCATCGAGACCCTGAAGAAGCTGTACAAAGAGAGAAAAGACATCTACGCCGCCGCAGCCGACGCCGTCGTGGCAAACGACGCCATCGAAACCGCCGCCGAAGAAATCATCCGCATTCGAAACGTAACAAAAAAGTGAAAACCGCCCCGCCTGTCATAAAACTGTAATTTCATAAAGCGGGGCAATCGGTTATAATGGACTCATCATAGAGGTAGGGTCGGAATCCACCTCATGACATCACACCGAAAAAGGGAGCACCACTTGAACCCTTCTCGATGCGATGGTATAATAGTGTAAGATTCACAGGAATATGCCTGGGAGAATCTGAAAATTCATAAGGAGGTCGAAAGACAAGATGAACAAGAAATTTCTTAGCCTTGTACTCGCACTAGTCATGGTACTTGGCACATTCGGAAACGTCTTTGCGGCTGCAGCTCCGGAAAAGAAGGAAGGTAAGGAAGTTCCGAAACTTACTTCTACCGATGCTAAAGTCAAATGGCTGATCGACAACTCGATCGTCATTGGTAACGCAGGCAAAGACGGCAAACCCACCGGCGACATGGACCTTAAGAGCCCCATCCGCAGAGACGCAGTAGCTAAAATGCTCGTTTATGCTATTGGCGAAAAGGACTTAGCCGACAAATTACAAGGCGTATACCGTCCCTTCCCCGACGTTGAACTCACCAACATCATGAACGGTTACATCGCCGCCGCTGCTTCCAGAACCAGCGTAAACGGCGTTGCAATCATTAACGGTTATGAAGATGGTTTATTCCGTCCCACGAAGAACGTAACCTACGCTGAATTGGCTAAAATGCTCGTCGTAGCAATCGACAAAGAACTGACTCCCGCTGTAGCAAAATCCTATAGCTGGCCCCAAGGTTGGTTAGACAGAGCTGCTCGCTTAGGCATCTTTGACGGCGTTGCTGTAGACAAAGCAAATGCACCTGCAGTACGTAGCGATGCATTCGCAATGATCTACAATGCTTTCTTTAAATTAAAAGAGCTGAAAGCAGTTCCCTCCAACGAAACCCGCGGCGTTATCAGCGAATCCTCCGACGGAACCACCCTGGTATTGAACCAAGGCGAATTCAAGAAGGAATTCAAAGTAACCAAAGACACCGTATTCGTTAATCAACAAAACGTAGCTAAGAAATGGATTTTCAACAACGTAGCTGCTCAAAACTACTTTGTTGGCTCCGTTGTACGTGTCCTTTCTGACAAAGACGGCGTTGTTACCCACATCATCGAAATGGGTAACCCCGTTAATGGTATTGCCAACAGAAATGCTGCTTGGGAAGACCTCGGCAACCAAACTTTAAACGTAAGACAAAGTGCTTGGAATCCCTCTGCTAAAGATGTCACCCTTGGAAAAGACTCCATTGCCATCAAAGGCAGCATGAAGAGCTATGAAATCCAAGGCAAAAAAATTGTAGTTAATACTGCTGATGCTAGCTATGATGTAACCAGCAAAACCGTATTTTACGTTGCTGATCCGGACAAGAACGTATTAACCCAAGTTAAAGACTATGCAGCTGCTAAGGCTCTTGTTGCTGACAAAAATAACAAGACCTACAATGTCTACTTGGCATACGAAACCCTTCCTTCTTCGGCAGTTAAAGAAGCTAAGGTTGTTGTATTCAACAAAGCAAACGTTGAAATGAACAAACAACTGGTTCGTGTAACCGCAGCTGTATCCGCTCCGGATTACTTGCTGAGTGCACAAAAACCCGGTGAAGCAAGCACCGAAGTCCTTCAATACAACCTGAGCAAGGTTAACAATGTATGGCCCTACAACTACAAGTTAGAAGCTTACGACGTTGTTAAACTCGCTGTAAGTGCTGACGGCAAGTCTTCCAACGCTGACAGAGACCTCGTTATCGACTATAGCGAAGCTCCTATCTACAAGGTAGAAAAATTCCTCTTAGTTGAAAACGGCAAGGAAACTGAAGTTGATCGCGCTCATGCAAATGCTGTTCTCTTAAGAGACAAAGAAGACTTTGTAAGACGCTACGACTTACCCACCGATTACAGCAAGTTCTTCGGTAACCAATTTACCGTAGGTTCTCACGTACAAATCGCCTTCCGCGATGCTAACAAGGTTATTCTCGACGTAGTATCCGTTGTAAACCATGACCTTCGCGGCAACCTTGAAGGTGGCATCGACACGAAGTTAGTTAAGGGTAAATTAGTTGAAGTTCTTCAACCCACTCCCGCCGACAAAGCTTATCGTGTAAAAATTGTTGAAGAAGGTAACAGACGTGCTACTGACTTTGTCAGCATGCAAGATTTGAGCAAGTACAAAGGTAGCGAAGTCGAAGTAGAAGTAAACTACATCACCAAAGGCTACAATGTACCGGAAATTTTGAGAGTAGTATCCTCCAAAATGGTTCCCGTAGCTCCCGCTGAAAATGTAGAAAAAGCTGCTCTTGATGAAATTGGCAAAGTCCTCAACGGTTTGGAAAGAGATGCAAAGGGAGCTATTCTCCCCAACGCTGCTAACAAAGCTGCTCTTGAAGATGCCAAGACAAAACAAGGCGCACTCACTGTTGAAGCAAATAAAAACGATATGAAGAAAATCATCAACATCCTCATCGATCAGTACAACAATGCTGATAAAGAGGCTGCTAATGATGTTACCCCGATCGCTTAATTGTTGAACTAACTAAAAAACTCGCGTGGAAACACGCGAGTTTTTTGCGTCCTTAAAGCCGTGGCAGCACGCCGCGGCTTTTTACATATCCTGTTTTCCGCGCCTTTACAGCTCCGCTTCACTTCACGAAAAACTTTTAAAATTTTCTCGCAAACCATAGGTAAAAATCACCCGCTAAACACTATCTACCAAGTGAGGGGGAAGTTCCTTCGGGATGCTCTCGGGAAAGGACGAAAAAGTTTTTCCGACTATTTTTAAAAACCATAGGTAAAATTTCCCCTCAAATTCTATCTAATAAGTGAAGGAGGTGATCACATGGACGAAAAAAAGAAATCCCTGCGCATCGTCTATAACGCAGGCTCCGATGACGCCGGCAAAGTCATCGTCAAGAGCCAAACCTATTCCGGTCTCATCGCCGATGCCACCGACGAAAACTTAAAGTCGGCGGCTACTGCCCTCGCCGGTCTCTGCACCCGCAACATGATGTATGCCGAAGTCAGCACCGTTCAACGCTTAAAATAAGGAGGTAAACTATGGAAAGAACCTATGTATCCGTCACCTTTCAGGACGAGACCGGTAAAACCGGCCTCATCCGCGTCAACGACGCGAAACAAAATCTGGACGCCCCGGCGGTGAAAGCCGCCGCCCAAACCGTCATCGACGCCGGCGTCTTCCGCGCCAAAGGCAAATTCACTGCAGCAAAAAAAGCCGAACTGGTTACCGTCTCTTCCACTCAGCTTTTCAGTGAATAAGGTATCGTCATGAACTTGGACGACATCCTGTCCCTCATCGCCAACACCGGCTTCCCCATCGTCGTCGCCAGCTACTTCATCATCCGCATGGAAGAAAAGCTCGACAAACTGGCGGAAACCATCGCCGAACTGGGACACACCATTGAAAGCAAAATGCAATGAAAAAGGGACCCTTTGGTCCCTTTTTCGTTGCAAAAAACGCTGTTTTACGAATGTTGCATATTCTTCTTTCTTTCCGATATGCTCATGCTGAAAAAATGCTCTGTTTTTAAAAAAGCGTAGCGAACTAATTATTTTCAAGTTACCTTATTCGCAGTAAAAACCATTCTGTTATGGCTCTTAAACAAGGGGAAGGGCCCAGGGCGTTGCGATTCGCCCTCTGGCCCTTCCCCTGGGCCCCATCCCCCTCCACCCTAACGCTTTTCTAATGTGCGAAACCCTGACGGGTTTCGATTCCTGCTGGGCCGTGTCGCGGAATGGATGTTGTGTGTCGGGTAGACTCTGAGTGGGCAGGGGAGAAGCAAATGGGAATAGTCTGAAAGGATTAGTCTTTGTTCAGTTCCGTCAGGGCTTCTTCCACGTCGGCGTAGGTGATGGTACGGGGGTCGTCGTTCATTTCGTCGGCTTCAAGCAATGCACGACGCGTCACGTCATTGGGCTTGCGTCGGTTCATATCGTCTTCGGCATCCGGTCGCCGATTAATATCAGTGTAGTCAGCCATAGCAACCTCCTTTTTTAGAAGTGTAAAACGTCCGCCATGGAAAGTCAAGAACCGATAGCGGGCGTAAAAAAAGGATGATCACGATCGAACTTCGAAGGATAAAAAAATCGGGTGACGCATAAATGCATCACCCGCAAAACTTTCGTTTTCAATTCGTGTATCTATTGTAGTGTTAAATGTGGAATAAGTCAATTCTCCCTTCCAACGCTAATAAAAATCCAACTCAAAATCTTTATTTCGCTTCGCATCCCAATAGGAATCGGAACCCGACAGGGTTCCGTTCTGCTAAAAAGCGTTTTGTGGGTCGAGTGGGATGGGGTCCAGGGGAAGGGCCAGAGGGCGAATCGCAACGCCCTGGGCCCTTCCCCTGGTCTAAGAGCCGTGTAGGAATCAATTTTTAAAATAGGAAGTGTCTTGAATATAATAAGTCAGCTAAGCAATTAAAATTCGTGGCCCCTGCGGGTTTGAGGGCGTACAACTATACATCCGTTTCGTGAAGGCTTCGCCTCCCCGAAACGGTGTAAGACTGCATCTGACCTTCCATCGACTCGCTTTGCTCGTCGGGATAGGTCATGAAATCGCAACGCCCTGGGCCCTTCCCCTGGTTCAAGAGCCATGTAAGAATGTAGATTAAAGCGAAAACGTAATTTGATTTAAAAAGGAAGGCTACGCAATTTAGGAGTGGATCCAAAGGCGAGACCTCTCGCCTTTTCCATTGAACATACGTTCCTTCAGTGGTAAAATAATCTCACGGATATAAACGTATGTTCGAAATATATGTGAAAGGAGTCTTCAATCTTTATGGAAGGTCAACTGATACGTGCTGCCAAATCTCGGGATCCCGAGGCCTTGGCTCAGTTGTTGGTGGATCTGTCGCCTCTCACCCGGGCGACGATTCGCCGGATCCAGCCTTATGCGGCGGATCCGGAAAATTTATCGGGTGAAGCCAATGTTATTTTGCTCGAAGCGCTCGACGATTTCGACGAGGATCGGGGCGTGCCGTTTCATTTGTTTTATCGCAAGCGTCTGTCGTATTTTTTAATGGACGATTTAAAGCGCACCATGAAACGTAACGACGCCCCTCTGACGGACGAGGTATTGAAGTATCTCGTGGCGGAGGAGGACACGGAGGGAGATCTGGTGGCTCGGGAGCGGGCTCGCGAGCTCCACGTGGCGGTGAATGGTTTGCCGGATCGGGAGCGGGCGGTGATCGCCATGTATTTTTTCCTGGATCTGTCTCTCTCGGAAATCGGGGGCAAGTTGAATTTGTCTTATCAAACGGTGGCCAATACGAAGGTGCGGGCCATGAAGCGTTTAAGGAGGTTTTATGCTCATCAACAAGAAGCTGATTCATTATAATTTTTCGTCTCGTAACGGGACGCGCATCGCCTATATCGTGATTCACGACACGGGGAATCCCTCGCCCGGTGCCGATGCCATGGCTCACTACCGCTATTTCGGCGGCGGGAACCGGCGGGCGAGTGCCCATTACTTTGTAGACGATCAGGTTGTGGTGCAGATTATCGAGGACGCTTATGCGGCCTGGCACTGCGGCGACGGCCAGGGGAAGCGGGGGATCACGAACCGCAATTCCATCGGCGTGGAGATTTGCATTAATCGGGGCGTGGACCGCAGGGCGGCTCTCGCTCATGCCCGTGATCTGGTGCGGGAGCTCATGGCTTTTTACCGCATTCCCAAGGATCACGTGGTGCGCCACTTCGATGCGTCCGGCAAGATTTGCCCCGGCACCATGGCCGCCAAGAATTGGGCGGAGTGGTGGGGCTTCTGGGAAAGTCTGTAAGCGCGCCTTCCACCGCAACAAGATTCCTTCCACTAAAAAACGAGCTTTGTGGAGCTCGTTTTTTTATGCCTGTATTTATTTCGCCTCTTCTTCCGCCACCATGGTGAGCAGGTCGGTAATGGTGTTGTCCACGATTTTGGCGCATTTGCATTTTCTGTCGGGATCGTCGTTGTCGTAGCCGTGGGTGAGGGCGCGGCAGCAGGTGGCGCCGTTTTTGTCCCGAAAGGCGTCGTGCATTTTTTTGCTCATTTCGAAGCAACGGTTGATCTTGGGATCGCCGGGCTCGGTGCGGCCGTAGAGGTAGCCTAAACACATGGTGGCCCCTGCCAGGGCGCCGCAGATGCATCCGCCGCCGCCCAGTCCCCAGGGAAAGCCGCTGCTCATGGCGATGGCTTCGTCGGGGATGTCCAGCTCCAATGTCTTTCTGAAGGTGTCGATGACGGCTTCGGAGCAGGCGTAGCCGGAGTGGAAGGCTTCGTCGGCATAGGCTCTGGCTTTTTCCATATCAAAATCTTTTTTCACGTAATACCCCTTTCTGCGTGTCGTTTCTTTTCTTTATTCTATCACGCTTTGGTCTTTGCACCAAATTTTTCCCCGCTTTGTAAAAGTTGTCGCCAACCGTTTACGGAAAACGGGTGTAGGCGTATATATAAATTAAAGGATCTTCGGAAAGGAGGAGGGCGATGTCTCTTTGGATCGGCGTTTTCGTCGCCGCGGTATGGCTTTTGGTTTTTACGGCGCGGCGGCGGTTTTCTCATAAGGGAGCCAAGGCGGCGGCTGTTGTCTTTGAAATCTGTCTCTGCCTCTATGTGAGTTTTCGGGTATTTTTTCCCGTGCTCCCCGCCCCGGCTGCCACGGGCTCCGAGGCGGTGAAGGAAGATATGGTCTATTACAAACATAAAACGGCCTATCCCGCTATGGCCACGGAGGGCGAGGAGCGTGAGATTCCCGTGCACGTCTACGTGCCGGAAAATTTGCAGAAGGGCGCCCAGCCCCTCTTTCTCTTTTCTCACGGGGCATTCGGCGTCGGCGCTTCCAATGAAACGCTGTTTCGCGAGCTGGCGTCCCGGGGCTATGTGGTTATGTCTTTGGACCATCCCCATCATACTTTTTTCAGCAAGCTCTCAGACGGCAAGACGGTGTTTGTCGACAGGGCCTTTCTTAACGAGGTCATGGCGTCTCAGGGTTCCGAGGATTTAGAGGCCACCTTGGCCGATCTGAACCGCTGGACGGATCCGAGGATCGAAGACATCCATTTCGTCTTGGATGAGGTTTTAGATGAGGAAGCCCATAATGCCTATGAAGAGATGATCGACAAGGATGATGTGATTCTATCGGGCCACTCTTTAGGCGGCGGGGCGGTGCTTGCCGTGGGAAGGGAGCGGCCGGAGAACGTGAAGGCCCTGGTGGTTTTGGAAGCGCCCTTTGTCAAGGACATGGAAGGCGTGGTGGGCGATCGCTATGTGTTTACCTCGGCGGCCTACCCGAGGCCGATTCTGCACATCTACTCCGACGCTCTCTGGGGGAAGACGGGCACCATCCCCACCTACGCTCGAAACGAAGAGCTGATTCAGGCGAAGGATCCGAAATTTGTCAATGACCACGTGAAGGGCGTGGGCCATATCGGTCTCACGGACATGGGGCGGATATCCCCTTTTTTGACGAATCGAATCGACGGAGGCTTGGATAAGAGGAAGCCCGAAGAGGCGCTTCGTGAAATCAACGAAATGGTGTTGGATTTTTTGGACGGCCGATGATTCTTTCGGCATCATGTGATTAGACGGGGCTCTGTCTTCGCCTCTGGTACCATTGGAAAAGCCGAGACTGTATCTTATAGCGGCGTCACTTTCGGTTTATAATGGTGGGAAGAGGTGAAGACATGAAAAATATTTCTACGAAGAAGTTGACCATGATCGCCATGTTTATGGCCCTGACCACGGTGGCGACCATGATTATTCAAATTCCCATTCCCGCCACCAAGGGCTATCTCAACGTGGGGGACACGGTGGTCATCGCATCGGCCCTCTTAATGGGAAAGATGGCCGGCGGTCTCGTCGGCGGCATCGGCTCGGCTCTGGCGGATCTCTTGTCGGGCTACGGCTTTTACGCCCCCATTACTTTGGTGGTGAAGGGCCTGGAAGGTTTCGTGGCGGGCTATCTCCACGAAAAGACCCGGCTGAGCTTTGTGCTTTGCGGTTTGGCAGGGGGCTTGGTCATGGCGGTAGGCTATTTACTCGCCGAAGGACTCATTCTTTATAATTTCCCCACGGCCATCGCCAGTTTCGTCCCCAATATGATTCAAGGGGTGGCAGGCGCTCTCTTGGCGGATATTCTCTATCCCGTCCTGCGCCGCGCCATGGGCGACGAGCGTTTAGCATAAGTTTTCCCCATTAAAAAACATCCTTTGCACGAGGCAGAGGATGTTTTTTCTTGCGTAAAATTAGCAGGGTTTGACGACTTTGTATTGGATCATGAGTTCGCAGATGCGATACATATTGGTGACTTCGCCCACTTGCAGTTTTTCTTTCATGTCGTATTGACCGAGGCAGAGGCCGCAGGAGAGAACTTGTGTGCCACGTTCTTCCAAAGCCTTTAAGTCGCCGATGACTTTTTCGTTGATGCTGGGAAGGGTGACGCCCATGTTGTAGAAGACGACGTATTTCGGCGCCACGTCTTGTTCGGTGAGGGCGTAGACGAAGCCTTCCAACAGGTTTTTAGAGAAGGTTTCGTCGCCGGTGCCCATGTGGTCGGAAGAGATGACGACGATGTATTCGCTGCTGTCTTCTTCAAACATAAGCTCGCATTGGGCGTCGCCGGTTTTTTTCAGATAGACTTCGTAATCGGTTTTGGAATTGGTTTTGACTTCGGCGGTAAAGCCCAATTGCTTACCCATCTTCGTCAGGTTTTCCGTGGCGATTTCGTTGTCCACCTTGACGGTGACTTCGTCTAAATTTTCTTCGCGAATGGCTTTCTTCGTTAAAATAACCGGTCTCGGACAGGCGAGACCCATAGCATCGATAATTTTCATTTCTATCACCTCACGTAAATTGCTTTGTCGCCGGGCTCGATCATTTCGCCGATGCAGGCCACGTCGATGCCGGCTGCTTTCATTTCTTCCGCCATTTTTGCTCCGTCTTTGGCTGCGACGCTGATCAACAGGCCGCCGGAGGTTTGGGGATCGTAGAGAACTTCTTCCAGGGCGAAGTCGTCGATTTCGAAGACGATTTTGTCGCCGTAGGCTTTGCGATTGCGTTGGCCGCCGGCGGTGAAGAGGAAGCCTTCAGCCGCTTCTTTGGCGCCGGGGAGAATGTTCAACTGATCGGCCAGCACGACGGCGCTTGCGCCTTCAGCCATTTCACACAGGTGGCCCAAGAGGCCGAAGCCCGTGACGTCGGTGAGGGCGTGGACGTCGTATTTTCTGAGGACTTCGTAGGCGCCTTTGTTGAGGCGGCACATGGAATCCACGGCGCGTTGGTAGTCTTCTTCGGCGACTTCATCCACTTGGTAGCCGCTCATTAACAGGGACACGCCCAGGGGTTTGGTCAAATACAGGGCGTCGCCGACTTCAGGGGTGTTGTTGCGCAGCACTTCGCTGAGTTTCAATTTGCCGATGACGCTGAGGCCATATTTAATCTTCGGGTCGTGAATGGAGTGGCCGCCGGTCAATGTGGCGCCGGCTTCCTCACAAATTTCGGCGCCCCCTTGCAGGATGGCGTCTAAAATGTCCATGTCTTCTTCTTCGGGGAAGGCCACGATGTTCATGGCGCTCACCGGTTCCGCGCCCATGGCGTAGAGATCGCTCAGGGCGTTGGCTGCGGCGATTCTACCGAAGGCGTAGGCGTCTTCCACCATAGGCGGGAAGAAGTCCACAGAGGTGACCACGGCCAAGTCGTCGGAGACTTGGATAATGGCACCGTCTTCGTTGCCCTCAAAGCCCGCGAGAATATCGTCGCGCTTGTGAATGGGTAACTTCTTCAAAATTTTCGTCAGGTCGCCGGCGCCGATTTTGGCGTTGCAACCTCCACATACGTCTAGATGCATAGTATCCCTCCATAATTGAATTATAACATAGGAAAGCACAAGGGATTAAGCCCGAGTTATAGAATTACGTCATGAAATGCGCGAGCTATAGATTTTTTGAATAAGCCCCGGAATTGTATCCTTGAAATAAACGTGCTACACTGATCCCATAAAGGCGCTAGGCCCTTTTTGCGGCCTCTTTTACGTAAGACAACAACTTCCCTGACACGTCGATCCCCGTGGCTTCCTGAAAGCCCAGGTAGCTCATATTGGAATTTATTTCCACCAGGAGCGGACCGCGATTGGACTCGATAAGGTCGATGCCGGAAAAATCGAGGCGGGCCTTTTTGTGGGCGGCGAGGGCGATGGCTTTTTCTTCCTCGCTGAGGGCGACGGGTCGGGCGACGGATCCCGCGGCGATATTGGCGCGGAAGTCGTGAGCGTTGCGCCGCTCGATGGCGCCGACGATTTCGCCTCCTATGACGAGCACCCGCTTGTCCACGCCGGCGGACTCGGCGATAAAGGGCTGAAAGAGAAAATCTTCCCCGGCCATGGTCTCGGCGATGACCTGAGCCTCGGCCCGATTCTTCGCCAGATACACCTGCTCGCCGAAGGAGCCCTTGGCGGCTTTGATCACCATGGGGTAGCCGAAGCGGGCTTCCACATAATCTAGGAAATCTTCCTTCAGGGCTTCCTTTCGGTAGTGGAAGGGGGCGGGCACCGTGTCCACCATTGGCAGCTCATCGGCCAAGGCGGCGTAGGTGGAAATTTTGTCGTCGGCCAAGGCGATGGCATCCGCCGAATTAAAGATGGGGCAAATTTTTTCCAGCGCCCGGGCCAGGCGAATGTCTTTGTCGAAAAATAAATAGGCGTCGGGGGCGGGATCCTTTTTTAAATCCCGGGCGAGGACGGTGCCCTCATCCGCCACAAGGACGTAGTCCGTGTGGGACTTGGCGAGAACGCCTGTGCCTTTATTGATTAAATCCTGCACCACTTTGTGGATGGCGAAGGAGAAGTAGCCGTGGTAAATAATGTGAATCATAGAACC
>QWCK01004399.1_pt1 | contig 13925 bp, 14 predicted proteins | sample 1972571 | NCBI WGS metagenome assembly QWCK01 (sample SAMN09866710, study PRJNA288562) | Human gut metagenome isolate term2_stool, whole genome shotgun sequencing... | isolation source: gut | host: Homo sapiens | place: USA: California
TGATCGTCTCGGGTAACGACGCCATGATTTCTCTGGCCGAGTACATCGCCGGAAGCCAAGAGGCCTTTGTAGCGCGGATGAACGCGAAGGCGAAGGAACTCGGTTTAACCCACGCCCACTTCATCAACTGCCACGGCCTGACCGATTACGAAAAAGACGATTACAATCGGGCAACGGCGCGGGAAATGTTCGAACTTTCCCGCAGACTTTTAAAAGACTATCCCATGATTTTACAGGCCACGACACGGGAAAAACTGAACGAGCCGCAGAGAGAATACTTAGCTTATAATACCAACCCCCTTATGGGCATTCTCGCCCCTGTGGACGGTTTGAAGACCGGCTACACAGGCGCCGCCGGCCGCTGCTTTATCGCCACGGGTGCCCAAATGGGCGACGAGCATACGCGCTTTACCCGCTTTATCGGCGTCTACATGGGGGCACAAAACGACATGGACCGTTACGCCGCGGCCCTGAAACTTTCAAAGCGCGCACTGGAATACCGCTCCACCTACCTCTGTAAAAAAGACGAAGAGGTAGCCATGCTGGAGTTAAAAGACGCCTCCCCTAATCAATCGCCGGTCTATGCCGGAAAGGAACTCCTCTACTTGAAGAAGGAAGGGGAAGAAATAAAGCGCTATGTGGATTTCTACGATATTACCGCTCATCATTCCAGAAAAGAGCCCGTGGGCCGCGTGCGCTACGAATCGGGCGGGAAAGAAATCGGGCGGGCGGATGTCTTCGTCAAAGAAGATATTAAACATCCCAATCCCATCCTAAAATACAAAGATCTTATGGCGGCCGTGTTCCGTTCCATGGAGCGCGCCGCTTGACACCACAGCGGACTATTGCTAAAATAGATCGGTATGAACCCGTAGTTCAGCTGGATAGAACGTTGCCCTCCGAAGGCAAAGATCGTTGGTTCGAATCCAATCGGGTTCGCCATATAAAAACGACCGAGAGCGAAATGCCTCGGTCGTTTTTTTGTTGTACTTAGATTGTAAATTCAAGATAATATTCATATACTAATAACTAGTAGGAAGCGTCAGTAAGATAAAAGATGGGAGTCCTTAAACGATGACTAAACATAAACTATTTCGGTTCTTAATTTTGATCCTTTGCCTCTTAATTTTTGCTTGCCTATTTTTCGTTCTTATATGGCCAAAAACAGATATGGCTAAAAACAGATATTATCAGACGAACTATCCTTTTTTCGCTTTTCCTAAGGGATTCCAGGAAGAAGTTATTTTCAGGACAGAAGACTGGGAACCTAGTGGATTTAGCCTTCTTCATTACAAAGGAGAGGAAGTAGAACACTGGACCCCAGAGCATTTGGATTCCAAGGTTCAGCCCGTCTCTTCTGAAGAATTTGTAACTCAAGTAGTAGAAACACCTTTTCTTAGAGACTATAAGGAAATAATTCAACCTATTCTTGGTCCTCAAATAGAAAAAGATCCCCATCCCCGCTGCTACAAATACCAAAAAGGTGGAGATATTTATTTCCTTTACGTTCCTAGCAATGAAAATACTCTTTATTTTATATACCGAATCATGTAAACTTTCCCCTTCTTTCCCTTGTGTTTCAAACTCCGTCTATCTATAGGTGGAAAATATTAGGGTGAAGATCCTGAACATTCCAACGACATTGGTATATTTAGAGAGCGAAGATTTTCTCAATGGTTCATAGAGATGGTAAATAACATTCTTATAGAAGAGCCGGGACTACTGCCGAAAAAGAGCGAAAACCTTCGTTCGTTTTGTGTTACTTAAATTTTTGAGTTTAGATCTATAAGTTGATTCGCCTCATTGTGCTATTATATGAGCAAGAGGAGAATGGAAGTAGGGCCTAGATTAGTGGAAGTATTGGATGAAAAAAAGGTGTAGCATGAAATTAATGAAATACAAGGAATATATCGGTAGTATTGAGTATAGCGAAGAAGATAAAGTGTATTTCGGAGAAATTCAAGGAATCGACTCCATCGTTGGTTATGGTGGCGAAACAATCGACGAATTAGAAGAGGTTTTTTGCGAAGCTGTGGATGAATTTATAGAAGGTTACGAGAAAAATAATCTCGAACCGCCGGTTTCCTATAAAGAGTTGACGGCTGCTTCGAACTAAGGGCTCATCGTAAAGAAAATTTCAATTTTGATGATGTTAACCATTGGCAGAATTAGATTTCAATCGACTTTCAATAGAAAAACTCTATACTGATTGTGTTTGAAGTGTCGGTTTCCATAAATAGGGCTTGTAAAATATCTGTTTAAGCTTTATAATGTACTTTGTTAGAGGTTACGGGGTGTGGCGCAGTTTGGTAGCGCACATGGTTTGGGACCATGGGGTCGAAGGTTCAAATCCTTTCACCCCGACCATTTATAAACCGTAATTCATAGCGGGGTGTAGCGCAGTTTGGTAGCGCGCATGCTTCGGGAGCATGAGGTCGAAGGTTCAAATCCTTTCACTCCGACCAAAGAGAATCTGTCTGTAAGGACAGATTTTTTTATGCTCTTTTTTTCTTGACAAGAATTTACCGATTTTGTCAGCGTTAAAGCGATGTGGTATATTTAAAGTAACTGTGGATGTTACTTCATGGGATCGATTTTAAAATGTAAAACGAGGAGAAAGGAATTCAATATGGATTTTATTCAAGAAATGAGTGAACGCCTTAAAGGTAATCAAATGAAAATCGTCTTTCCCGAAGGCAGCGATGCGCGCGTTCTTTGGGCAGCGGTAGAACACGCTAAAGACGGTTTGATTAAACCTATCGTCATCGGCGAAAAGTCGGCTATTGAAGAGGTGGCTAAAAAAGAAGGCTTGGATCTTCAAGGCTTAGACATTGTAGAGCCGGGCAAATACGAACACGAAGAAGAGCTCGTTGAAAAATTCGTCGAACGTCGCAAGGGCAAAATCGATGAAGCCGGCGCCGTTGAAAAACTTAAAGATGCCAACTATTTAGGCACCATGATGGTTTACGCAGGTTATGCCGACGGTATGGTTTCCGGTGCTGAACACACAACGGGTGAAACGGTTCTTCCCGCACTTCAAATCATCAAGACCAAACCGGGCATCAGCCGCGTATCCGGTCTGTTTATTTTACTTCGCGAAGACGAACGTTACTTTATGGCGGACTGCGCCATCAACACTTCTATGGATACACAAACCATGGCGGAAGTTGCCGTCGCTACCCACGTATCGGCTAAACAATTCGGTGTCGATCCGAAGATTGCCATGCTTTCTTTCTCCAGCAAGGGTTCCGCTAAGAGCGATTCGGTTACCATGGTAGCCGATGCGACTCAAATCGTTAAAGATGAACATCCGGAAATTAAAATCGACGGCGAATTACAATTTGACGCCGCTTTCGTTCCCGAAGTCGGCAAGAAAAAGGCTCCGGATTCCGACGTGGCAGGCCAAGCCAACTCCTTCATTTTCCCGAGCTTGGAAGCAGGCAATATCGGCTACAAAATCGCTCAACGTCTCGGCGGTTTCGAAGCTATCGGCCCGATCCTTCAAGGGCTTAATATGCCGGTAAACGACCTTTCCCGTGGATGCAACAAGGAAGAAGTTTATCAACTTGCCATTATTACGGCAGTACAAGCTTATTTAGCTGACTAATCTAAACGGAAGATGGCCCGAGAGGGCCATTTTTTATATAAGGAGTTACCATGACTGATATGGAAATGTTTGAAAAACTCAGAAGCGTTATCGAGCCTTACGGCTCCGTCGCCATCGCCTATTCCGGCGGTGTGGATTCTTCGTTTTTAATGGCGGCCGCAACGGAAATTTTAGGCGCCGAAAATGTATTGGGAATTTATGTAGAAAATGATCTCCACCCGAAGCGGGAAAAATTCGACGCCTATGTTATGGCGGAAATGCTCGGCTGGAGGGTAAAGGTCATTTCTGTAGGGCTAGACAGCGATCCCCACATCGCCGAAAACACAAAGAACCGTTGCTACTACTGTAAGCGGGCGGCCTTTGAAACAATTCTCGACTATGCAAAGAAAAAGGGCTTTTCCACTGTAATGGACGGCACAAACTGCGACGATCTCGGAGAGTATCGCCCGGGACTCAAAGCCTTAGAAGAACTAAAGATCGTAAGTCCTTTGAAAGAAGCGGGGTTTGGAAAGGAAGATGTACGAAAAATTTCAAAATCGCGCTATGATCTTCCTACGTGGAATAAGCCTTCCAATTCCTGTTTAGCCACACGCATTCCCTATGGCACGCCTCTGACGCGCGAGAACCTGGCCACTGTGGAAGAGGGCGAAAATTTTCTCCATCAGTTAGGTTACCTGATCTGTCGTATGCGTCTTCACGGAAATCTGGCGCGTATTGAACTTCCTGTAGAAGATTTTGCAAAGTTCATGTCTCTTCACAGAGAGACGGTGAGCGATTACTTTAAAGAGCTGGGCGTCCTCTACACGACCCTCGATGTGTTGGGCTTTCGCTCGGGGTCTCAAGACGAGAGTCTGGAGGCGAAATGAGAGCACTCTATATCGATCCCTTCAGCGGCATCAGCGGCAATATGTTTATCGGCGCCATGGTGGACGGGGGCTATAAGATCGAACCTTTTTTAAAGGGGATCCATCCTCTCGGGTTTCATCCCGAGGATGTGATCGTCGAGAAGCGTGACAAGGCCGGAATTTCAGCCACCTACTTTAATTTAATCGGAGAAGAGGAGAAACTCTCTGAAGTCGACGATGATCATGAGCATAAACATTCACATAGTCACGACCATCACCATCGGGACCTGAAGGCCGTCCACGATCTTATCGATCGATGCGACTTTTCAGAGGAGGTAAAATCCCTCGCCAAGGCCATCTACCGCCCCCTTGCCGAAGCGGAAGCGAAAGTTCACGGAAAAGATCCGGACACCGTCCATTTCCACGAAGTAGGGGAATTGGATTCCGTCGTCGACGTCTTAGGGGCGGCGTATTTTACAGTGATCGCCGATGTAGAGGCGATCTATGTAGGGGCCGTGAACCCGGGGGGCGGCACGGTGCACTGCGCACATGGAGAATACCCGGTGCCCGCCCCTGCTACAGCTTATCTTTTGTCCTCCCTCAATGCGCCCTTAGGGGGACCGAAGGCGGATGTGGAGCTCACCACGCCTACAGGTGCTGCGATATTAAATGGCATCGGTGCAAACTACATGGCCCGCCCGGAAGGACGCGTACTCAAAGTATCCTACGGCGCCGGGACGCGAGACGGGGCCGTACCCAATGTGCTTCGGTTATTTTTCCTGGAGACGGAAGAAGCGGCAGCTCCTGTGTGGTACAGTTGCAATTTAGACGACATGACCGGGGAGGCTATGGGCTTTTGCATGGAAAGACTCTTTGAAGCCGGGGCGCGGGATGTAAGCTATACACCGATTTTTATGAAGAAAAATCGCCCGGGCTATCGTCTGGATGTGTTGACCGACGGAGAAAAGAGCTCCGCTATTTGCGACGTGCTTTTTTCTCACACGACCACATTGGGAATTAAGAAGATTCCCATCGAAAAAATTGAACTTCCCAGAAGAATCGAAAAAACGGAAACTGATTTAGGAAGTATTCGTACGAAGTTCAGCAAGTGGCACGACATGAAAAAGGCGAGCCCGGAATACGAGGATCTTCGGAAGATCGCCTTAGAGCGTGCCCTTCCCCTCGAGACGGTGCGCCGCGAGTGGGAGAGACGATGAGTAAATTTTATGCCGTTCGGGCAGGCAAGACGCCCGGAATTTATACGGATTGGGAAAGTTGCAAATCTCAAGTACACGGCTTTAAAGGTGCCATCTATAAATCCTTTAAAAAGAGGGAAGATGCGGAGGCTTTTATGGGGGAATCGAAGGAGGAAGAAACCCCGGAAGGTCTTATCGCCTATGTAGATGGATCCTATCGCCACGAGGATAAGAGCTACAGTTACGGCGTAGCCCTTTACGATGAGGGCGAGGTGATTTGGGAAGACAGTCGTCGCTTTCAGGGAGAGATGGCGAGTATGCGCAATGTGGCCGGGGAGATTTTAGGCGCCCGGGTGGCCATGGAGCGGGCCCTGGAGACGGGACACGATACTCTCATCCTCCACTACGATTACGCCGGCATCGAGCACTGGGCCAAAGGAGAGTGGAAGTGCAATAAAAAAGGAACCATAGACTATAAAGCGTTCTATGATTCCATACAAGGTCGACTAAAGGTTCACTTCGTAAAAGTAGAGGCTCATACCGGCGTGGAAGGTAACGAGCGGGCAGATACTCTTGCGAAGGAAGCAGAGTTTTAATCGAATTTTCGGATCGGTATATTGTTCTTTTCAAAGAGCTCTACTGCGTAGTTGTCGACGCGATAGTCGTTTTTATAGATGATTTCGCAAATTCCGGCTTGAATAAGTGCTTTTGTGCAGTTTAGGCAGGGGAAATGGGTAACATAACAAATAGTTCCCTTTGTGGGGATTCCCTCTTTTGCGCAATATAATATAGCATTCATTTCCGCGTGAATAGTGGCGATGCAGTGGCCGTCGCGCATAGTGTGGCCCACATCGTCGCAGTGAGGATTTCCCGAAACCGAGCCGTTGTAGCCTGTGGAGACGATCCGGTGATCCCGGTTGACGAGCACGCAGCCTACGAGGGCTCGATCGCAAGTGGAACGACTGGCAACCATTTCTGTAATTTTCATAAAATAACTGTCCCAAGATTTTCTCAAAGTGCACCTCCATAGGATAAGTATAGCACGTGGGAAATGGGATCAAAAGAAAGGAAGTAAGATGAAAAAGACACTAAGTGAGTTTAAAGATTTTATCGCCCAAGGCAATGTACTGGACATGGCCGTCGGCGTTATCATCGGTGGGGCCTTCGGAAAAATCGTAACCTCTCTCGTTAACGATATCTTAATGCCTCTGATCGGTCTCGCTCTCGGAGGTATCGATCTTACAACAAAATATGTGGCGTTAGACGGAAAGACTTACACTAACCCGGTAGAAGCGGCGGAAAGCGGTGCGCCGATTTTGGCTTATGGTAATTTTATTCAAAACGTTATCGATTTTCTCATTATCGCCTTCGTCATCTTTATGGTGATCAAACAAATCGGCAAAATTAAAAACCGCTTTGTTCACGAAGAAGAAGCGGCGCCTACGACCAAGACGTGCCCCTATTGCTTCGAAGAAATTCACATCGATGCTACCCGTTGCCCCCACTGTACGGCAGAATTGGACAAATAAATGGCTTACGGTTTAGTGCTTGAAGGCGGTGGCGCCAAAGGGAGCTATCAGCTCGGCGCCTACATGGCCGTTCAAGAAAAAAAGCCCGACATTCAAATGGTTGTCGGCACATCTATGGGCGCCTTAAATGGCGCCTTTATTGTTCAGGGAAACACAGACGAACTGGCGAAAATCTGGTCAAAGATTTCCTTCGGAAACGGCGGCGAGTTGGCATCGGCTCTTATGGAAGTGAAAAAGGGGCTCGATCCCGTAAGCTTTGCAAAGACGGCGAGAGCGGTGCGGCGAGTGGATATCGAGCCTTTGAAGGAATTAATTCATCGCCATATTGACGAAGAGGCTATTCGGAAAAGCTCCATGGATTACGGTCTCGTGGTCTACAGTATGAGCGAGGCGAAGACGAAATTTCTATACCTGGACGATATTCCCAAGGGGAGACTTCCCAATTATATTTTGGCGAGCTGCTGCTATCCCATTTTTGCGCCGGTGAGGATCGACGGCAAGCTTTATGTCGACGGCGGCATCGGAAACAATCTCCCCTACGAAATGGTGGTGGCCAAGGGGCTTGAGCCCATTATTTTAAGGACCAATCCCTCGAAGGGCGAAGTATTGCCGAAAGAAAGCATCGTCATCGGGCCGACGCGCCCCATTGCCGAAACTATGCACTTCGATCCGGAGCTTGCGCCTCAAAGGATGCAGCTCGGCTATCGCCACGGGCGCCGGGTTCTAGGAGGATACGACGGCATGGATTATACTTTCTTCTCCTTCAGCGAACGGGAGGCTTTAAAGCGCCTCGACGATTTGTTTTTTGCCGCTACGGAAGATTTCCGCTATTTGGTGGAGGAGAAGGGATCGCCTGAGCGGGGGATTCACGAAAATCTATGGCCGAGACTGGCCGAGGCCCTCTCTCTCGGGGAGAAGTACAGCTATAAAGAGCTCCTTCTGGGGCTTGTAGAGGCGCGCGCCGATCAGCTCCACATGGACCGAGACAAGATCTACACCCTCGATGGTTTACTTGACGAGATGGGGAGAAAATACGACGTGCGGCCTCCGGTGGGATCCATGCTTGAGCGGGTGCTCTATTTATTGTTCAGTAGAAAGAGGTTGGCCATTGAATAGAGAAAAGATAAAAAAATTATTAGATGAACACACGCCGGAACCTCTCGGGTTGGATCACCGTTTTGCGGTTCTCTGTGCCCTTATGGATGTGGAGGGAGAAACTCACGTGCTCTTTGAAAAGCGCTCCCTCCTCCTTACAAATCACACAGGAGAGGTGTCCCTTCCCGGCGGCCGCATCGAAGAAGGGGAGACGCCTAAGGAGGCGGCCTTTCGAGAGACCATCGAGGAGCTTCGAATCGACCCGAAGCATTTAAAGATTCTCGGGGAAGGGAACTACCTCGTGGCCCGAAGCAATCGGGCGGTTCACGTCTTTATCGGTACCATCGAGGGCATTGATGTAGAAGACATCTCTCCGGAGCCCGGAGAAGTGGCCTATGTCTTTACCGTGCCCCTTTCCGTTTTTCTCGATACGGAGCCTGAGGAACATGTCATCGAATTTAAAAAAGATGCAGACGAAGGCTTTCCCTACGATCTAATCCCCGAAACGACGGTGGCGCCTTTTCGGAATATAAAAGACCGCATTTTCTTTTACACGGAGGCGAAGGAGAAGGAGCAGATCGTTTGGGGCATGACGGCAAAAATTATGCGGGGCGTGGCGGAACTTTTACGAGCCGACAATTAATTACAAAATAATGACAAAGTCCGTAGATTTATTGCGACACAAATAGCTCATTGGTACAATAGCCCAGTGAATGTTAGAAAGGTTACATTCTGTAACCTTTTTTATTGCTATAAATCTCAAAGGAGTTTGACCTATATGAAAAAGACCTTGGCTCTTTCGGCACTGGCCTTAAGTTTAATCATCCCCTCTTCTGCAGAAGCGAAGACGCTGTACATTGAAACGGCAGGTAAGGCACCTGTGTCCGTGGAATCCGACGGTAAAACCGTAGGTGAGGTTATTGTAGAAAAGGGAATCGACATTCCAGAAGGTTACGTTCCCTTCCCCAGCGCTTCGGAAGCCGTACCGGAAGATGGCGTCGTCCGCATCGAGCAGGGTATTACCGTCCGCGTAAAAGACGGCGAAAAGGAATACTTGCGTTCTGTAAAGAGTGACCGGGTGGACGATATTTTAAACGAACTAAAGATCACCCTCGGTGAAAATGATTCCGTGACACCGCCTCTGGACGGCCGTATCGGAAAAGGGGAAATTCTCCGCATTAATCGGGAAAAAGAAGAGACGGTAGTACGTCAAAAGCAAATGGACTTTGAAACCGTTACGCGAGAAAACCCCAATCTCTACGAGGGTACGAAAAAAGTCGTGCAAGAAGGCGTAAAGGGCGTGGTGGAAGAGACCCGTCTCGTCACCACCGTTAACGGAGAGGAGCGGGGAAGCATCGTGATAGGTTCCCGAATCCTCACGGAAAGCCGAAATAAAATCGTGGAAGTGGGTACGAAGAAGCCCGAAAATATGATTCACGGCAAAAAATATAAGAAGAAGATCGTCATGCGGGGAACGGCATATGATCCCAGCGCCGGCAAGTGGACGGCGTCGGGTACGCGGGCGAGAGTAGGCGCTGTGGCCGTAGACCCTCGCGTCATTCCTCTCGGAACCAAGCTTTACATCGAAAGTGCCGATGATTTCCCTACTTACGGATTTGCCGTAGCGGAAGATACGGGCGGCGCCATTAAAGGCAATCGCATCGACGTATTTTACAATTCCAGAAGCCAAGCCTTGCGCTTCGGAAGGCGCAATGTCGTCGTCTATATTCTTGAAGATTAAGAACTCGCCGGGAAACCGGCGTTTTTTTATGGGACTTTATAGAAAATATCAATAATAATTGACGAGTATTTATATTTTGATTTGAAGAAGGAGAATCATAGGTTTAAAATTAGATTAGAAGTATGTAAAGAATTACAGAAAGAAGGTCATGATGAAAAAAACATGGATAACGGCACTGGCTCTATGCTTAGCTTTAGGTCTTACAGCCTGCGGCCCCAAAGCTGAAAACAACGGCGCAGCAGAAGGTAACAAGGCTGAAAACACACAAGCTGTAGAAAACCAAGAACAAACTGAAAACGCCGGGGAACAAACAGAAGCTGCCACGGAAGCATCCGTTCCCACGAAAGAAAATCCCATGGTCGTTGATAAGGAGAACAAAACCGTTAAGATCTATGCGGAAGTGAACGAAAAATACAAAGACGAATCTACCATGCATATGATCGTCGCAAGAGACGGCAAAGAAGCGGATCACGCCATGTTCACTTCCGATGCGAAGGCTCTCGAATTTCACGATGCTTTGGAATCTCTAGGTTTAAAAGCCGGCAACAATATGACGAAAGACAATATGGGCAAAGCCCAAGTGGAAGGCGATGCCTTGGATGTGTCCTTCCAATTTGACGGAGATGACAAAGCTTACGCTATCGATGAAGTGGTAGCTGATTCTTCCGGACAACCCATCGATATTCGTTTCGGCGGAAACTACGATTTCCAAAAAGATGCCGGAACAGGCTGCATCTCCTGCTTGCTTTCCTGCCCTGCAGGCATCACCTCGAACCACACCCACAAAATCGGCGACGATGAAAAAGAAAACTTCACACTTATGCTCAATAAAGACAATGTACCCGCTGATAAAACTCCGGTCATCGTCACCTTTGCAGCAAAATAAAAAGCGACTGTTCTGCATGAACCCCAAAAGTTGGATAACAAATCCAATCTTTTGGGGTTTTTAAATGCTTGAGAGACTTCGGCCCGGTGGCCTTCTTATTGAAGAAAATTTATAAATGATAACTATTGTCAAATGGAAAAAGGATCGCTATAATGATAATTAATATTAGTAAGGAGGTTATTTATGAACAAAAAACTAAAATACTTACCGGCGGTTGCCGCGGCTTTCGCCATCGGCTTTGCCTTAAACGGCGGCGCACACGCACAGGGCTTCGAGGATATGCCGAAGGAAAATCACTGGTCTTACAGGCCCATTCGTTTCTGCTTAGATAAGAATTACCTAAAGGGAATGGACGCAGTACATATTGCACCGAACGCGTCCCTTACACGAGGTCAAATGGCGGCGATTATGAATCGCGTCAAGGGAACGAGCGAAAAAGCCGATATCAGCGCTTTTAAAGATGTAAAAGTTCAGGATTGGTTTTACGACGATATTGCAAAAGCCGTAAAGGCGGGCTTTATTTCCGGCCGTTCCGTAAGTGAAATGGCACCCAACGCCAAGATCACCCGCGAAGAAGCCTTCACGATTCTCGCGCGTGTCCTCGGAGAAAAAGAAGCGAAGCAACATCTCGGCGACTTTAAAGACGGCAAAGATGTATCCCCTTGGGCCGCGAAGGGCGTTAACTTTTTAGTGGATCAAAAAATTGTAAACGGCGATAATGGCAGTCTTCGCCCGAAAGACGGCATTACCCGTGCGGAATTCGCTCAAATCGTCTTCCAAGCTTTCGAAAAAGAAGGAATGCCTCAAGTAGAGGAGGGCGTGCTTTTCGGCGATGCCAATGTGGATCAGCAACAATATCCCGCCATTGCACCCTTTATTCACCCGCCTTTTTACAATGTGCGCGTGAAAATAACTGTGGACAAAGAGGGTAAGATTCAATCGGTAGAAGACGATCAGACGGTTGAAAAGGGATTAGCTCCCGGTACGAAGAAAGATTTCTTCGACAAGAAGAACGCCCCTTACTTCAACCAATTAAAAGAGCAGGACTTCTACGATAAAGTGAAGGGCTTGGATCGCGCAGGCGTCGCAGCTTTAAAAGTAAATCACGGAGAAGTAGACGCCTTAACCGGCGCCACGGAAACGGGTAAGGCTTTTAAACAGGCGATTTTAAACGCGTACGATAAAAAAGAAGGTAAGAAATTCCTAGGCGAAAAGGAAACCCTTGTGGCGGAAAAACCTATGGTCACGAAAGAAGGGGTTACCGTTCACTTTAAAAATAATTTGCCGAAAGATTTTAAGGCAAAACTAGTCAGCGTGAACGCCGGCATTTATAATGGCGAAAATTTGATCGACAGTTCCAAGATTCAATGGAAAGCGACGAAAGACGGCTTCGATCTTGCCATTGCAGGGGATTTAAAAACCGGTAAATATATGGTGAACATTATGGACGAAAGCGGAAAATACCGTTCACCGGATTTCGAAAGCGGTCACGGAAGCCCGCGGAAATATCCCTTCTTCGTTATCGAAAAGGGCGCAAGTATTAGCTATAAAGAGGGCAAGCTCGCTATTTCCGACAATGATTATGCCAACTTCCAACAAAATATCGAAGAGATTGTCGTAACGCCTTTAAAGGGGAACGAGCCCATTAAAGATAAAGCCATGGACATCGAACCTGTGGGCCACCACGGAACCAAAGGGGATTATCAAAAGAACCCCATGTTCTTAAAAGACGGCAGCATCAGCGAAGCCGTTACAGTGGGCCGCAAGAAATCTCCCGTCTTTGAAAAAGATATGACTTACAAAATCGAAGTGGAAACCTATGGCTACGGCACATTGGAATTCACCTATACCGCTAAAGAAGGCATCAAAGAAGCGGAAGATAAAAAAGACGGAAGCTACACGGGCAAAGCACCGGTGGGAAGCTTCGGCTATGATTTCGTCGCCGATGTGACGGTAAAAGACGGAAAGATCATCGCAATAAAAGACAAGACGAAGGCAGACGGCGAAAGCGCCAAACGCCATCAAAGTTATATCGACGCTAAGATGTTGGATAAATTCTTAGGCAAAGACGCCAAAGAAGTTAAAGGGATGGCGGACACCGTAAGCGGCGCCACCGTGACAGCGAAGGCGGCGCAGGAAGCGATTTTAAACGCATTGAAATAAGAAAAAAGCAGCTCCAAGGAGCTGCTTTTTTTGTGGGGAAAAGCGCGGAAAAAGATTGACGAAAAACGAAAATCGTTGTACATTATTATTACCGACGAAACCGTCGGTAACAGAAATAGGAGGAGAGGTTATGGTCAAAAAGCGTTTAAGTCCGGAGGCGCGAAAGAAAGAAATTTTAGCTGCTGCGGCAAAACTTATAACGGAAAAAGGCTACAGCCACGTCACCATGGAAGATGTTGTAGAGGCGACGGGGCTTTCTAAAGGCGGCTTATACCATTACTACAAAAGCGTCGACGATATTCTCTACGATTTAATGGTAGAGGGCATTCGCTACCGGAACGACATCATCAAGGGCGCCATGGCAAGCTATGATGGCTCGATCGATCGTGAATTTGTGGCGGAGAGCATCGTAGAGAAAATGCTCGACGACAACCCCTATATGCCGGTGTACGTGCAGTTTTTACTCGCCAAACGTCGCAATGAAAAATTGGAAAAGCTGTTTTTAAAATTGAAGGAGCAAACCTTGGAAGAATTAAACGCATTATTGTTTTCCGAAGGTGACGTGCAGATGAATGAGGACATGCTCGATTTGCTCACGGATTTCATCAACACGGTGATCCTCGGCAGTGAACTGTTAGGTGCGCGGGAAAATTTAAAAAAACATCGCCAACTTCTTCTCGCTGTCACCCAAAACATACTTAAATCGACGGTCTAAGTCGGTTTAAGTTTTTTTACAAGATGTTGTGATAATCATTATCATGAAGAAGGAGGTCTTATGGCCATTTACAAAAAAATATTCGCATATGTACCCGAGGCGAAGGGTTACGGTTACTTATCTCTGCTCTTATCCGTTGCAAGCGCCG
>QWCK01004401.1_pt1 | contig 13921 bp, 14 predicted proteins | sample 1972571 | NCBI WGS metagenome assembly QWCK01 (sample SAMN09866710, study PRJNA288562) | Human gut metagenome isolate term2_stool, whole genome shotgun sequencing... | isolation source: gut | host: Homo sapiens | place: USA: California
ACCCTAGCGGGGTCGCGGGATCGCTAGCAACGCCTGACCCCCGGGTCGTCGGGGCTACGCCCCTCGACCCGGGTCTAAAAAGCGGGCACCCCTGTCGGGATGCTTCGTTCACCACTCTTTACAATAAGTTGAATGGTTTCTGTACCACTCAAATGCGTCACCCCTGACCCACCCCCGGACAAGATCGCTCGAGACCGGCCAACTGGATGGTCGAGAGAAGCCCTCAAACTAATACCGGTATTAGTCATCACTATAGTCGGTATTAGTCAAAACTATTACCGGTAATAGAAAACTCTATTACCGGTAATAAAAGTGGCAGGCAATCTCTGTGTGCCCCTCCCGGCGACCCACAAGGGGTCGACTCAGGCAGGATGGCACACCGACAAGGGGCTTACTGTTTCGCCCGGATGTCGAGGGACGCTGCGAATCGTATCACTGCGGATGGTGCGTATCACAGTGTAGAGTTTTGGTCATGAAAAGACAGAAAGAGACTCGAAGAGACAACCCCTGCCGGTGGAGGTGGTATATTCGCACCACTTAAGCTTCCGGACAAGTCAAGCGCTTCCTGATCGGTCGCCCCTGAGTTGCCCCCTGGTCTGTAGGAGACGACCCCTAAGGTCGGAGTGCGTTAAGACGATGCAGCATCGTGTCTGAGAGAGCTTCCTCAGTCAGGTCGAGGTGACTTGCTGCCCGGCTATAGATCGTCCGGAGCGGGAGGTCGCTCTCGTCGGTCTCTAGGAAGAATGGTCGCTTCAGTACTTCCTCCCAGCGATATTGCGGGTGGAGACTCACCCCTATATGCGCCTCCTCCAGCTGATGCAGGAGCTCCGGCTTTCCCCTAAATCCATGGACTACCCAGATGCCCTCCGGATGAGCACGCCGCTCCCTCAGGAGGAGGTGCCATCCGCCCACCACGTGAAGGACAAGGGGACAAGCGAGCCGATCAGCAAGAGCTATTTGGCATCGCACGAGGGCGGTCTGCTCCTCCATCGACCACGAAGAGCGACGGTCCCAACCGCACTCCCCTATGCCGAGGAAGCGCTCGCCCAGCTCATCGATCCGCCTGAGGAGCAGACCCTCCGGGTCGGCGTAACGCTGCTCATCCATCGGATGGATCCCGACAGTGTAGAGGTCCGACCGATCGTCAGTCTCCTCGTCCGGCATAAGCGAGCGAACCGCGATGACTGTGGAGTCACCGCGGTAGCGCTCTATATTATGTAGGTGGGTATGGAAGTCAAGCAGCCTCATGGCACAGGGTCGTAGCCACTACCACCCCAGGGATTGCACCGCAAGAGGCGCCAGATAGCCAGGAGCAGTCCCTTGATCGGTCCATGCTTCCGGATCGCCTCGATCGCATACTGGCTGCAGGTGGGTGTGAAGCGACAGGCGGGAGGCGTGTGGGGGCTGATATACTTCTGATAGAAGCGGATCGGCAGGATCAGTAACCTACCGACGAAGGCCCCAATGCTGTGAATGATAGACCTGAGACTCATAGGGGGGAAGCACTCTTCACCTCCTCACAGAGGCGGGCAATCGACTTGGAGACCGCTGAGGAGAGTCGCTCTGAGCGAGAGACATGATCACCGATATAGAGCAGTCCCACGAGGAGGGTCGCCTCCTGCTCTGCTGCGAGCGCCCTGAGCGGGCCCTTCTGCAGCCGCCACGCCTCGCGGGTGCGACGCTTGATCGTATTGCGGTCCACCGCATGGCGGATCAGCCGCTTGGGGACGGAGATAAGGACCTTGAGTGACTCCTCCGACGGCTCCTCCAGACGCCAGACGACGCGGTAAGGATAGCAGACGAAGCGACTCCGGCTCTCGAAGAGCTGCCGGATCTCCTCCCGCAGATAGAGCCGCTCGCTCTTCGTCAGCCCATACTCCTTCATATGGATCTACTCCGCCGACTTCTTCTCCTCCTGTAGGTAGTGCTCCAGAGCAGCGGTCATGCTCGGGTACTCGCGCGTCGGTGCACTGATATGCACCTGCAGACCCGCCTGCTCGAGCTCCTCCCGCGTGCCCTCGCCGAGACAGCCGACGATCTGACGGCCCTGCTGATAGTCGGGATAGGCAGCCTTGATGGCAGAGAGACCATTGGGGCTGAAGAAGAGGAGAAAGTCAAAGGAGTCGATTTCCTCCGATGTCACATCAGCATAGATGATCCGGCAGACATCACAGACATCCACCTTCACCTTAGTATCCTGGAGCATTGCCACCACCTCAGAGCTGCGCTCCTCTATCTCCGGCACGAGGAACTTCTCCTTGTCGTGCTTGCAGATGATAGTCTGGAAGTCGGACGAGGAGCCATTCTTCTCCGGGAAGAAGATCTTGCGCTTGCGTACGGTGATAAACTTCTGCAGGTAGAGGGCTACACGCTCTGAGGCACAGAAGTACTTGAAGTCCTCCGGCAGAGTGCAGCGCAGATCGCTCACCAGCTTGAAGAAGTGTGTAGTGATCGTCCTCGATGTGAGGATCACCGCCGTATGCTTGAGAATATCTACCTTCTGGTCCCGAAACTGCCGTGTCGTCAGTGTCTCGAAGTGGAAGAGGGGCTTAAAGACCAGCTCTAGACCATACTCCTCTGCCAGCTGATAGTACGGTGAATTCTTCTTGGGCGGCTCCGGCTGCGGTACCAGGATTTTACGTGTCTTTGTGGACATTTGTGATATACTACTGATTCACACTAAGTGAGGCGACCTTGAGCAGATAGAGCAAGGGGCCTATTTCGCAAGCGCAAAGGTACAAAATAATATGCAGGGGATAATGGCTGAGGTGACTGAAGATCCGGATCTCCCTATAACATAGGAGGACGCGGTAGACCACATAAAGCACCCCGGAGACAGTGATCAGTGCCGAGACACTCATCGGAGTGAAGAGTCGCAGTAGGAGCGGGATGAGGAGCGTATTGACAGCAACGATCAGCAGGATCAGGTAGTCCGCCCACCAGAGGGAGATCTGCTCCGGGTGACAGAAGGTGTATACCATCCACGCCTGCACCACTGTGGCTATGATAAAGAGGAGTGCCACCCATAGGGTCACCCTCCCGACACTGAGCCAGAAGCCACTGAGCGAGAGGGAAGCGACACCACTCGACTCCGGTAGCAGAAGCGTCACTAAGAGGGACACCAGGAAGAGACTCTCCAAAAGCCCCACGACGAAGAAGCCCACAGATGGGAGCATCTCACCAACGCGAGGGATGGCACGAGGGGGAGCTGTCAGCAGGAGCAGCGCTCGACCTCGCCCCCGTGGACGTATCAGCTGGTGGTAGAGCAGCACGCATACCGCGACCAGGACGATCGCCACGGTTATCAGACTATCAGTGTAGGCGGGAGCTGAGTCGACGTACTGCGCCTCCTCATAGGTCTCAAACACCGGCCATACAGACCTCAGCTCCTGACTCAAGGTGTCCCCCTTTGCTTAAGTATGGTCTTACCCCTCCACCCACGGCTGAGTCGCCGGGACGGATCGCCACACTCTCTCAGGCAACTGAGCCAGCGCCCGATCCTCCGCCCGGTGCATCTCTGCCTCCAGCTCCGGCGTCACGTCATCCTGACCACAGAGGTGGAGTACCCCGTGGATCATCACCCGGAGCAGCTCACTCCCGGGCGCCACACCCAGATCTGCAGCGTTGAGCCGGATCTGATCGAGGGAGATCAGGATGTCCGCCACCAGCACCTCATCATCGTCTCCGCTCGGGAAGGTGATAATGTCCGTGTAGTAGTGATGATCGAGGAACTTGCTATTCATCTCGAGCATCTGCTCATTGTTGCAGAATTGGTAATTGAGCTCTCCAATGGTCTTTCCATAGCCCTCTGCCACGGACGTGATCCATATGCCCACCTCTCGGCGGAGAAATGGGGGGACGGCCTCGCTCTCTGAGTAATAATGAATAGCCATAGACACCTGTATTATATTAGACGGGAAACATCGGCCCATCGGGCGCACCCTTGCATCGCCCGGGAGGACACTGCAAAGGTAGTCATTTTATTACACCCCACTCATTACTGATAAAAGAAATGCCCCTGACGAGCAGGGGCACTTCCAACAGGCTATTATCCCGATCCGACGAAGTGGGGATCACTGGATCAGGTGAGAGCGGCGAAGCAGCGCGTCTACCGTTGCATCCCGACCCTTAAAGGCTCGGTACAGCTCCGCAGGATCCTCCGAGTCACCCCGCTCGAGGATATTCTCCCGGAAGCGATCCGCGGTAGCGCGGTCGGTGAGACCGTTGTGGATGAAGTCCTCGAAGGCATCCGCATCTAGTATTTCGCTCCACTTATACCCGTAGTACCCGGCGGCGTAGCCCCCGCTGAAGATGTGGGTAAAGGAGGGACTCATCGCCGTCCCGGCCGCATGCGGAAGCAGCTCCAGCCCCTTCCGAGCCTCAGCCTCCACCTCCTCGATGTCAGTGGGTAGGGTCTCCGGATCGGTGGCATGCCACTTCATATCTAAGTAGCCAAAGGTGAGCTGGCGTATGCAGCCATAGCCGTCGAGGAAGAGCGCATTCCTCTCGATCGCATCGAGCAGATCGTCACCGATCACTTCGCCGGTCTGATAGTGCTTCGCAAAGGACTTGACGAAGTCGCGCCGGCGCATCCAGTTCTCATTCATCTGTGACGGCAGCTCCACGAAGTCATGCTCCACATTGGTTCCGCTGAGAGACGCGTGCTTCACCGTCGTCAGCAGACCGTGGAGGGCGTGACCAAACTCGTGGAAGAGCGTTGTCGTCTCATCGAAGGTGAGGAGCGACGGCTTCTCATCGCTGGGCGGGGTAAAGTTGGTCACCAGGCTGATCACCGGGCGTACCCCCTCGTACTCCTCCACATAATTGGTCATCCAGGCACCGGACCGCTTCCCCTTACGAGGGAAGTAGTCGAGCAGCAGAGTCCCCAGCAGCTGTCCCTCACGCAGCACATCGTACGCCTCCACATCGGGATGGTAGACCGGCAGCTCGCCGTTGCGTCTCAGCTCGATCCCGTAGAGCTTACCGGCGAGACCAAACATCGCCTCCACAACGGACGAGAGCTCAAAGTAGGGTCTCGTCTGCTCCTCCTCATACTTCAGTGCCCTCTGGCGATAGAGCTCTGCATAGTAGCTCCAGTCCCACGGCTCCAGCTTCGTGATCTGATCCCGACGCTCCGCCTGACCGGCTATCGTCTCCACCTCCTCACGCGCCTTGGCGAGGTAGGCATCGCGCAGCTTATCCAGCATATTGTAGACCGCCTCGGGCGTCTTCGCCATCTTCTTAGTCAGTACCAGCTCCGCATAAGTCTCGTGACCGAGGAGCTTGGCGATGGAGTGCCGTAGCCGGACGATGTCGTAGATGGTGGCGATGTTGCTCGTCTCCCTCGAGGTGTCGTAGCAGAGCGTCCCACGGTCACGGTAGATCTGCCTGCGCGTCTCCCGATTGCTGCAGAATCGCATGAGCGCACTGTAGGACGGCATACTGAGGTCAAAGATCCAGCCCTCTACGCCCTCCTCCTTTGCCCTCTTGCGTGCCTGCTCCAGCGCTGAGGAGGGCAGTCGCTTGAGGGACTCTCCGTCGAGGACCGAGAGACGGTAGGCATTCTGCTCCCGCAGGACGTTTTGCCCGAAGCGGAGTGTCGCCAGGCTGAGCTCCTTCCGCAGCCCCTTCAGCTCCTGTCGGCTGCTCTCCGGCAGCATCGACCCATTGTCCCGATAGGACTCGTAGGTGCGGAGAAGGAGTCGCTTATCTATACGCGAGAGTGCATCCTGAGATGCCTCGTAGATCTTCTTTACCTTGGCGGCAATGTCGGGATCAAGAGAGATCTCATTGGCGACATCGGTCAGCTCCTCCATCAGCTCCTCCGACAGCTCCATGAGGCGGTCGTCCGCATCGCAGCTGAGGAGGTTGTAGAAGGTAGCCGACGACACATCCAGCGCCCTACCCGCCTGCTCGAGAGCCAGCACAGTATTGCCAAAGGTGGCAGCCTCTATCGGTACGGAGCGGATCTCCTCCAGCTCCTCCCGGTAGGTCTCCAGGTCCTCCCGCACCTTCGCCGCAAGGGTATCCGCATCCCGGTGCTCGAAGTCAGGATAGAGTCTCTCCATAATCTGTCGCTATCTTCCGGACCCGACGCTCATGGCGTCCGCCCTCGAAGTCAGTGCTGAAGAATATCTCCGCCATCTCCTGCGCCTCCTGCACCGGCACGAAACGCCCGGGCAGCACCAAGACATTGGCGTTATTATGCTGCCGGATCAGCGATGCGATCTCCGGCATCCAGGCAAGTCCCGCACGGACAGACTGGTGCTTATTGAGCGCCATCTGGATCCCCTCACCGGAGCCGCAGACACCGACACCCATATCCACCTCGCCCCTGTCGAGGGCATCGCCCAGTTTGTGAGCAAAGTCGGGATAGTCGCAGCTCTCTGAGCCACTGTCCGTCCCGTAGTCGATCAGCTCCACCTCGGGAGCCCACTTTGCGAGGAAGTCCCTCACCGCTATCTTGATATAGAATCCGGCGTGGTCACTGGCCAGACCTATCTTCTGTACTCCTGCTATCATAGTTTACTTCTTTCCCAATAGCTCCATCACCTCACGGCAAACTGTCTCAGCCGTGTAGCCAAATTTCTCATCCAGCACCGTGTAGGGGGCGGAGAAGCCAAAGGACTCCATCCCGTGGATCCGCCCCTCACTGTGAGAGATCATCCCCTCCAGGGTGACCGGCAGACCGGCAGTCAGGCCGTAGCGCGGTACGCCGGGGAGCAGCACGCTCTCCTGGTAATCCTCCGGCTGACGACGGAAGAGTCCCTCGCTCGGTATGGAGACGACATTGACCCTAATACCTCGCTCACTCAGCAGCTCGGCACCGGCGACGAGCGTACTCACCTCAGATCCGGAGGCGATCAGCACCGCCTCGGGCGCCTCGCACTCGATCACGGTGTAGCCGCCCCGCTCCACGCGGAGGCTCTTGGTGTAGTCGTTCTCGGGGAGGTTCTTGATATTCTGACGGGAGAAGATCAGTGCCGTCGGGCTCTTCGTATTCTCCATCGCCATCTTCCACGCCACGGTGGTCTCCTCCACATCGGCAGGACGGAGGACCAGCATCGAGTTATTCCCGGAGTGGTTGCGCAGCTTCTCCATCAGGCGGATCTGTGCCTCCTGCTCGATCGGCTGGTGCGTCGGACCATCCTCACCGACACGGAAGGCATCGTGGGTCCAGACAAACTTTACCGGCAGCTCCATCAGAGCGCAGAGGCGGATCGCCGGCTTCATGTAGTCGCTAAAGACGAAGAACGTACCGCAGGCGGCAATCAGCCCGCCATGCAGCATCAGCCCCATGCTCACCACCGCCATCGTCAGCTCTGAGACGCCCATGTTGATGAATTGGCCGTCGTAGTTGTCCCGCGTAATCGCAGTGGTCTTCTTGAGGAAGCCATCCGTCTTGTCGGAGTTGGAGAGGTCGGCACTGGAGACGATCATATTAGGTACCTGCTCGGCGAGATGTCCGAGGACAGTCGCCGAGGCATTGCGGGTCGCCTTATCCGGCGCCTGCTCTATCCGAGACCAGTCGACGCTCTTCACCTCAGGGTCCAGCCACCGCTCCAGCTCCTCTGCGGCCTCCGGCTTAGCCTTGCGCCAGCTGTCGAGGCGCGTCTGCCACTCCTTCTTCTCCTCGACGAGCGTCTCACGCCGCTTGGCGAAGCACTCCTGCACCTCGGGGAAAATGACAAAGGGGTCGTCCGGATCGCCACCCAGACCGGCAACGGTGCGACGAACGTCGGCACCGGCCTTGGAGAGCGGCTGACCGTGCGTCGACACCTGATCCTCAAGCGAGCGACCGCCCTCCTTGTCGATCGCCCCCTTCGCCATCAGCGTATGACCAATGATGAGCGAGGGCTTGCCCTTGACCGCTATGGCCCCATCAAGAGCGCGACGGATCTCGTCCGGGTCATTGCCATTGATGTCGAAGATCTCCCAGCCCCAGGCGCGGTACTTCATCGCCACGTCCTCACTATCCACCTCGTCTACACGGGTGGAGAGCTGCACCTCATTGGCGTCGTAAAACATGATCAGGTTATCCAGCCCAAGGTGACCCGCCAGACGACCAGCCCCCTGCGAGATCTCCTCCTGAATACCGCCGTCGGATATGAAAGCGTAGATCCGCTGCTGCATCAGTCCCTTATCGAAGTGGCCACCCATCTTCTTCGCCGCAATGGCAGCACCCACCGCCATCGTATGTCCCTGACCGAGCGGTCCGGAGCCATTCTCTATCCCTCTCGCAATATCCAGCTCAGGGTGACCCGACGTCGGACTGCCCCACTGACGGAAGGCCTTCAGCTCCTCCATCGTGAAGAAGCCCTGCATCGCCAGCACGCCATAGAGCATAGAGGAGAGGTGACCGGGGTCGAGGAAAAAGCGATCCCTGGCGATCCACGCCGGGTCCTCCGGATCGTACCGGAGATACTCGGAGAAGAGCACAGCGGCGAAGTCGGCGCCGCCCATGGCTCCTCCGGGGTGACCGGACGAGGCTCTCTCCACCATGGAGAGAGCAAGGATCCGGATATTATCTGCGATCTTGTGGCTTAGAGAGTTATTACTCATCGTTACGGTGTATTGAAGTAATGGTTTATTAGTCGGAGTTATGGCAGGCGTGAGCCTACGGACAAATATACCAAGACCTTTGCAAAGAGACCCCACTGCGAGGACAAACTCACAGGAGGTCCCAAGTGGCTCATAAGGACCGCTAATAACCCCCTGTTCCTCAGGGGTCATTCTATTACCGGTAATAGTGTTGCCTAAACCCGGTATTAGTGCGCGCTAATATCGGGTTTAGTTTTGAGCCCTATTTAATCGGGTACGATTCGACCCTTTTCCGGGACTTCCGGGGAGGGCTTCACAAGATTTGGCTATCTTTGAGGAGGTATTAGGACTATACAGACAACATATATACTGATGAAACCGACACTATTTGTACTTGCCGCCGGCATGGGATCCCGCTATGGCGGCCTTAAGCAGATCGACGGTCTCGGCCCTCACGGCGAGACCATCATGGACTACTCCATCTACGACGCCATCCGGGCAGGATTTGGCAAGGTGGTCTTCGTGATCCGAAGGGACTTCGAGGAGGCCTTCAGAGAGAAGATCGTCTCCAAGTACGACCGACTGATCCCGGTGGAGCTGGTCTTCCAGAGCGTGGATAAGATCCCCTACTCCTACAAGGTCCCCGAGGAGCGGACGAAGCCCTGGGGTACCAACCACGCCGTCATGATGGGCGAGGAGGTGATCAGAGAGCCCTTTGCGGTGATCAATGCGGACGACTTCTACGGGCGCGAGAGCTTCGAGGCACTTGCCGACTTCCTCCGCAGCGTCGAGGGGAAGGAGGGCGAGTATGCCATGGTGGGCTACCGCTGTGGCAATACCCTCAGCGAGAGCGGTACCGTCTCCCGCGGTGTCTGCGTCACCGACGACCGCGGCTACCTCACCGAGGTAGTGGAGCGGACCAGCATCGGACGCGATGAGGAGGGGAAGATCTCCTTTACTGATGAGAATGGTGAGAAGGTGGTGCTGGAGGAGAATACTCCGGTGTCGATGAATATGTGGGGCTTTACACCCGACTACTTTGCTCACAGTCAGGAGGCTTTCCGGAAGTTTCTCGATGAGAATCTGGAGAAACCAAAGGCAGAGTTTTACATCCCCACTGTGGTGAACGACCTGGTACACAGGGGCCAGGCGACCTGCAAAGTGCTGGATACACCGGCGCGCTGGTTTGGCGTCACCTATGCTGAGGATCGTCCCGAGGTGGTGAAGAAATTTGCCCGCCTCCACGAGGAGGGGATCTATCCCGACAGCCTGCTCTCCTCGCTCCGCAAGTAAGCCCTCTGAGTGCCTGAGCTGCTGACGATCATCGGTCCGACCGCATCGGGGAAGACCCCCGTGGCGGCGCACCTTGCCCACCGGATGGGCGGGGTGGTGCTGAGCGGTGACTCGCGGCAGGTCTACCGGGGGATGGACCTCGGGACGGGGAAGGATCTGGAGGACTATGTGGTAAATGGGGAGCCGGTGCCCTACTACCTGATCGACATTGCAGAGGCGGGTGACCACTACAGTCTCTTCCAGTACTTAGAGGACTTTGACCAAGTATGGCAGTCGCTGCTGGAGGAGACACCGAGGATCCTCTGCGGAGGCTCGGGGCTCTACGTCGAGGCGGCGGTCCGGGGATACCACCTGCCGGATGTCCCTCGGGACGTGCAGCTGAGAGAGGAGCTGGGACAGCTTAGTCTCGATGCGCTTCGCGAGAGAGCTGAGCAGCTGGGTGCGCTGGAGGAGGTGAGGGATCCGGAGAATAGGCGACGGATGGAGCGGGCGATAGAGGTGGCACTCTACTTCCGCGACCATGGCGAGCGGTATCTGGATCGTCCCCCACTGGAGGGTCCGATCTACTGCCTCGACATATCCCGGCAGACCCGGCGCAGGCGGATTAGCGAGCGACTTGACCGAAGACTCCTCGGAGGGATGGTGGAGGAGGTGGAGGGGCTGCTGCAGCACCTTCGCCCTGAGCAACTCACCTACTACGGGCTGGAGTACCGCTACGTGACGGACTACGTCACCGGCAAGCTCACCTATGAGGAGATGCGAGACCAGTTGGAGGTGGCGATACATCAGTTTGCCAAGCGTCAGATGACCTGGATCCGCGGCATGGAGCGGCGAGGTCTAACCATTATCCCTATACCGCCCGCCGACACCCCCGCCGAGACCGCCGAGCTAATTCTGAGAGAGTATAGTAAGAGATGAGTATGGAGCACCGGTCGAGACGTCAGGCTGCCGGGAGTGGTCCCGGAGGGCGAGGTGGTGGATCATCTGGTGTCGCACATTGACCTCCTTCTCTCCATGGCTTCGCTCCTCGGGATCACCCTCTCTCCTATCGCTGCACCCGACAGCCGGGATCAGCTCTCTACGTGGCTCAATCGCGGAGGCACCGGGCAGGACTCCATCCCCCAGCTCTACGACCTCTCCACCGACCCCGGCGAGACCCACAACCTCCTCGCCCGCTAACCCAGCTGTAACACAAGGGCTCTGTCGGGAAATATTGTACCTTTGACGGAGATGCCAAGGTGACATTTCCTCGCACATTGAGACCCGAGAGTGACCATACCTTTGAGACCTTCTATATCACCCATGCTCGAGAGATGTACTGGGTGGGGGTAGCGGTGTGCGGAGACTCGTTTCTCGCAGAGGAGGTGGTGCAGGAGGTCTTTATGCAGCTCTGGGAGCAGCGAGTAGACCCATCATCCATCCGCAATCCCCACTCTTACCTAGCTACACTGGTCAAAAATCGTATCTACGATGTGATCCGTCATCGCTCAGTAGTCAGAGCTCACGAGGAGAGAGTGCGGTACGAGATGGAGGTGGCAGACCTCGAGGACCTGACCGAAGAGGAGAGAGAGGCGATGATCAGTCAGGCGTGGCGTCTCGTACAGAGCTTACCTGAAGCGGCGCGTGAAATATTTCTCCTCGCCACCATGGAGGGGCTGAAGTACTCCGAGATCGCAGAGCGGAAGGGGATCTCAATCAATACTGTCAAGACCCAACTTCGCATAGCGAGGAAGAAACTTCGCAGCGACCCCCTCGCTATGATCGGGCTCTGGATCATCCTCACGCATCTTTCTTAGATCTTCCCCCTCTTCACCCTTTTTCACTTCTCGATCGTCTTACAATCAGAGAGGCACCTATCGGCGCACCTCTCGCAACACCTTTTGTCATCCATTATGAAGGATCAGTCTGAGTACATACACCATATAGAGTCTGTCCTATCCGGCAAGGAGAGGGCAGAGACAGAGGATCTGCCGATGATCCAGCGGCTCTCGGATCTATCAGCGACACCGGACTTCGATGTCCGTGTAGGATACGAACGACTACAAGCCGAAGTGGATCGTCGGGAGAGGCAGAGGAGACAACGAAGACGTCTCATCGCAGTCTCTCTTGGGGCAGCAGCTGCCTTTATCGGCGTGCTGATGATCCTACTCCTACCACAGAGAGGTAGTGAGCTATTGCCGGAGGAGAGTCAAGTCGCAATGGACCTGTTACGGCAGTCCTACATTCTTCCTGACTCCCTTGCAGGAGATAGGGATCTGGTACTCCTGCGAGGAGACGGATCAAGAATGCACCTCCGTATAGGGGACCAGGACACACTTAAGATGGCGGAGATGGCCCTTCTCCTCAGTCCCGATGAGGCAGTGACTCTCGTTGTGCCGGAGACAAGGCGTGGAAACGTCCTCCTGGAGGATGGTACAATGGTATTGCTCAACTCCGTCTCTCAACTAAGGATGCCCACTTCGTTCTCGGGTGGACGTCGCATAGCTCTGGAGTCAGGTGAGGCGCTGATGGATGTGGCGCATGACGAGAAAAACCCCTTCCGTGTCACACTGCCGGAAATGGACCTGGAGGTGCTCGGGACTACATTTAATATCTGTCTCTACCCGGAGCAGGAGCCTACGGCAACTCTATTGGAGGGGAGACTGAGAGTCACCGATAAGGTGGGTCGATCTCTTATGCTCCATCCTGGAGAGGAGGCTGTCCGTAGCAGAGACGGCAGTCTGGAGAGCAGACCGGCAGATCTGAGGACAAAGACCGCATGGGTGGAGGGGACGTTTGTCTTCAGTCACCTATCTCTATCCTCTATCATGACTTATCTTGGAAGGTGGTACGGATTTGACACCACCTTTACCTCCGACTCCCTCAAGGAGAATACATATACCGGTGCACTGAAGAGAGAGTACAGCAGAGACTTCGTATTCAGCCTACTGGAGACAACCACCAAGCTTAGCATAACCAACCAACAACACGAGGAGCACCACGTGGTCGTAAGCCATCGGTGATGCCCCTCAACATAACATTATTTCAAACCCCTATTATGAGTGTGAAATCATCTCTCCGCCGCCACGCTATCGGTTCGGTGCGAGTGGCACTGTCTATGATGGTCCTCCTCGCAGCACCGGCCTTCGGTGCCATGCCACAGCCGGCAGCAGCGCAGTCGGATGCCTCTATCACCGTAATGCAGCCGAGCGGCACCATTGGCTCGGTGATAAAAGCGGTGGAGCAGCAGACAGGACTGCACTTCTTCTACAACGACCGGGACGTGAACCTCTCGGAGCCTCTCCATCTGGAGCTAACTGATGCCTCCTTGAACAAGATCCTGGAAGCTTTCCGTGACAAAGGACTATCGTGCGAGGTTCGTGATGGTCTGATTGTACTAACACAAGCAAGCAAGAACAGCCAGTCCAAGACTATCACCGTCAAGGGTAAGGTGCTTGACAAAGAGGGACAGCCGATAATGTCAGCCACCATTGCCGTAGTAGGCGTACAGGGCAAGGGGGCATTTACAGACATTGACGGCAACTTTGAGCTCAAGGACGTGCCGGCAGATGCCACCCTGCGTGTCACCTTCGTAGGGATGACCCCACAGGAGGTGGCTCTCAATGGGCGCACTGACATCACCATCACACTGCACGAAGACTCTGAGCTCCTAGAGGAGGTAGTCGTCGTCGGCTACGGTACCCAGAAGAAGGTGAATGTGGTCGGATCGATCGCTCAAGTTAAAGGAGATGACCTAACGAAAAAGTCCTCTGCAAACTTAGTAAACGCACTCACCGGTATGATGTCAGGAGTCACGGTGACTCAGCGATCAGGCGCCCCGGGAAAGGAAAGCAACAGTATACGTGTCAGAGGTATCGGATCTTTCGGAGGCTCTCCTAATCCACTCGTATTAGTGGATGGCATACCTGGATCCATATCAGATGTGAACTCTAGTGATGTGGAGAGTGTGTCAGTCCTCAAAGATGCATCAACGGCTGCCATCTATGGATCAAGAGCAGCTAATGGTGTAATCCTAATCACCACCAAAAAAGGGAAAGGAGACAAGATCAACCTATCATACAGTGGATACGTAGGCTGGAACTCCCCC
>QWCK01004615.1_pt1 | contig 13918 bp, 13 predicted proteins | sample 1972571 | NCBI WGS metagenome assembly QWCK01 (sample SAMN09866710, study PRJNA288562) | Human gut metagenome isolate term2_stool, whole genome shotgun sequencing... | isolation source: gut | host: Homo sapiens | place: USA: California
GCTGTTCATGGGAACCACCGAGGCTGAGGCGGTGAAACTGTTTGCCAACACCTATTTAGCTCTTCGTGTCAGCTTCTTCAATGAATTGGATACATACGCAGAAATGAAAGACCTCTCCACCAAAGATATTATCCAAGGGGTAGGACTTGACCCACGCATAGGTTCGTTCTACAACAATCCCTCGTTTGGTTACGGTGGTTACTGTCTGCCTAAAGACACCAAACAACTTTTGGCGAACTATGAGGATGTTCCCGAGAATCTGATAGAAGCTATTGTTCAAAGCAATCGCACGCGCAAGGACTTCATCGCTGACCGTGTCTTGCACAAAGCTGGTTATTACGATTATTTCAATCGGGGAGCCTTTGACACCTCCAAAGAGAAAAAATGCGTGATAGGTATCTACCGCCTCACGATGAAGAGCAACAGTGACAACTTTAGGCAGAGCAGCATTCAAGGCGTGATGAAACGCATTAAAGCCAAAGGTGCCGAGGTGATTGTTTACGAGCCTTCGCTCGAAGACGGCACCACTTTTTTTGGCAGTAGGGTGGTTAATGATTTGGACGTCTTCAAACAACAGTCGCAAGCCATTGTTGCCAATCGATATGACAATTGTTTGGATGATGTGGAAGAGAAGGTATATACTCGAGATATCTTCAAGCGGGATTGAAGGTTGTATGATGAGTTATCGAAAACGCTTGTTAAAGATAAACAACATGTATACAGGTTGGAGTTCTGCAAACTTAGGAGGTGATGTTAAAAAACCATCTACAAAAACTTTCAAACTAAGCGATGCGCTTTACAATCATCTATGGACTTTAACTACAGATGGAAAGTGTGCAGGTCAGAATGGTGAAACTAAATGTATTCATGTTGGTACAGGGGATAGCTATAGTCAATATCTCATCTTAAAATCCACGACGTCATTTAGTTTTGTAGATGTGGTAAGGGTGGCTACTGCCGTCACTAATAGTAGGAAATATACACAGGATGTGGTATTAATGAAAGGTGAGGAAAATTTGAAGGCTTCACTTGTCTACGGAGTTCAAAAAGATCGAGTAACAACTCGTATATTTGAGTTTGATAATAATAAAGACATTGGCGAAGCAGCAAAGTTAAAAGTCGAAATGAAAGGAGAAAAATATGAAGAAGGAGCTCTATGTTTATTTTTTATAGAAGTCGCTTCCGTATTGTCCGATCGACAAGAACTACAACAGCAGCACATCCAGCCTGAAAAGATCTATTCTTACCAAGTGCAGCGTACGTTCGCATCTACACATTGGAACACCATATGTCTGCCGTTTGATGTGAGCAAGGAAACGTTGGCAGAGGCAATGGGAAAGAATTGCGCATTGCGGGAGTTTAATAAGAAGGTTGACAACAACGTGTTGAAGTTTAAGAATGTTGTTGCGAACTTTGAGAATGATACTGTGATACAAGCAGGTGTTCCTTATCTCATCAAGCCTGCGGACAAGGTCGAAAATCCTATCTTTTCAAACGTAGTTTATGAAGATGTGAAACCACAGGAGGTTCAAGATGAAACAGGGCAATATGCTTTCGTCGGCACATTTGACCCAGTAAAATTAAGTGTTGATGGCACCAACTTGTTCTTATTGGCTAATGGCAATCTTGCCAAACCAAGATCCAAAGAGCTGAGCGAAATGTATGGCATGCGGGCCTACTTCAAAATTAACGAACAGAACAGTTCTTCGGCCAAGCAAATAACTTATGCCATTGATTGTGGCAGCGAGACGGTGAATGGAATACAATCACTGCGGGTACAACCTTCAACAAGCAGCCAGCATATTTACAATTTACAAGGTGTAGATGTAGGAGCGGACATCCAACACCTGCCAGCAGGTGTGTATGTGATGGGTGGGAAGAAAATAATAAAAAGGTGAGGAGTAAGACAAACCCTATTCACCTACTCATTCACGAACATCATGAAACATCAACAATATACCGCTCCTGAACTGACTACCATTCATTTGGATGCGGTATCATACACTCTTTTAAACACATCCCCTAAGAAACATATAACCATTCAAGCTGATGGTGTCGATATAAACGGTAACAACGATGAAGGAGATGCTCATGATGCTTGCGCCAAAAAGTTTATGTTTCTGGACGCAGATGACTTTGACGATTGGGAATGATTACTTTCAATTTAGATGTAGATAAGATTATTTCAGATGACAAACAAGAAAGAAGAAATTATTAAGTTGCCATCATCTGAATCGGCTTCCGATTTTCAATCGCAAGATACCGATGCGTTGATGGATTCGGTGCCCTCACTCGTCGGAGATAACAAGTTGAAGGCACGTAAGCCAGTGGCAAGTCGAAGGGTTAAGAAAGGACCCAAATTTACCTATCAGTTCAAAATTAAATTGAGAGGCATCACCAATCCACCCGTATGGCGACGCGTGTTAGTACCTGCCAACTTCACTTTCTCAGGATTCCACGCCGTGATTCAAGAAGCATTCGGTTGGTGGAACGAACATCTGTATTGTTTCAGTGATAGACCATACTGCCGTATGCTGAACATAGCCGAAGTACGTGAGGATGATTGGGGCAACGCTCCCGACTTCGATGCTCGGAAATTCACATTAGGAGAGTTTTATGGAGAAAAGCTCAATCCTAAGCATAAACTCTGTTACGTTTACGACTTTGGTGATGACTGGATTCACGACATCACGCTTGAGGATATTATAGAAGAATTGCATCCCCATGCCTCGTGTACGGCTGGCAAAGGAGCTTGTCCCGAAGAAGATAGTGGCGGTGTATGGGAATACGAAGATATGAAAGAGGACGGAGAGATTGAGGTTTCTGCAGTCATAGATTTGGCAGAGATAAAAAAACATGTGGAAGCTGTAAAGCCCACAGGGTTTGAACCGTGGTAAGGGTGTACAATATGTCCCTCTTTCTTAATTTAACTATAGTTCAAGATTAAACACAGCAGGCGAAACTGTCTTAAGTTATTCCTTTGAGAGAGCATTAACTCTGTTCAATAAGAAATGGAAAATCAGCAACACAACAGTAAACGTATAGCAAAGAACACGGCTATCATGTATATCCGGATGTTCGTCATGTTGCTGATAGGTCTATATACCAGTCGGGTCATCCTACAAACTTTGGGTGTGTCCGACTATGGAACCTATAATGTTGTTGGTGGAGTGGTAGCCATGTTTGGCATCTTAACATCAACTCTTTCTGGGTCAATTAGCAGATTTATCACTTTCGAAGTAGGTACAGGCAACAAAGAGCGATTAAAGGACATTTTCTCAACCATTACGTTAGTTCAACTCGTCATGTCTATTGTGATAGTTGTACTCATTGAGGTCTTGGGTGTTTGGTTCCTCAATGCCAAGATGAATATTCCACCCGATAGAATGGGTGCGGCAAACTTCGTTTTACAATGTTCTATTCTTTCTTTTGTGCTTAGCATGAACACGGCTCCTTATCATGCCTCTGTCGTGGCTTACGAAAGGTTTGGCCTTTTTGCTTATTTAACGATATTGGATGCCGTGTTGAAGTTGGCAGTGGTTTTTGCCCTATTTTTCTCTCCTTATGACAAGTTGAAGACTTATGCGGTTTTATTACTGCTTGCGGCTATCTTAGTGGAATCCATCTATGTGCTCTATTGTCATCGCCATTTTTCTGAGTGTCGCTTTAAGCTGAAATATGACCAAGCATTGTTGAAGGAAATAGGCGGATTCTCATTTTGGGGCTTATTTGGGAATGCCTCATGGATTCTCAATACACAGGGTATCAATATTTTGATTAATCTTTTTTTCGGAGTTACCCTCAATGCGGCAAGAGGTATTGCAGTGCAGGTAAATGCGATGGTTGAGAATTTTGTCTCTAACTTTATGATGGCATTAAATCCGCAGATAACCAAATCCTATGCAGCAGGCGACTATGAGTACATGCAAAAGTTGATTTTCACAGGCGCAAAATATTCCTTTTTTCTCATGCTGTTTTTCTCCTTACCGTTATGTTTAGAGACCAAGACAATACTCACACTTTGGTTGCAACAAGTGCCCGACTACTCTGTCCCCTTCGTAAGACTTACGCTTTTGTCAACCATGATGTTTGTCTTAGGTAATACATTGACCACGTCTCAACATGCAACAGGAAAAATTCGCAAATATGCAATAGTTACCAGCTTGTTTACTTTTATTGAGTTCCCTGTAACTCTCATCTTTTATAAAATAGGTTTCTCACCGATATCCACATATATCATTCACATTATCGTATATACGTTGTTGATATTTGTAAAAATACATTTGGTAAGGGATTACATATACATTACTTATCTCCAATATATACGACACGTTTTATTAAAGGTTTTTGCTGTTTCTGTTGTCTCTGCTATCTTACCCTTGGTAGTTTATTTCTATATGAACGATTCGCTTTTACGCGTATTCTTTGTATGTCTGATAAGTGTTCTGTCAACGTCGTGTTGTATATGCTTTATAGGAATGGAATGTAACGAGAGAAAGGCGGCTCTCATGTTTCTTAAAAATAGAATTGCAAGTAAGTAATCAAATAGTTCTATTTTATCAATCCGATAGATATCAATAGTTACAAAATAATTAGTATGACACAACGTATACAACGATTTCATTGGATAGATTGGGCAAAAGTTATTTTAATCTATCTAATGGTTGTGGGTCACTGCTTTCCAATCAAATGGCAATATAATTTGATATACGCATTTCACATGCCTGCTTTTTTCTTTATATCAGGTTTTTTGTACAAGCCGCATCCTTGGCAAAAGACACTGAAAGCATTCGGTATTCCTATTTTACTTTTTTCAGTAGTTAATTTAGGTGTGTATATACTTCCTAAAATGATAAATGGAACATTAGACTTTTCTCATTTTATGGAAAGATGTCTATTGCCATATTGGGGTGGAGTAACAAACCCAGATTTAGAATATATTTATTTGTTCCCTGGGGTATGGTTTGTCATTACATTGTTATGTGCTCGATTTCTTATGGGGGACATCAAATGTTTTTCTTTTGTTACGAAATATGCAAAAGTTGTATTAATTGTTTTGCTTGTCTATCTTGCAGTTGAGCCTATTTGGTTAACTGAAAATCCGTTGATACCTTATAAATTATATAGGGTGGTTCCCAGTCTTCCTTTTTTGTTGACGGGTTATATAATGAAAGACAACATAGAGGCATGGATACATTTATCTTCATGGAAGGTACTTCTTTTAACAGGTATGTTTTGTATAGGCACGTCTTTATTGGGCACTTGTAACATATTGAATTATAGGTTCAGTTATTCTTATGTTTTATTTTATGTCAATGCGTTGATTGGGAGCATTGTGCTTTTTAATCTTTGTACTCACCTCAAGGCAAATGCCGTAATTTGTACATTTAGCATCGGAACGTTGTTTGTTCTTGCATTTAATTTTAACTTAAGGATAATCTGTAATGTTATTTTGGTCAAGGTGTTTGGTAGCTCTGCTATAGAAAATACTGTTTTGCTGCCTTGGGTTATAGGAGCAATAATTATGGGCATCAGCTATTATCCTATCAAATTTTTATTGTTGAATTTTCCGTTAGCATTAGGTAAGAGAAAATGAATTTTTACAGGTGATTATATTTCTAAGTTTTTTAAGGTATAGTGTTGTTTGATGCAAATTTGTAAGTGACCATGAGTGTTGGGGTGAAGAATCGAAGTTCAAATTTTGAGTTATTAAGAATTGTGTCTAAAGTTTTGTACTTATTTTAATTGCTATTTTAGACATATTCATCTTGTCTGTGCTGATTGATAGATTACGAATGTTGAGTTACACTTTATGCCAATCATCCACGAAAAGAAAAATGTAAATAATATTATGGGGAATTTCAAATCTCTTTATGATAAAGTGTACTATTGGGCTGCCGTGAATTACAATCAAGTAAAAACATGGTTATATTCCTATGTTGTGCCTTATACGTTTGATAGTACGAAATATCCAGACAGTTTTTTGGTCAACGAAGTACCTGCAACTACCAATGAAGACCATTGCCTTTGGCATGAGATGGTTCCAAGGGTAATTTATATCTTTTGGACAGGAGATAACGAAATAACGCCTAATCGCATGGCTGGTATCAATTCTTTGGAAAGAACTTGTGGTGTTGATGTTAAACTGATAACTCCCAAAAATTTAGCTGCCTATATTAAAGACGACGATCCTTTGCCAGAAGCTTATCAATATTTGTCATTAAATCATAAGTCAGATTATTTACGTTCCTATTTTATGCATCATTATGGAGGAGGTTACGCAGATATCAAAACTTATTCTCATTCTTGGGTAGATGCTTTTAATCGGTTGGATAATTCGGAAGCGTATGCCATTGGCTATCCTGAGGTTGGGTTCTTGGGGGCAGCGTATCAAGATGTAAAGGATGCAACGTTGCAAAAAGATCTTAAAACTTATTGGCGTTTGTTGATTGGTAATGGCGCCTTTGTCTGTCGACCGCATACACCTCTTACTATAGAGTGGCATAAAGAAGCCAAACGACGGGTTATGACTTATGCCGACGAGTTGAAAAAACATCCTGCGCGAGATATATTTGGTAGAAATGCCGATTATCCACTTGCTTGGTCTATGATGCAAGGTGCAATATTCCATCCCCTATGTCTTAAATATAGAGCCAAACTATTGAAAGATAAGTCGTTAATGCCATCTTTCAAGAACTATAGATAAACAGCATGACAATTCTACTGAAAATATGGATACAGATAAAATATTGTTTTCTATTGTGTTTCAAAAATGCGATAGTGCTAAATGGCTATGTGGATGGTCTTAAATGGCAGGGCATACGACACCGCAATTGGGGTGATGACTTAAATTATTATTTGTTGCACCGTATGACTAATCGACCTATTGTTATATATCAGCATTTTTGGTTGGCTAAAAAGTTGCGGTTACGTAATTATCTCTGCATAGGCACATTGCTTGATGCCGTTGACTATTCAAATACACAAACGGTTGTTTGGGGAAGTGGTGTTTCAGGACAAGATAGAAATTTTGTGTTGCCAGTTCAGATTTGTTCGGTACGTGGTAAGAAAACGCAAAACTTTCTATTGGATAGGAATATTTCGTGTCCAGATAGTTATGGCGACCCAGCCTTACTGTTGCCACTGTATTATCAGCCAAAGACTATCAATAAAAAGTTTAAGTTGGGCATCATTCCTCATGTTATTGATCAGCAGCACCCGTTTGTTCTCAATATCAGGCAGAATCATCCTGATGTATTGATTATAGATTTGGGCAATTATCGAAAGTGGACGGATGTTATTGACCAAATATGCAGTTGCGAGCAGATAGCTTCCAGTTCGTTACATGGATTGATAGTTTCCGATGCATACGGCATTCCCAACTGCTGGATAGAATTAACGGGAAACATTTCTGGCGGATATTTTAAGTTCTACGATTATGCTTCATCTATAGACCGAACGTTTGTCCAGCCTCTTACGGTTAATGAAGAGACATCTTTTGATACTATTTTTAAAGAAGTTGACAAATGGCAACGCCCCCATATCGACATACAGAGCATACTTCAAGCCTGTCCATTTACTCTTCATTAGTAATAAGTATTTAGCATCGCAGTTTCACGGAATGACACGGAATCTATAAATACCGTGTACTTCCGTGCCTGTCCGTTGCAAGATAATTTGTGAGAGTGTATCACAATAGTTCCATATGCAAGTAAAGACAAAGTTTGTCGAAGAATTGAACATGATGAAAGTCTTAGCCACTTTTTTAGTTGTGTTAGGACATGTGTTCACCAATTATAGGGACGGTGGGTTAGTTAAGCCGTACTACGACAATGATATTTTTGTAACTCTTTGTTCTTACATCTACTCTTTTCACATGCCAGCTTTTGTTGCAGTGTCGGGAGGTGTATACTTCTACACCAGAAGAGAGTTAATGAAGTATAATAATTTTGGGGGGTATGTGCTTAATAAATTAAAAAGAATTATAGGCAAATGAAAGTAGGCATCCTCACCATACACAATTCTACGAGTTACGGAGCATGTCTGCAGTCGTATGCCCTATGGAAATATATTGTGAAGCAGGGATTGGATTGTGAAATCATAGATTTAAGAAGACCTGTGCATGGAGATTACAAGAAAAGCAAGAACTTCACTCCTATGCATCCGGTCACCGTATCTTTGAAATCAAAATTTATTGCAAAGATTGTAGAGTTCATAGCACCATTGATGAATAAGGATATACGAGACAGGGAAAAAAAGTTCGATCAGTTTAATGCTCAAATTGTTTTGTCGAAAAGATATCATTCCGTAGACAGCATATATGAGACTCCTCCAAGCTATGACCTTTATATTACTGGTAGTGATCAGGTCTGGAATCCTTATCAACCTTTTTGTATGGAGCCTTATTTTCTCACTTTTGTAACTGATAAAAAGGCTAAAAAAATTTCGTACGCATCGAGCATTGGACTGACGGAATTATCACAACGAGAACAAGAACTGTTCAGGAAATGGTTGAATACTTATGATGCTATTGGTGTTCGAGAACAGGAGGCTCAAAATTTGATAGCGTCTTTTAGCGCAAAAACGACAACTTTGGTTTTGGATCCTACGTTTTTACTTGATAAGCAAGATTGGCTCAAACAGATCGTTCCATGTAATATCCCCAACCCTTTTGTCTTGCTTTTTACGTTAAATGGAAACGCAGAACTTGCAAAATACGCTTGTAAATATGCCAAAAGCAAAGGTTTACATCTTGTCGTTATAGGTGGCGCAGTAAAAAACTTGACATATAATGATTTTACATACCTAAATGCTATTGGTCCCCAAGAGTTTCTTGGACTTTTTAATGAAGCAGAGTGTGTTTTCACGGATTCTTTCCACGGGACGGCTTTCTCAATTATATTAGGAAAGGGGGATTTTTATTCCTATATTTCTGCAGGTAATGAAAGGGGAAGCAGAATCACAAACCTTCTGTCTCTATTACAGATAGAAGAACGCCTGCTGCCTGTCGATAAAGTTGTAAAAAAGGATATTGTCAGTATAAGGTTAAACCGGAAGGAAATGGAGGAAAAACTTAACTTGTTGCAGGCATCCTCAAGACAGTTCCTAAATCAATATTTGGATGAAGAACGTATCTGATGTAAAAGATTGTTTTGGCTGTGGGGTATGTGCAACTGCATGTCCCAAGACCACAATATCCATCAAATTAAATAAAAACGGATTTTACGAGCCTCAGGTTGATGAAAGCCGATGTATTGATTGTTCGATATGTCGGAATGTATGCAGTTTTATCAATCCCGGATTAAGTCTGGAGAATCCGGAAACCGCAAGTTATGCTTCGTGGAGCAATGATGACAAGATAAGAATGCAAGCCTCCTCCGGTGGAGTAGGTTTTGAAATTGGGAGATATTTAATAGGTAAGGGATATAAAGCATGTGGCGTTAGATATAACGTAGAAAAGAGACGGGCAGAGCATTATATAGCTGATAATGTTGAAGATTACAAGGCATCGATAGGCTCTAAGTATATTCAAAGTTATACTTTTGAAGCTTTTAAGGCTATAAACCTGAAAGAAAAATATGTGGTTACCGGAACACCCTGTCAGATAGATTCTTTTCGGCGCTATGTTAGAAAGTTCAGAAAAGAAGCCAACTTTGTATTCGTAGACTTCTTCTGTCATGGAGTCCCGTCTATGTGGATGTGGTATAACTATTTACACATCAATGAACCTAAAGTGGACGGTTTGCGCTCGGTTACTTGGCGAAATAAACGGACTGGTTGGCATGATTCATGGGCAATGAACTTGCAAGGAAAGACCAAGGAAGTTTATAGCTTGATGTCGAAAGGTGATTTGTTTTACAGACTCTTTTTAGGCGATTGGTGTATGAATCCAGCCTGTGTGAAGGATTGTAAGTTTAAGTATAAAGCTTCTTCTGCAGATATTCGGATAGGAGATTTGTGGGGAAATACTTATGCTGACGATGAAAAAGGTGTCAGTGCAGCCATAGCCTTTACGGAAAAAGGTAGCCAAATTTTAAGGGAATTGGAGTGTTGTACTTTAAGGTCGCATCCTTTTGAAGTTGTCGCAGAGGGGCAAATGAAGCAGAATGCAGGAAACACATTATTATATCCTGTCATAAGAGCATTATTGAATCGAAGCCAAAGACATTCCCAAGCAATGTGGGATTTGCTTACAAAAGTGAAGTTTTATCTGAGCGTTCCATCAATATTGAGGTATAAAATAAAACAAATACTGGGAAAGTGAAAATAGGAATCATTACCATGCATCGGGTACTCAATTTCGGGTCTGCCTTACAAGCGTATGCTCTTCAGCAAGCCTTATTGAAATTGGGTTATGACAATGAGATTATCGACTATGTCTTTCCTCACGAAACAGATGTCCCTCTTTTGATGAGGGCAAACCTCTTTCTTAGAAAGAAAATATATGAAATGAGGACCGGAGCTTTTTTCGCAAAAAAGAAAGAAGGCTATTTCAAAGCATTTCGCAAACAGTTCTTGGCATTATCTGACAAGACATACAACAGAGACTCAATTCTGTCGGATCCTCCTGCATACGATCTCTATATGACTGGAAGCGACCAAGTTTGGAATCCTCAATGGATGAAAGACGACACTAATTTTTTACTTTCCTTTGTGAGAAACAAGGAGAAACGATCCTATGCGTCAAGTTTTGCGGTAGATGTAATTCCGGAGGAGAGCAAACCTATCTACAAGAAATACTTACAAGAATATAAACATATAACAGTCCGGGAAAACTCCGGAGAGAAGATAGTCAAGGAATTGCTTGACGGACGAAAGGCACCCGTTGTCTGTGATCCAACGCTTTTGCTTGATCAGGAAGACTATATTAAAATAGCAAAGAAGCCCCGACTTGATATTCATGGACCATATCTTTTAGTTTACATTTTGGATTACATGTTCAATCCGTTTCCTGAAGTCAACAATATTGTAAGGAATGTTGCTGAAACCTTAGGATTACCGGTTGTTTATATTGGTGGTAAATATACAGTCTACGATTCCCATTGTCTGTCCATAGAGCATATTGGACCATGCGAGTTTATTTGGCTGTTTCAGCATGCCAAGTTCGTGATAACAACGTCTTTTCATGGAACGGCCTTTGCAACTATATTTGATAAGCCGTTGTTAGCCGTTGTCAAGACGGCTAATGATAAGGATGGACGGGTCACAACCCTGACGAAGAATGTTGGGAATGAAAAAGCCATAACGTCATATAACAGTTTTGATACCTATCAAGAAAGCGAATTATACCAGCTTAGGGCAGATAACGAAAAGTATAAAGAATATAAACGGGAATCTTTAGTAAGGCTAAGGACAATGGTAAACTAAGTTCATATAGAAGAATGGTAAGGATAAACGGACATGTTCATGGGTTGTGCCATCGGTTGCTGAAGTATCCTCGACTATGGTATCATAAACATAAATCGAGACGACTTGTCAATCAAGATTTTTCTCTATTTTGCAATAACTGTACGGGTGGAGTTATATTGCATGATTTAAGTCTGCGATTCAATTCGCCTACAATTAATCTCTATATTCAACCGAAGGACTTTATAAAATTTGTCAGAAATCTGAAAGATTATATGCGTTGCGAGTTGGAGGAGTTTCATGATGCTTCAGTAGGTTTTCCTGTTGGGCGTCTTTCATTACCAAATGTGGGGAACGTGTATATTAAATTCGTGCATTACAGCTCTTTTAAATGTGCTAAGGAGAAATGGGAAGAGCGTAAAAACAGAATCGACTGGAACAACCTTTTTGTTTTGTTAGAGGGACCATCTTTCAGTTCTGAACTACTGGATATGTGTGCGGAGGTAGAATATCCTCTTTCTGTGATGGGGCCTAAAAATGCAGAATTCGAATCTGCTCACCCATTCTACCATGGATTTAAGTGGTACAACAACTGGCGTTCCGGCAAATCATTGGATTATAAGCACATCTTTAGCTTGAAGCGATATTTGGATGATTATGATTATATCAGTTTTTTGAATGGAAATAAAAGTTAGCATTGTCATACCAGTATATAAGGTAGAAAAATACATTGAGCGTTGTTTACGGTCGGTGTTCAATCAAACCTATGCGAATATAGAATGTATTATCGTCAATGATTGTACACCTGATAACAGTTTTATTATTGCAAAAAAAATAATAGAATCTTATCAGGACAGTATCGATTTTAAATTTGTCGAACATGAGAAAAATAGGGGGTTGTCCGAAGCCAGGAATACCGGCATTAAAATGGCAACCGGACATTATTATTTTTTCTTGGACAGTGATGATGCCATACCACCTACGTCTATTGAGAAATTAGTTGAGACGGCATTGTTAAATGATTGCCCCGAAATTGTTATGGGAGTAACCAAGGGCGTGGATGCCAATGGTAACAATGTAGAGGTGAGTTCTGCCCAAACAAAAAGTTTCCATGACAATTCAGAAGTCTTTCAAGGTTATCTTAACAACCTCTGGTATGTAATTGCATGCAACAAATTGGTTAAGAAGGATATTTTTACTGATCATAAAACTTTTTTTTTGCCGGGAATTACTCATGAAGATGTGATGTGGAGTTTTGAAATATCGACCTATGTTAACAAAATTATTTTATGCCCTTTTATCACATATCATTACTATATAGGCGATACGGATTCTATCAGTCGTTCTGTGTGGAATGCAAAAAGAGTAAATGATAGTATTACGATATTAGAACGAAAAGCTATATACCTTGAGAGAGTACGCGACAGAAAGGGCCTTGCCCGCCATATTAAGAACGAAGGTATTAATATTGTCTATTCTTTGTTCAGGAATGGCTTTTCAAACGACGAGATCAAGAAGTTTATGAAACGGATAGTTCAGTTGAACAGTAAAAAATCAATAAGGGAGGTAAGATCAGATGTGCCTATATATAGGAGAGCTATCTATTATTTATATCACCTACTATGATGCGAATTTGTCTAATCACTTTATCCACCCCCACATACAACAATGTAAGGACTGCCAGTGCCTTGCCCTATCATTTAATCATGGGGGCAAAAGAACAAGGAGATATTGACTTTGAGGTATACAGCTATAATATCAATGAGATAGATACAGCTGGAATTGCTGAGACAGAGCGTGCGTTGGGCGTCAAAATTCATCTATTGCAACAACCATGGTGGATGATATGGATGTTTCGATTGCATTTGGGCATATTGCGTGTTCTTTTGAGGTTCCCATATCTATCATATCTCACCATTCCAAGGAAAACAATAAAAAAAATCAAATCGTCCAATCCCGACATTATTTGGATATACGGAGAGGAAATAGCCTGGCAGGCCAAATTTTTTGAGGGATTTAAACGTATTGTTACCATGCCCGACTGTGAGTCGATGTTTTATTACAGAATGTTGCGACTGCGGTGGACAACGAAACGTCTAAGCCAGATATTGAGATATGCCTTTGCCTACTGGCAATATAAATCTATGGAGGAACATAATTACCGTGCCGATGGAATCTGTCATTTCGTCGGAAAGGCAGATGCGGAGTTCTTTAAAAATATGAATCCCAACTCAAATGTAATATTTCTGCGACACCCTCTTTATGCCTACAATGAATCGAAAAAGATTGCGTTTTCTGAGCCGAAAATTAAATTATTGTTTGCCGGGAGATATGATTTCTATTGTCAGCATGGAAGCAATGACTTGTTAGATGCCATGATAGGGCGAAAGCAGGATTTGATTAATAATTTCGAGATAACTTTCTTGGGGAAAGGATGGGAAACCTGGAATGAAAGATTAAAAACAGCAGGTTTTGTATCTTCTCATATCAGGTTTGCACCCGATTATATAGAGGAATTGCAGAAACATGATATTCAGGTAAATGCTATTGATGTGGGAACGGGAACGAAAGG
>QWCK01006429.1_pt1 | contig 13909 bp, 9 predicted proteins | sample 1972571 | NCBI WGS metagenome assembly QWCK01 (sample SAMN09866710, study PRJNA288562) | Human gut metagenome isolate term2_stool, whole genome shotgun sequencing... | isolation source: gut | host: Homo sapiens | place: USA: California
TGGTCCTGCTGCTGCTGGTGCAGCTGCTGCTGAAGAAAAAACTTCATTCGATGTAGTTTTGAAGAGCGCAGGTGCTGCTAAATTGCAGGTTGTTAAGGCAGTTAAAGAAGCTTGTGGTCTTGGCTTGAAAGAAGCAAAAGACATGGTTGACGGTGCTCCTAGCGTAGTTAAAGAAGGTTTGGCTAAAGACGAAGCTGAATCTTTGAAGAAAGTTTTGGAAGAAGCTGGAGCTGAAGTTGAACTTAAATAAGATTATCCTGTAAATCAGGTAGTTCGGTTAAGAGTCCTCTGTCAAGAGGATTCTTAACCTTTTTGCGTCTATATTAAGTTACACAGGTTCTCTTACCTGAATTTAAACATTTTAACTCCATACAGATGTCTTCAAATACTAATAATCAACGAATTAATTTTGCTTCTATTAAGAATCCGATGAAGTATCCGGATTTCCTGGAAGTGCAATTGAAGTCATTTCAAGACTTTTTACAGTTAGATACTCCGCCTGAAAAACGAAAGAACGATGGCTTGTATAAGGTGTTTGCAGAAAACTTCCCTATTGCAGATACACGTAACAACTTCGTGCTCGAGTTCCTCGACTACTATATTGACCCGCCTCACTATACAATCGATGACTGTTTAGAACGTGGCTTGACTTATAGTGTTCCCTTGAAAGCTAAGCTGAAGCTTTATTGTACAGACCCCGATCACGAAGACTTTGATACCGTTATTCAGGATGTATATCTGGGTCCTATCCCTTACATGACTCCAAAAGGTACTTTTGTTATCAATGGAGCAGAACGTGTAGTTGTTTCTCAGTTACACCGTTCTCCGGGTGTATTCTTTGGACAAAGTATCCATGCTAATGGAACAAAACTGTACTCGGCTCGTATCATTCCGTTTAAAGGTTCTTGGATTGAATTTGCAACGGATATTAACAACGTAATGTATGCTTACATTGACCGTAAGAAGAAGTTGCCTGTTACTACATTGCTGCGTGCTGTTGGTTTTGAAAATGATAAAGACATCCTGGAAATCTTTAATTTGGCTGAAGATGTAAAAGTTAATAAAGCCAACCTGAAAAAGATTATTGGTCGTAAGCTGGCAGCTCGTGTGCTGAAAACTTGGACTGAGGATTTCGTTGATGAAGATACTGGTGAAGTTGTTTCTATTGAACGTAACGAGGTTGTAATCGACCGTGAAACTGTAATCGAACCGGAACATATCGATTTGATTTTGGAATCTGGTATCCAGAATATCCTCGTTCACAATGAAGAAGCTAATTCTTCTGACTATTCAATTATTTTCAATACTTTACAGAAAGACCCAAGTAACTCAGAAAAGGAAGCTGTATTGTACATCTACCGTCAGTTGCGTAATGCAGATCCTGCTGATGATGCTAGTGCTCGTGAAGTTATCAATAACTTGTTCTTCTCTGAAAAGCGTTATGATCTGGGTGAAGTAGGACGTTACCGTATCAACAAGAAGTTGAATCTGGATACGGATATGGATGTCAAAGTATTGACAAAACAAGATATTATTGAAATCATCAAATATCTGATTGAGCTTATTAACTCAAAAGCAGATGTAGATGATATTGACCATTTGAGCAACCGTCGTGTACGTACAGTAGGTGAACAGTTGTCTAATCAGTTCGCTATTGGTTTGGCTCGTATGTCACGTACTATCCGTGAACGTATGAATGTACGCGATAACGAGGTATTTACTCCGATTGACTTGATTAATGCGAAGACTATTTCTTCTGTTATTAATTCATTCTTTGGAACAAATGCTTTGTCACAGTTCATGGACCAGACAAATCCGCTGGCTGAAATCACTCACAAACGTCGTTTGTCTGCATTAGGTCCTGGTGGTTTGTCGCGTGATCGTGCCGGATTTGAGGTGCGAGACGTACACTACACTCACTATGGTCGTTTGTGTCCGATTGAAACTCCTGAAGGTCCGAATATCGGTTTGATTTCTTCTTTGTGTGTATATGCAAAGATTAATGATCTTGGATTTATCGTAACTCCTTACCGTAAAGTAAAAGATGGAGTTGTTGATTTATCACCGGAAGGTATAGAATATTTGTCGGCAGAGGAAGAAGAAGACAAGATTATAGCTCAAGGTAATGCACCGTTGAATGATGACGGAACATTTATCCGCGAGAAAGTAAAAGCTCGTCGTGATGCTGATTATCCGGTAGTAACTCCCGATCAGGTAGAGTTGATGGACGTTGCTCCACAGCAGATCGCTTCTATTGCTGCCTCATTGATTCCGTTCTTGGAGCATGATGACGCTAACCGTGCATTGATGGGATCAAACATGATGCGCCAGGCAGTTCCTTTGTTGAAGACAGAAGCTCCTATTGTTGGTACTGGTATCGAAAAACAATTATGTGAAGATTCACGTACTCAGATTACAGCTGAAGGTGACGGTGTAATTGATTTTGTAGATGCAACAACAATTCGAATTTTGTATGACCGTACAGATGATGAAGAATTTGTAAGCTTTGAACCGGCATTGAAGGAATATCGTATCCCTAAATTCCGCAAAACGAACCAGAGTATGACTATCGACTTGCGTCCGATTTGTACTAAAGGTCAGCGTGTAAAGAAGGGAGATATCTTAACAGAAGGATATTCTACAGCTAACGGAGAATTGGCACTGGGTAAGAACCTGTTGGTTGCCTATATGCCATGGAAAGGATATAACTATGAGGATGCTATTGTGTTGAACGAACGTGTTGTTCGTGAAGATATTCTGACTTCTGTACACGTTGACGAATACATCCTTGAAGTACGTGAAACTAAGCGCGGTATGGAAGAGTTGACTTCTGATATTCCTAATGTGAGTGAAGAAGCAACAAAAGATTTGGATGAAAATGGTATTGTCCGTATTGGTGCACGTATCGAGCCGGGAGATATCTTGATTGGTAAGATTACTCCGAAGGGTGAATCAGATCCTTCTCCAGAAGAAAAATTGCTGCGTGCAATCTTTGGTGATAAAGCTGGTGATGTAAAAGATGCTTCATTAAAAGCTTCTCCATCATTGCGAGGTGTGGTTATCGATAAGAAATTATATTCACGTGTTATCAAGACTCGTAGCGAGAAGAATGCAGATAAGGCTATTCTGCCGAAACTGAATGAAGAATTTGAAGAAAAGGCAGCAGCACTGAAAGAAATCTTAGTTGAAAAACTGTTAGTTTTGACTAATGATAAGGTTTCTCAAGGCGTTAAGGATTATTTGGGAACTGAAGTGATTGCTAAGGGTGCCAAGTTTACAAAACGTGACTTGGAATCATTGGATTATACAATCATTCAGTTGAGCAAATGGACTTCTGATGCTCATAAGAATGACATGATTCGTGATTTGATCATGAATTACCTGAAGAAATATAAGGAACTCGATGCTGAGTTGAAGCGTAAGAAATTCGCTTTGACCATCGGAGATGAGTTGCCTTCAGGAATCATTCAGATGGCTAAAGTTTATATTGCTAAGAAACGTAAGATTGGTGTAGGTGATAAGATGGCAGGTCGTCACGGTAACAAGGGTATTGTATCACGTGTCGTACGTCAGGAAGATATGCCGTTCTTGGCAGATGGAACTCCTGTAGATATCGTATTGAATCCGTTGGGTGTGCCTTCTCGTATGAACATCGGTCAGATTTTCGAAGCTGTACTTGGACGTGCCGGAAAAGAACTGGGTGTGAAATTTGCTACTCCGATCTTTGATGGTGCTACTCTGGATGATTTGGATAAATGGACAGATAAAGCTGGTTTGCCTCGTTATTGTAAGACTTACTTATATGATGGAGGTACAGGTGAGCAGTTTGACCAGCCGGCAACCGTTGGTGTGACTTACATGTTGAAACTTGGTCACATGGTTGAAGACAAGATGCATGCTCGTTCTATCGGTCCGTACTCTCTGATTACTCAGCAGCCACTTGGTGGTAAGGCTCAGTTTGGTGGTCAGCGTTTTGGAGAAATGGAGGTTTGGGCAATCGAAGCATTTGGTGCAGCCCATGTTCTTCAGGAAATTCTGACAATCAAGTCTGATGATGTAGTTGGACGTTCGAAGGCCTATGAAGCAATTGTCAAGGGTGAACCAATGCCTACTCCGGGTATCCCTGAATCTTTGAATGTATTGCTGCATGAATTGAGAGGTCTTTGCCTGAGCATTACACTGGAATAATATATTAATGAAGGATGGAGACGGATAGCCTCCACCTTCATCTTTAAATTCTTCATTTTATAAAATATAAAGTATGGCTTTTAGAAAAGATACTAAGATAAAGAGTAATTTCTCAAAGATTACGATCGGACTGGCTTCTCCTGAAGAGATTTTGGAAAACTCTTTCGGTGAAGTATTGAAACCGGAAACTATCAACTACCGTACTTATAAACCGGAACGTGATGGTTTGTTCTGTGAACGAATCTTCGGTCCGGTAAAGGACTACGAATGTCATTGTGGTAAATACAAGCGCATTCGTTATAAAGGAATTGTGTGCGACCGATGTGGTGTAGAAGTAACAGAAAAGAAAGTTCGTCGTGAACGTAGCGGTCACATTCAGCTGGTTGTACCTGTTGCACATATCTGGTATTTCCGTTCTTTGCCTAATAAAATCGGCTATTTGTTAGGATTGCCTACAAAGAAGCTTGATGCTATTATTTACTATGAACGTTATGTAGTTATTCAGCCGGGTATAAAAGCAGAAGACGGTATCAGCCAATATGATTTGCTGTCTGAAGAAGAATATCTTGATATTATGGATAGTCTTCCAAAAGAAAACCAATATCTGGAAGACAGTGATCCAAATAAGTTCATTGCGAAGATGGGTGCTGAAGCAATTTATGACTTACTCGTTCGTCTGGACTTAGATGCTCTTTCTTATGAATTACGTCATAAAGCTAATAATGATTCTTCTCAGCAACGTAAGAATGAAGCTTTGAAGCGCTTGCAGGTTGTAGAATCTTTCCGTGCTTCACGTGGCCGTAATAAACCTGAATGGATGATTGTACGTATTGTTCCGGTTATTCCACCAGAATTACGTCCGTTGGTTCCATTGGATGGAGGTCGTTTTGCAACTTCTGACTTGAATGATTTGTATCGTCGTGTTATTATTCGTAATAACCGTTTGAAACGTCTGATTGAAATCAAGGCTCCGGAAGTAATCTTACGTAATGAAAAGCGTATGTTGCAGGAAGCTGTTGACTCACTGTTTGACAACTCTCGTAAGTCAAGCGCAGTGAAGACAGATGCCAACCGTCCTTTGAAGTCACTTTCAGATAGCTTAAAAGGTAAGCAAGGACGTTTCCGTCAGAACTTGCTGGGTAAACGTGTTGACTATTCTGCACGTTCAGTAATTGTCGTAGGTCCGGAACTGAAGATGGGTGAATGTGGTATTCCTAAATTGATGGCTGCCGAACTTTACAAACCATTTATCATTCGCAAATTGATAGAACGTGGTATTGTTAAGACTGTCAAGTCTGCAAAGAAAATTGTAGATCGTAAGGAGCCAGTTATTTGGGATATCTTGGAGCATGTAATGAAAGGACATCCTGTATTGCTGAACCGTGCGCCGACTTTGCACCGCTTGGGTATTCAGGCATTCCAGCCTAAGATGATTGAAGGTAAGGCTATTCAGTTGCACCCGTTGGCATGTACTGCGTTCAATGCCGACTTTGATGGTGACCAGATGGCGGTACATTTGCCTTTGAGTAATGAAGCTGTTCTTGAAGCTCAGATGTTGATGCTTCAATCACATAATATATTGAACCCTGCCAATGGTGCTCCTATCACAGTGCCGGCACAGGATATGGTTCTTGGTTTGTATTACATTACCAAGTTGCGTAAAGGTGCTAAGGGTGAGGGATTGATTTTCTACGGACCAGAAGAAGCATTGATTGCTTACAATGAAGGAAAAGTAGATATTCACGCTATCATCAGTGTTGTAACTAACGACCTTGATGAAAATGGTAATATTGTCAAGAAGATGATTAAAGAAACTTCTGTAGGACGTATTATCGTTAACGAGTTGGTTCCAGATGAATGCGGTTACTTGAATACTATTATCTCTAAGAAATCATTGCGTGATATCATCAGCGATGTTATTAAGACAGTCGGTGTTGCCCGTGCTTGTGAATTCTTGGATGGTATTAAGAACTTAGGTTATAAGAAAGCTTTCGAAGGTGGTTTGTCATTCAACTTGGGTGATATCATTATCCCGAAAGAAAAGGAAGAACTGGTTAAACGTGGTAACGAAGAGGTTGAGCAAATTATGATGAACTATAACATGGGTTTCATCACCGACAACGAACGTTACAATCAGGTTATTGATACTTGGACACACGTTAACAGCGACTTGTCTGATATCTTGTATAAGACTATTAAGAATGACGATCAAGGATTCAACTCTGTATTTATGATGTTGGATTCTGGAGCCCGTGGTTCTAAGGAACAGATTCGTCAGTTGTCTGGTATGCGTGGTTTGATGGCTAAACCTCAGAAAGCAGGTGCTGAAGGTGCTCAGATTATTGAAAACCCGATTCTTTCTAACTTTAAGGAAGGTTTGTCAGTGTTGGAGTACTTTATTTCTACTCACGGTGCTCGTAAGGGTCTTGCCGATACTGCGTTGAAAACTGCCGATGCCGGATATTTGACTCGTCGTTTGGTTGACGTTTCTCACGACGTGATCATTAATGAAGAAGACTGTGGAACATTGCGTGGTCTGGTTTGTACAGCATTGAAGAATAACGATGAAGTTATTGCAACATTGTATGAACGTATTTTGGGACGTGTTTCTGTACACGATGTAATACATCCTACAACTGGTAAGCTGATAGTAGCTGCTGGTGAAGAAATTACAGAATCAATTGCACAGGAAATCGAAGATTCTCCGATTGAAAGCGTTGAAATCCGTTCTGTATTGACTTGTGAGTCGAAGAAGGGTGTATGTGCTAAGTGTTATGGACGTAACCTTGCTACCAGCCGTATGGTTCAGAAAGGTGAGGCTGTTGGTGTTATCGCTGCTCAGTCAATCGGTGAACCGGGTACTCAGCTGACATTGCGTACGTTCCACGCCGGAGGTATCGCCGGTAACATGGCTGCAAATGCAAGTATTGTTGCGAAGAACGATGCACGTCTTGAGTTTGAAGAATTGCGTACAGTAGACGCTGTTGAAGAAACAGGTGAAGCAGTTAAAATCGTTGTTGGTCGTTTGGCTGAAGTTCGTTTCGTGGATGTTAATACAGGTATTATCCTGTCAACACATAACGTTCCTTATGGTTCTAAACTGTATGCATCAGATGGTGAAGTCGTTGAGAAAGGTAAGCTGATTGCTAAGTGGGACCCGTTCAATGCCGTTATTGTTACAGAAGCTGCAGGTAAGATTGATTTTGAATCTGTAATTGAAAATGTAACATATAAGGTAGAATCGGATGAAGCTACAGGTTTGCGTGAAATCATCATTACAGAATCTAAAGATAAGACAAAGATCCCGTCATTGCATATTTTGGATGAAAATGGTGGTATCATTCGTACATATAACTTGCCGGTAGGTGGTCACGTAGTTGTTGAAGACAAGCAGGTGGTTAAGGCCGGTGATATTTTGGTTAAGATTCCGCGTGCAGTTGGTAAGGCAGGTGATATCACCGGTGGTCTTCCACGTGTAACCGAATTGTTCGAAGCACGTAATCCGTCTAATCCTGCTGTTGTTTCAGAAATCGATGGAGAGGTTACGATGGGTAAGATTAAACGTGGTAACCGTGAAATTATCGTTACATCTAAGACAGGCGATGTGAAGAAGTACCTTGTGGCTCTGTCAAAGCAGATTCTTGTTCAGGAAAACGACTATGTACGTGCCGGAACTCCGTTGTCAGATGGTGCTATCACTCCTGCTGACATCTTGGCTATTAAAGGTCCTACAGCAGTACAGGAGTACATCGTGAACGAAATTCAGGATGTATACCGTTTGCAGGGTGTTAAGATTAACGATAAGCACTTTGAAATTATCGTTCGTCAGATGATGCGTAAAGTTCAGATTGATGAGCCGGGAGATACTCGCTTCTTGGAACAGCAGGTTGTAGACCGTTTGGAATTTAACGAGGAAAACGACCGTATCTGGGGTAAGAAAGTTGTTGTTGATGCTGGTGATTCTCAGAACTTGCAGCCGGGACAGATTGTTACAGCTCGTAAGTTGCGTGATGAAAACAGTATGCTGAAGCGCCGTGACTTAAAACCAGTAGAAGTACGCGATGCTGTTCCTGCTACATCAACTCAGATTTTGCAAGGTATTACACGTGCTGCATTGCAAACATCAAGCTTTATGTCGGCTGCATCATTCCAGGAAACTACTAAGGTTTTGAACGAAGCAGCAATTAACGGTAAAGTTGATAAACTGGAAGGTATGAAGGAAAACGTTATCTGCGGTCACCTGATACCTGCCGGAACTGGTCAGCGTGAATACGAAAAGATTATTGTTGGCTCAAAAGAAGAGTATGACAGAATTTTGGCAAATCGTAAGAACGTACTTGATTATAGTGAAGTAGAATAATACTTTAATCTTATACATATAAGGAGCTGTGTCATGAAGAATGGTACAGCTCCTTTTGTATTTATATCAATCATAAATCGAAAATCTCAACTTATATTTTCCCTTTAATAGCTTCGTTGAATTTGCCAAAAAGTGAAATTGGCTATTGAAATTTTTACTTAACTGTTCGGATGATTCAACTTTTTCCCTACATTTGTGGCGTTAATATAAAAATTGAAATGTAAAAACTAAGTTATTATGGAAAACGAAAACAAAAATAATCAGCTTCAGATAGAGCTGAAAGAAGAAGTTGCTCAAGGAACTTATGCTAATCTTGCTATAATTACTCATTCTACTTCTGAGTTTATTGTAGATTTTGTTCGTATTATGCCGGGCTTGCCAAAGGCTGGAGTACAATCGCGTATTGTGATGACTCCTGAACATGCAAAACGATTGATGTATGCATTGCAGGATAATGTTGCAAAGTACGAGCATAATTTTGGTCCAATACGTATGCCGGAAGAACAGGGAAACGGTAGTAAAACCTTTGTTCCTCCATTGAGTGATTTTAAGGGAGAAGCTTAAAAAAATATAAAAACATAGCTTTATAGCCCATTTTCCGACTTTTTTCGGGAAATGGGCTTTTTTTATTTTAAAACAGTTTGTCTATTAAAAAGTTATTTGTAATTTTGCAGCCCGAAATGTATAGTTTCGACTAGGATTGGAAAAACAATAAACAATATATATAATAATTAAAATCAAAACAAAATGCCTACTATTCAACAGTTAGTAAGAAAAGGAAGAACGGTTTTGGTTGAGAAGAGTAAATCACCTGCATTGGACTCATGCCCTCAGAGACGTGGTGTTTGTGTACGTGTTTATACTACAACTCCGAAAAAGCCGAACTCAGCAATGCGTAAAGTTGCTCGTGTGCGTTTGACAAACTCTAAGGAAGTGAACTCTTACATTCCGGGAGAAGGACATAACTTGCAGGAACACTCAATCGTATTGGTTCGTGGTGGTCGTGTGAAAGACCTTCCAGGTGTACGTTATCATATTGTTCGTGGAACATTGGATACAGCAGGTGTTGCTGGTCGTACACAGAGACGTTCTAAATATGGTGCTAAGCGCCCGAAACCAGGACAGGCTCCAGCAGGAAAGGGTAAGAAATAATTCGTAGCTGAGTACAATCCTTAGTAAAAAACTTTATTAATTCGTTTTGGTTTGTTGGAAAAGCTTTAAGGTTGAGTAAATGCTTCAGAGGAGGCGTTGAAGAAAACAGAGATGCAGCCCCAAACTAAACATTATTATCAAACAAAATGAGAAAAGCAAAACCAAAAAAACGTGTGATCCTTCCGGATCCAGTATTTAATGATCGAAGTTTGGAAAAAAGCTCTAGATAATGTAACTCCGCAGCTGGAAGTTAAGTCTCGCCGTATTGGTGGTGCAACTTTCCAGGTTCCTACAGAAATTCGTCCTGACCGTAAAGAGTCAATCTCTATGAAGAATTTGATTGCTTTTGCCCGTAAACGTGGTGGCAAATCAATGGCTGATAAATTGGCAGCTGAAATTCTTGATGCATATAACGAGCAGGGTGGTGCTTTCAAACGTAAAGAAGATATGCACCGTATGGCTGAAGCTAACCGTGCTTTTGCTCACTTCAGATTCTAAATCAAGTATTAATTTTAACTAGGAAATAAAATGGCTAAACATGATTTGCATTTGACCCGTAACATCGGTATCATGGCGCACATCGATGCTGGTAAGACAACTACTTCTGAACGTATCTTGTTTTACACTGGTCTGACTCACAAAATTGGTGAGGTGCACGATGGTGCTGCTACTATGGACTGGATGGAGCAGGAGCAGGAACGTGGTATCACTATTACTTCAGCTGCTACCACTACTTACTGGAACTATGCAGGTAATAAGTATAAAATTAACTTGATTGACACTCCGGGACACGTAGACTTTACTGCTGAGGTTGAACGTTCATTGCGTGTATTGGATGGCGCTGTTGCTGCATATTGTGCAGTTGGTGGTGTTGAACCGCAGTCTGAAACTGTATGGCGTCAGGCTGATAAGTATAATGTTCCTCGTATCGGTTACGTTAATAAAATGGACCGTTCTGGTGCAGACTTCTTTGAAGTTGTACGTCAGATGAAGGATGTTTTAGGTGCTAATCCATGTCCGGTAGTTATCCCTATTGGTTCTGAAGAAAACTTTAAGGGTGTAGTTGACTTGGTTAAGATGAAAGCTATCTTGTGGCACGATGAAACAATGGGTGCTGATTATGATGTAGAAGAAATTCCTGCAAACTTGGTTGATGAAGCACAGGAATGGAGAGACAAGATGCTTGAAAAGGTTGCTGAGTTCGACGAAGCTTTGATGGAAAAGTATTTTGATGATCCTTCTACTATTACAGAGGAAGAAATCATGCGTGCATTGCGTGCCGGAACATTGAAGATGGAAATCGTTCCAATGCTGTGTGGCTCTTCATTCAAGAACAAGGGTGTACAGACTTTGCTGGATTATGTATGTGCTTTCTTGCCTTCTCCATTGGATACTCCAAATATTATTGGTACTAACCCATCTACTGGAGCTGAAGAAGATCGTAAGCCAGATGAAGATGAAAAGACTTCTGCTTTGGCGTTCAAGATTGCTACTGACCCATATGTAGGTCGTCTGACTTTCTTCCGTGTATATTCTGGTAAGGTTGAAGCAGGTTCTTATATCTTCAACTCTCGTTCAGGAAAGAAAGAACGTGTTTCACGTTTGTTCCAGATGCACTCAAATAAACAGAATCCTGTTGAAGTAATTAGTGCTGGTGATATTGGTGCTGGTGTAGGTTTCAAGGATATTCGTACTGGTGATACATTGTGTGATGAAACAGCTCCGATCGTTCTTGAATCTATGGACTTCCCAGAACCTGTAATCGGTATCGCAGTAGAACCTAAGACTCAGAAAGACTTGGATAAATTGTCTAACGGTTTGGCTAAGCTGGCTGAAGAAGACCCGACATTTACAGTAAAAACTGATGAACAGACAGGTCAGACAGTTATCTCTGGTATGGGTGAGCTTCACTTGGATATCATCATCGATCGTTTGAAACGTGAATTCAAAGTAGAATGTAACCAGGGTCGTCCTCAGGTTAACTACAAGGAAGCTATTACTAAGACTGTTGAATTGCGTGAAGTTTATAAGAAGCAGTCTGGTGGTCGTGGTAAGTTTGCTGATATCATTGTGACAATCGGTCCGGTTGATGAAGACTTCAAACAAGGTGGATTGCAATTTATCGATGAAGTTAAAGGTGGTAACGTGCCTAAGGAATTTATCCCTTCTGTACAGAAAGGTTTCCAGACTGCTATGAAGAATGGTGTGTTGGCAGGATTCCCTCTTGACTCATTGAAGGTTGTATTGAAAGATGGTTCATTCCACCCGGTTGACTCTGACCAGTTGTCTTTCGAAATCTGTGCTATTCAGGCTTATAAGAATGCTTGCGCTAAGGCAGGTCCTGTATTGATGGAACCTATCATGAAGTTGGAAGTTGTTACTCCTGAAGAAAACATGGGTGACGTTATCGGTGACTTGAATAAGCGTCGTGGTCAGGTTGAAGGAATGGAAACTAGCCGTTCTGGTGCTCGTATCGTGAAGGCTATGGTTCCGCTGGCAGAAATGTTTGGTTACGTAACAGCTTTGCGTACTATCACTTCTGGTCGTGCAACTTCTTCAATGACTTATGATCACCATGCTCAGGTATCAAGCTCTATCGCTAAGACTGTATTGGAAGAAGTTAAAGGTCGCGTAGATTTGGTATAATCAGAAATAACTTGAAGCTGATGAGGGCTAGCGAATGACTCTTAGCCCTCATGCTTCACCTTAAAAAATAATAATTAATTAACTATTACTAATGAGTCAGAAAATTAGAATTAAACTGAAATCTTACGATCACAATTTGGTAGACAAGTCTGCTGAGAAGATTGTGAGAACTGTGAAGGCTACAGGCGCTATTGTTAGCGGTCCTATTCCATTGCCAACTCACAAACGTGTGTTTACTGTAAACCGTTCAACTTTTGTTAATAAAAAGTCTCGTGAACAGTTTGAATTGTCTTCTTATAAAAGACTGATCGACATCTATAGCTCAACTGCTAAGACAGTAGATGCTTTGATGAAATTGGAATTACCAAGTGGAGTAGAAGTAGAAATTAAAGTTTAATAAATTTAAAAATTAACTGAAATGCCAGGATTATTAGGAAAGAAAATCGGAATGACATCCGTTTTCAGTGCTGATGGTAAAAATGTACCATGCACTGTTATCGATACTATCACTGTAGAATTGTTTAACGATGCTAGCTATGTAGACGTAATCGGTACTTCTAAAGGTAAAGGTTTCCAGGGTGTTGTTAAACGTCACGGATTTGGTGGTGTAGGTCAGACTACTCACGGTCAGCACAACCGTGCTCGTAAGCCGGGTTCTATCGGTGCTTGTTCTTACCCTGCAAAAGTATTCAAAGGAATGCGCATGGGTGGCCAAATGGGTGGTGACAGAGTAACTACTCACAACTTACAGGTATTAAAGGTAATTCCTGAACACAACTTGCTTTTGATCAAAGGTTCTGTTCCGGGTTGCAAAGGTTCAATCGTAATAATTGAGAAATAATGGAAGTTAACGTATTAAATATTAAGGGTGAAGATACCGGAAGAAAGGTTGCTTTGAATGAAGCTATCTTCGGAATCACTCCGAATGATCACGCTATCTATCTGGACGTAAAACAGTACATGGCTAATCAGCGCCAGGGAACTCATAAGTCTAAAGAAAGAAGCGAAATCAGTGGTTCTACTCGTAAATTAGGCCGTCAGAAAGGTGGAGGTGGTGCACGTCGTGGTGATATCAACTCTCCATTGTTGGTTGGTGGTGCTCGTGTATTTGGTCCAAAGCCACGTGATTATTGGTTCAAATTGAACAAGAAAGTAAAGACTTTGGCTCGTAAGTCTGCTTTGGCATATAAGGCTCAGGCTAACAATATCGTAGTAGTAGAAGACTTCACTTTTGAAGCTCCTAAGACTAAAGAATTCGTAAATGTTGTGAATAATCTTAAAGTAGCTGGTAAAAAGCTGCTTATGGTTTTGCCGGAAGCAAATAAAAACGTATATTTGTCTGCTCGTAACTTAGAGCGTACAAATCTTGCAATTGCTTCTGCGCTGAATACTTACTCAGTATTGAACGCAGAAACTCTTGTTGTTACAGAGAGCGCATTGAAAGCTATCGAGGAAACCTTAGTTAAATAATTAAAGGAGGCTGAAGTAATATGGGAATGATTATTAAACCGTTGGTTACAGAAAAAATGACGGCAATATCTGAAAAGTTCAACCGCTTTGGAT
>QWCK01004412.1_pt1 | contig 13893 bp, 15 predicted proteins | sample 1972571 | NCBI WGS metagenome assembly QWCK01 (sample SAMN09866710, study PRJNA288562) | Human gut metagenome isolate term2_stool, whole genome shotgun sequencing... | isolation source: gut | host: Homo sapiens | place: USA: California
TCAACAGTATTCTGGAGGATGCTTCCAAGACAAAGAAAGCGGATCTTCCCTTTGATTATCTACTGGCGAATATTTATCAGAAGATGGTGTTGAAATTCGGAAAATCCGAAGGAATCACTCCGGCGGAGGACGGACCGAGAATCGTATGGTTCATCGGACCTACCGGTGTGGGTAAGACGACTACCATCGCCAAACTGGCAGGAAAATATTGTGTGGAAGACAAGAAAAAGGTGGCTCTCCTTACGGCAGATACCTATCGTATTGCGGCAGCGGAGCAGTTGCGGACCTATGCCAATATTCTGGAGACACCTTTCCGCGTGATCTATACACCGGAGGAGTTGCAGACCGCCATTGATGATTACTGGGACTGTGATTATATTTTTATCGATACAGCGGGGAGATCGCACCAGAATGCGGAACAGTTGGAGAAAATGAAGGAAATGGTGGGTGGACTGAAGAGACCGGAGGACTATCAGGTATTTCTGGTATTAAGTGCTACCACAAAATACAGGGATCTCCAGAAGATCGCAGACTGTTACGGAAAGATCGCAAAGTTTGAGTTGATTTTTACAAAGTTGGATGAAACAGAAGCAGTGGGGAATCTGCTGAACATAAAGCTTTATACGGATGCACCGATCGCATATGTGACCTGTGGTCAAAACGTTCCGGATGACATGGAAATGTTCAATCCTCAGAAGACGGTGAAACAGATCCTCGGAGGTAAGGAATAGAGAGGAAGGAAGAAAGCTTTAACAGAAAGGCGCGTGAAAATGGATCAGGCGGAACAGCTAAGGATCATTAAAGCAAATAACCAAATACGACCTACTGCAAGAGTCATTACCGTTACTTCCGGCAAGGGTGGCGTGGGAAAATCCAATATGTCCATCAATCTGGCAATTCAATTCCGCAAAATGGGCAAACGGGTGATCATTCTGGATGCTGATTTCGGGCTGGCGAACATCGAGATCATGTTCGGAGCAATACCGAAGCACAACCTGTGTGATCTGGTTTACGAGGGCAAGAGCATCAGTGATATCATTACCTGGGGCCCTATGGAAGTGGGATTTATTTCTGGTGGTTCGGGAATTGCCGGGATGTCCAATCTGGGAAAAGATGCCCTGACCTGTATCATACAGAATCTGGCGGAGCTGGATGCCCTGACGGATATCATTATCGTGGATACCGGAGCGGGAATCTCTGACAGTGTGTTGGAATTTCTGGTGGCCAGCGGGGAAGTGCTGCTGGTGACCACACCGGAGCCTACTTCCATCACGGATTCCTATTCTCTGCTGAAGGCACTGTACAGACATCCGAGATTCCAGGAGGATTTCACGAAGGTGATGATGGTGGCCAACCGGGTAAGTAATATCAAGGAAGGCCAGGTACTGTTTGACAAGCTGAATGCAGTCGTGACCAGATACCTGAAAATTCCCATGACTTATATGGGATGTGTACCTCAGGATCCTCAGGTCATGCAGGCGGTGATGCAGCAGGTACCCGTATCCATACAGAATCCGGGAGCAAAGGCAAGCCAGGCTTATCAGAGAATCGCAGAGAGAATGTGCGAAAAAGAAGACGATACAGCGCAGGAGCAGCAGCCCAGGCGCGGAATGGCAGCATTTTTTTCTCACATTATAGGTACGAGAAATGGAGCTACAAAACAGTCCAGATAAGAGAGGTATGAACTTATGTTATCCAGATTTGTGGAAGAAGGATCGAAAATAGAGCTCCGCGCATTGCAGCGGGGGTTGGAGGAAAAGGGAGCAGAAAGCACGGCAAAGGTGTACCAGAGCCGGGTGCTGCAGATTCTGTCGGAGGATACCCTGGAGATCTCCATGCCCATGGAGCAGACCAGACTGATACTTTTGCCGGTGGACTCGGAATACGACATGATCTTTTTCGAGGAGAACAGCCTGTACCAGTGCTTTGCAAGGATCATAGACCGGTACAAAAGCAACAACGTATATGTGCTGGTCATGGAACTGACCAGCAATCTGCGGAAATATCAGAGAAGAGAATATTATCGTTTCAGCTGCGCACTGGATATGTGTGCCAGAAATCTGGAGGAAGAAGAGATCCAGGCACTGGAGAAAAATTCTCCTTATGAACTGCAGCCGGGACTTCCTTTGAAACACAGCGTGATCGTGGACATCAGCGGCGGAGGACTGCGATTTGTGTCTACCCAGCGATATGAACCCGGCAGTCTGATCCTGTGCAGTTATCATCTGGTGAAAGACGGAGAACAGAAAAAGTACGAGGTGGTAGGCAAAGTACTGGCGGTAAGAGAACTGGAGAAACGCAAGGGGACGTTCGAACACCGGGTACAGTACTATAACCTGGACGTAAATACAAGAGAAGAAATCATCCGCTTTATTTTTGAAGAAGAGCGTAAGAGTCGTAAAAAGGAGAGATTGGACTAATGCCAAAAAAAATACTGGTTGTTGATGATTCTGCACTCATGAGAAGAGTGCTGTGTGATATAATAGATACTGACATAAGGTTCCAGGTGGCTGACCGGGCAAAAGACGGATTGGAAGCATTCGATCTGTTGAGCCGAAACAGTTACGACGCAGTTGTCCTGGATGTGAATATGCCGCGTATGAACGGCCTGCAGCTTTTACAGGAGCTGCGTAAATACAAGATTCCCGCCCGTGTGATGATGGCCAGCACCGATACGAAGGAAGGCGCCAGAACCACTCTGGATGCTCTGGAACTGGGAGCGTTGGATTTTGTACATAAGCCGGACAGCGCAGTAGACTGTCGTGGTGAGAATTTCCGCAGAGAATTCCTGCGGACACTGAATGTGGTAGCGAACAGCAAACTGCCGGTATTTGCCGAGGAAGCGAAGCTTACCGAGGAAAAAGGCACGGTAAAAGAGATGATGAAGATCATCAATCATCATCCGGTCAGCGTGTCGGGTAGCAAGGTCGTAGCCATTGCCAGTTCCACAGGAGGCCCGAAATCTCTCCAGTCGGTGATTCCCTTATTGCCGGCGAATCTGGATGCACCGGTGCTGGTAGTACAGCATATGCCTGTGGGATTCACAGCATCCCTTGCAGAACGGCTGGATAATTTGAGCCAGCTTCATGTAAAGGAAGCAGCAGAGGGAGAAGAACTGAAAAAGGGATGGGTCTACATCGCCATGGGCGGCAAACACCTTAATGTTGTCACATCCCCGGCTGGACGCCATACGCTGCATCTGTCGGAGGAACCTTACAGGGAAGGTGTCAGACCCTGTGCCAATTATATGTATGAGTCCCTGCAGACCAGCCGCTTTGATTCGGTAGTCTGTGCCGTTATGACGGGAATGGGAGCGGACGGAACGGAAGGAATCGGGAAACTGAAAGCTTCCAAAAAGTCCTATGTGATCGCACAGGATCAGAATACCAGCGTAGTATTTGGAATGCCTAAGAGTATCATCGCAGCCGGGCTGGCAGATCAGGTAGTACCGTTAGATCAGATCGCCCAGGAGATCATACTGCATGTAGGAGTAGTAAAGTAGCAAGCAATATATGCCGTTTCCGGCAATACCGTGACCGGCAGAATGGAGGAAGAGATGGACGTAAGCCAATATCTTGAAATTTTTCTGGATGAAACAAATGAACATCTGCAGAACTTGAACACACAGATTCTGGAACTGGAGTCAGATCCTGAAAACATGGACAATATCAATGAGATATTCCGTGCCGCGCATTCCCTGAAAGGAATGGCAGGAACCATGGGCTACAAGCGTATGCAGAACCTGACCCATGACATGGAGAATGTGTTCTCGGAAGTACGTAACGGCAATATTAAAGTAAAACCGGAAATGATCGATGTATTGTTCCAGTGTCTGGATGCTCTGGAAGAGTACAAGAACAATATTCAGGAGACCTCTGATGAGGGAACCAACGACAATGAGAATCTGATCAAGGCCTTGAATGATATTTTAAACGATGGCAAGACGGAGGAGGCTCCCGCTGCCAAGGAAGAGGCTCCCACTGCCACAGCACCTGCAGCTGAATCCGGCGCAGACGGTGGTGAAAAATGGAATGACATTGCTTTTGATGACAGCCAGATCCGTGTGATCAAAGAGGCTATGAAGCAGGGTAAAAATGTATACGGCATCAATGTAGTGGTACAGGAAAGCTGTATCCTGAAGGCCGCAAGAGCATTCCTGGTATTCAAGGCCGTGGAGGAAAAAGGTGAGATCATCGTATCCATGCCCAGCGCACAGGATGTAGAGGATGAGAAGTTCGACAAGGACTTCACACTGATCGTTCTGTCTGATTACTCTCTGGATGATATTATCAAGTCCGCAGAGAGCGTATCTGAGATCGCACAGGTAACCGGTGCGGTACTGGAACTGGAGAAGACCAAGAATTACCATGCGGAAGAGGAAGCAATCGAACCCGCAGAAGAGAAGAAGGAAGCAGTGGCAGAGGTCAAGGCTGCAGAACAGCCCAAGAAGGAAGAAAAGAAGCCTGTAGCCGCAGCCAAGGCACCGGAAAAGAAACCCGCCAATAAGCCGGTCGTCAACCGTACCGTGCGTGTAGATATTGAAAAACTGGATTCCCTGATGAATCTGGTAAGTGAGCTGATCATTGCCAAGAACTCTCTGGTAGCTGCGTCCAGCAATGACCAGGGCAATAATTCCGCATTCAATGAGCAGATCGAGTATCTGGAAAACGTAACCACGAACCTTCATGAATCTGTAATGAAGGTACGAATGGTACCTATTGAGAGCGTTGTTGTGAAGTTCCCCAGAATGATCCGTGATCTGTCCAAGAAGCTGGACAAGAAGATGGAATTGTATATGAGTGGTGAAGAGACCGAACTGGATCGTACCGTAGTAGACGAGATCGGAGATCCTCTGATGCATCTGCTTCGTAATTCCGCAGACCATGGTCTGGAATCCGCAGAGGTACGTGCACAGCGTGGCAAGCCGGAACAGGGATCTATCTTCCTGGATGCTTATCAGGATGGTAATAACGTAGTCATCGAAGTAAGGGATGATGGTAACGGTATTGATGTAGAAGCTGTTAAGAATAAAGCAATCGAACGTAATCTGGTAACCACGGAGCAGGCTGCTAATATGTCTGAGAAGGATATTATCAACCTGCTGTTCCAGCCTGGATTCTCTACTTCTGAGAAGGTGACCGACGTTTCCGGCAGAGGTGTAGGTCTGGATGTTGTTAAGTCCAAGATCGAATCCTTAAGCGGTGAAGTGGAAGTGAAATCCAAGTGGGGAGAGGGAAGTACCTGGACCATTCGACTGCCTCTGACCCTTGCAATTATCCAGGCACTGATGGTAGTCGTAGGAGGAGAAAAATATGCGATCTCTCTGGGATCCATCCAGACGATCGAAGATATCTCTCCCAACGATATCAAACTGGTAGAGAACAAAGAAGTGATCAACTTGAGAGGAACCGTGATTCCTCTGATCCGTCTGACCGAGGTACTGGATGTAGAGAGTACCAGATCCCCTGAGGACAACCTGATCGTTGTCATTGTCAAGAAGGGCGATAAGATGGCAGGTCTGGTTATCGACGAACTGATCGGACAGCAGGAGATCGTTATAAAGTCTCTTGGCAAATACATCAAGCAGTGCAAATTCATCAGTGGTGCAACGATCCTTGGTGACGGCGAAGTAGCACTGATCCTGGATGCCAACGCATTACTGTAAGGAGGGAGATGACAGTTATGGAAGAACTTAGCATGAAAGAAACTTTAAAGGCCGGAGACGAGCGTAAAGTTGAGGAGGATTTTTTCCAGTATATTGTGATCCGCCTCGGAGATGAGCAGTACGGTATCGATATCCGATACATTGACAATATTGTAAGAATGCAGCATATCACCAGAGTGCCCAAGGTACCCGCATATTTAAAAGGTGTCATCAATCTGCGTGGTGAGGTTCTGCCGGTCATGAGTCTTCGCGTGAAGATGGGACTGGAGGCAGACGAACTGACCCGTGCTACCAGAATCATCATTCTGAAGCAGGAACAGCAGGGCAGTGTAGGAATCATTGTGGATGAAGTAAGAGAAGTAGTGACTCTGGGAAGCAGTGAGATTGAGAAATTATCACAGAATACCGCTGAGAGCAAAAAGAGCTTTATTACAGGTGTAGGCAAACACAATGGGGAACTGATCTCTCTGTTGGATCTGAATTCCATCACATTGGAGGAAAATGCATAAAGGAGACTGATCCATGGGAGATCTGAGTTTAGAGAAAGTTTCGGAAACATATCTGGACGTTTTAAAAGAAATTGGCAACATTGGAGCGGGCAACGCTATGACAGCACTCTCCCAGATGCTGAACTGTAAGGTAGATATGAAGGTACCGCAGGTAAAGCTTTTGGATTTCAACGAAGTAGGAGCATTGATGGGAGGAGAAGAGCAGGTAATGGTCGGTGTCTTCCTGGGAGTGGAAGGAGATATCACCGGCAGCATGATGTTTCTGGTAGAACAGGGCAGCGCCAAGCATCTTCTCCATAAGATCATGGGAGACATGGTACAGCAGGAAGGGTTCTCCGAGATCGAATTTTCTGCCATGCAGGAGATCGGCAACATTATTACGGGAGCTTACCTGAATTCCCTGTCCATGATGACGAATCTGACCATTATTCCTACCCCACCGTCTCTGACACTGGATATGGCAGGAGCTATTCTCAGTGTTCCAGCCATTGAATTCGGAACATTGGGAGACAAGATTCTGCTGATACAATCTCAGTTTTATGACGAAGTTGAGATCGACGGATATTTTATTCTGGTTCCCGATATTGAATCCTACCCGAAGATTCTGACATCTTTGGGAATACCTATAGCATAGATTCAGAAGCGCAGAAGAAGGGGAGCAGAATGAGCGAGATTATTAAAGTAGGGATGGCGGACCTGAAGACCTGTGTAAGCCCAGATGGAGTGACAACTCTGGGACTGGGCTCCTGCGTGGGAATCGCAATCCGCGACCCGGTGACAAAAATAGGCGGTCTGGCACATATTATGCTGCCGGACAGCACTACGATCCGTAACAGCAGTCAGAACATTGCAAAATTTGCAGATACCGGAATCGATGAACTGGTACGACAGATGGAGAAGCTGGGAGCCAAAAAAGCGAGAATGGTTGCCAAGATTGCTGGCGGGGCTACTATGTTCACGTTTCAGGGGAAAAACGACATGATGCAGGTGGGGGACCGTAACGTGGAGGCTGTGAAGAAGAAACTGAAAGAGATCAGTATTCCTATTTTGGCACAGGATACAGGTAAGAATTACGGAAGAACCGTAACTTTTTATCCGGAGACCGGAGAGTTCCATATTCGTGCGGTAGGAAAGAGTGAGTCCATCATTTAAGGATGGATGACCGGATGGGTAAATTATGAACAGAAAGAATATGCCATTGCTTTTGATGCTGATCGCAGGTGTGTGTACCTGGATCGTAACGCTGGTGAGAAGTTATTCGTTACTGGCAAGTCTTGTGGCACTTTTTACTGTTATGCTGCTGTTTTATTGTCTGGGAAGTGTGATCCGGCTGTTGCTGGACCGGTTCGACAGACAGAATGAAGAGAAGGCAAAACAGGAGCAGGAAGAAAAAGAGAAGGCTTTACAAGAGGAAGAAGCTGCTGGGTCACAGGAGGACACAGCGCAGAAGGGTGTAAGCGATTCGAATGGATGAAGCCGGTAAGAAAAGGTTATTAGAAGAATATGCTGCTAATAAACGACCGGAGACCAGAGAACAGTTGATACTGGAGTATGCTCCGCTAGTCAAGGCAGTAGCGGGACGGCTGAGTATGTATCTGGGCTATAATGTGGATTACGAAGACCTGGTCAGTTACGGGATTTTTGGACTGATTGATGCCATTGACAAGTTCGACTGCCTCAAAGAGGTAAAGTTCGAGACTTATGCCAGTCTGAGGATCCGGGGAGCTATTCTGGACCAGATCCGTAAAATGGATTGGATTCCCCGAACGATAAGACAACGGCAGAAGAAGATCGACGCGGTCATCAAGGAAGTGGAACAGACCACGGGACGCAGTGCAACGGATGAAGACATTGCAGCGGGACTGGGAATTTCTTCAGAGGAATATCTGGACTGGCAGTCACAGATGAAGATCACCGGCCTGATATCCCTGAACGAGTATATGGATCAGGGAAGTGATGTCTCACAGGATTATAGCAGACATACGACAGCACGTTTTGATGGTCCGGAAGAAAGTGTGGAAAAAGAAGAACTGACCAAGGTTCTGGGAGAAGCACTGGAACTTCTGACGGAAAAGGAAAAGAAAGTAGTTACGCTATATTATTATGAGGATCTGACATTGAAGGAAATCAGTAACATTCTGGAGGTGTCGGAGTCCAGGGTATCCCAGCTACATACCCGTGCTTTACAGAAAATGAAGACAAAAATGGGAGACTACATGGGACTTTTGTAGAACCTCGTTGACCCGTAATGGAATGCGGGATGGGAAGGCAGAGGAAAAGGCGTATGCAGAATGGCTATTTTCAAGTGGTGAGAACACCGGGAGGTTATGGATTACAGATCTTCCAACCCAAGGATGGAGGAGAGGACGTAAGACTGCAGGAGGTAATGGATTATCTGGACAGACAATCCGTACCTTATGATCCTGTGTCCCTCAAGAAGGCAATTCTTGCGGAAGAGAATAATGTCTGCTTCCTGGAGAGAAAGGATTGCCCGGAGATCGAGGAGAGCTGTCAGATCACAGTCAGTCAGGATAATATGCAGGCAGTCATACGCTTCTATCCGGCGTCCCAGACCGGAAAACGTGCGACGATGGACAGTGTGATCAAGGATCTGAGATATCACAGCATCGTCTGTGGCATCCAGATGAGTGTTCTGCAGGATCATTTTATGTCTGACGGAATTTATTGCACCGATCTGGTAGTGGCCCGGGGAAAAGAACCCAGACATGGCACAGACGCCTATATCAAATATTATTTTAATACGGATGTTCACGCACAGCCGACACTGAAAGATGACGGAACGGTGGATTATTTCCATCTGAACATGATCAATCCCTGTAAGAAGGGTCAGCTGCTGGCAGAGGTCATTCCGGAGGACGAGGGAGAGTGCGGAACTACCGTACAGGGTGCCAAGATCCGGCCCAGACAGGTGAAAAAAGCCCATCTGGAGTTCGGTCATAATATAGAGATTTCCGAAGACCGGAGAAGACTCACTTCCCTGGTAGACGGACATGTTTCCCTGGTAGAAGGAAAGGTGTTTGTATCGGATGTTTACGAAGTGGAAAATGTGGATCTGTCTACCGGAAATATTGATTTTGAGGGCAGCGTGCAGGTAAATGGCAATGTTTCCTCCAATTTCGTCATCCGGGCAGGCAGCAATGTGATCATAAGCGGTGTCGTGGAAGGTGCCTACATTGAGGCTGGGGGCAATATCATCATTGCCCGCGGAATGAATGGTATGGCAAAGGGTACGTTGAAAGCTGGGGGCAATATTGTGGCAAAATTCCTGGAGAATGCTACAGCCAGTGCCGGAGGCTATGTCAGCACGGAGTCGATCCTGCACAGCAATGTGATAGCGGCAACAGAGATCCAGGTAACCGGCAAGCGAGGATTTATCACCGGCGGTCATGTACGTGCCGGACAGAAGATTGAGGTTAAGACGCTGGGGGCAATGCTGGGAGCGCCGACGGTAGTGGAAGTTGGTGTGGATCCGGAGAAAAAGGCAGAATATATGAAGATGCAGAAGGAAGTCTCCGAGATTGTGAAGAATATCCGCAGTCTGCAGCCGATCCTTGCGAATTTTGCAGAAAAAAAGAGTAAGGGAGTCCGTTTTACACCGGATCAGATCAACTATCTCAGAAACACTGCAGCTTCCATGGAGACACTCAATAAGAGTCTGGAGGAAAAGAACCGGCGTATGCAGGAACTGCAGCTGGAGTTCAATCCGCAGGAGCGGGCCATGGTGCAGGTACGGGGAGAAGTGTACCCGGGTACTACGATCATCATCGGAGATTCTTCCATGCAGGTGAAGAGTACCTATCATTATTGCCGGTTCGAGCGCATTGACGGAGATGTGAAGTCCACACCACTGTAACCGGCAGCAGGTTGTTGCAGGAACAGAAAATGGCAGAAAAGAGGAATGTCTTATGTCGTTTGGATCTTTGGAGGTTGCGTCGATCCCGCGAACGCAGGATTACACGACGATGAAGCAGAATGAAGACAATAAGGGTGCATTTCAACAGATGACACTGGGAGAGCATGCACAGAAACAGAGTGAACAGCGGACCAGAGAAGTGCACAGCAGTGATAATGCAGACTGGTATACGGGGCAGTATGATGCCAAGGAAAAAGGAAAGAATGAGTATGCCGGTAACGGTGGTAAACACCGGAAAAAAGAAAATTCCGAAAAAGATGGTGTGGTGGTGACGAAACAGCATCAGGGATTTGACATTAAGATCTGAGAATACAAAGGAAAAGCAGTATGGGTATATTAGAAGTGGTTCTGCTGATCGCAGGAATCGTAATATTTATAGGAAGTTTTTTATTGCCTTCCGGAAAAGAAAGCGGAATCAATAAAGAAGCAGCAAAAGAAGAGATCAAAGGTCTTATGGAAGAAGAAATGCAGACAGTTCGCAGTCAGATGCAGGATAAAATGGACGAGACCTCGGAAGATGCGCTGGAGAAGGCGGAACGTTCCCTGGAACGTCTGACTAATGAAAAGATCATGGCAGTGAGTGAATATTCCGATACGGTATTGCAGGAGATTCACAAGAACCATGAGGAAGCCATGTTTTTATACGATATGCTGAACAATAAGCATGCCAATATCAAAGATACCGTATCCAAAATGGATAAGGCAGTGAAGGCGGCAGAAGACAAGGCTAAGGTCAAAGCGGAAGAGAACGTGAAGACACAGAAGGAGAATGTGACGGAAGAACAGCTGACAGAAGTACAGGAACCGGCAGAGACGATAGAGCCGTCCGGCTCCCCGGAGATCGGATTCATGGGGGAGACTGCAGAAGAAGGTCAGAACAATAACGAGAAGATTCTGGAAATGCACAGACAGGGCAAATCTACAGTGGCAATTGCCAAGGAACTGGGGCTGGGTGTCGGTGAAGTAAAGCTTGTGATCGACCTGTATAAGGCCTGACAGTAATCGTGTGAATTAAGGACGGAGATATCGATGAAATTAAAATATTATCTGCGAGGTCTCGGAATCGGTATGATCGTGACGGCATTGATCCTGGGAATCAGTTTTTCCAACCGGCAGGATCAGACATCCCAGATCATGACGGATGACCAGATCAGAGAGCGTGCGGCAGAACTTGGAATGGTGGACAGCAGTGAACTGACGCTGGCGGCACTGCAAAACAGTGAAAAACAGCCGACGGAAGGCACACCGGAGGAAACCACGCAGACACAGGAACAGAACAATATAGAAGCGGAACCGGAGACCACGGTTCCCGCAGAGACACAGGCTACGGCGGAACCGGAGACAACCGCAGAGCCGGAAGTAACCGAAGCACCACAGCGGACACAGACCGCCAGCATAACAATCCAGAGAGGCGATGATTCCGGCAGTGCCAGCAGACGGCTCTATGAGGCCGGACTGGTGGAGAATGCAAAGGCATTTGACAATTATTTATGCAACAACGGCTACAGCCGCAGTATCAATCCCGGCACATATGAGATCGCTCCCGGGGCTTCCGAAGAGGAAATTGCTAAAATAATCACAGGAAAACATTAAAAACCCCTTGTCATAGGGGTTTTCCTATGTTATAATCGCACTGTTGTGACAAAAAACACGCCTTTCGATTTGACGATGGTGCTCCTGCCAAAATGCAGAGGTCTTCGCCAGAGCTAACCGGGTTCTTAACGCGTCCCGGCAGAAAAGAAATGCGGAAGATTTTAACCAAATGGAGGTAAAGACATGAGCGTTATTTCTATGAAGCAGTTACTTGAAGCAGGTGTTCATTTTGGACATCAGACCAGAAGATGGAACCCTAAGATGGCTCCTTACATCTTCACCGAGAGAAACGGTATCCACATCATCGACCTGCAGAAGTCCGTTGTAAAGGTTGACGAGGCTTACAAGGCAGTATCCGAGATCGCCGCACAGGGTGGCACCATTCTGTTCGTTGGTACCAAGAAGCAGGCACAGGACGCTGTAAAGGTTGAGGCTGAGCGTTGTGGTATGTACTATGTAAACGAGAGATGGTTGGGTGGTATGCTGACCAACTTCAGAACCATCCAGTCCCGTATCGCAAGACTGCATGCAATCGAGACCATGTCTCAGGACGGTACTTTCGATGTACTGCCTAAGAAGGAAGTTATTCAGTTAAAGAAAGAATGGGAGAAGCTGGAGAAGAACCTGGGCGGTATCAAGAACATGACCAGAGTTCCCGACGCTATCTTCGTTGTAGATCCCAAGAAGGAGAGAATCTGCGTACAGGAAGCTCATGCACTGGGCATCACTCTGATTGGTATCGGTGATACCAACTGTGATCCTGAAGAGCTGGATTACATCATCCCCGGTAATGATGACGCTATCAGAGCCGTTAAGCTGATCGTTTCCAAGATGGCTGATGCTGTGATCGAAGCAAAGCAGGGCGAAGCTGTATACAGTGACGCTGACGTTGCTACCGAGGCTGAGGATATCGAAGAGGTTGCAGCTGACGCCGAATAATCCGATTCCATAAGAAAAGCATAGGAACCCAGATTGCGATGCCTGTCATTACGGTCTGGGTTCTTGAGGATAATATATTAATTAAGAAGAGAGGATAAAAAAATGGCAATTACCGCATCTATGGTAAAAGAGCTCCGTGAAATGACCGGCGCTGGTATGATGGATTGTAAGAAGGCTCTGAACGAGACCAATGGAGATATGGACGCAGCTGTTGAGTTCCTGAGAAAGAACGGACAGGCTAAGGCTGAGAAGAAAGCAAGCCGTATCGCAGCAGAAGGTGTTGCTCGTGCAGCTATCTCCGCAGACGGCAAGACCGCTTGCGTAATCGAAGTAAACTCCGAGACCGACTTCGTTGCAAAGAACGAGACCTTTACTTCTTTCGTAGAGGCTGTTAATGCAGCAGCACTTGCTTCCGATTTACAGGGTGGCAAGGATGGCGAAGATATCGAAGCACTGTTAGCAGTTCCTTTCGAAGGCGCAACCGTTAAGGATGCTCTGGTAGAGAAGACTGCAACCATCGGTGAGAAGCTGTCCATTCGCCGTTTCGAGAAGGTAGCCGGAGATGTAGCAGTATCCTACATCCATGGTGGCGGCCGTATCGGTGTTATTGTTGCAGCTAACGGCGCATCTGATGACGCAGCAAGAGAAGCACTGACCAACATCGCTATGCAGGTAGCAGCTATGAATCCTACCTACATCAGCAGAAATGATATTTCCGCAGAAGAGCTGGCTAAGTTACAGGAGATCACTGTTGACGCAGCTCTGAACGATCCTGCATCCCTGCCTAAGCCCATTCTGAACAAGCTGATCGACAAGGCTATGAACAGTTCTGCATGGAGCGATGAGGACAAGGCTATCTACGAAGAGAAGAAGAGCAACATGAACTACCTGTTCAACTTCCTGTCCAAAGAAGCTGCAGCTGCTCTGGCTGAGCTGGCTATGGCTGACAAGGACGCTATCGTATCTGACAAGATCTTCAAGGGTCTGGCAGACGGTCGTGTATCCAAGCAGCTGAAGGAGATCTGCCTGTTAGATCAGACCTACGTTAAGGCTGAGGATGGCAAGCAGACCGTAGCTAAGTATCTGGAGAGCGTTAACAAGGCTCTGACCATCGCTAAGGTTGTTCGCTTCGAAGTTGGCGAAGGCATGGAAAAGAAGAACGAAGACTTCGCAGCAGAAGTTGCCGCTCAGATGAAAGGTTAATTATAGGATGATACGATAGAAAAAGGCATACGCGAGTATGCCTTTTTTGT
>QWCK01007635.1_pt1 | contig 13884 bp, 18 predicted proteins | sample 1972571 | NCBI WGS metagenome assembly QWCK01 (sample SAMN09866710, study PRJNA288562) | Human gut metagenome isolate term2_stool, whole genome shotgun sequencing... | isolation source: gut | host: Homo sapiens | place: USA: California
GATGATCTCGGCCGTATCCAAGGACTTCCATGTCATGTGGGGCACGGGTTCGCCCGCGGTGGCGATCGAGCATTGCCATAACCCGCATACCAGGCCGGATGCGCTGGTGTTGGATATGGCGTTGGGGGGAAAAAATCACGGGCGCTGACGTGTGCCGGCGCATCCGTCGCAGGAGCGGCGGGACGGGCAGCGTGTTCACGTACGTGCACCGCGTGGCCGACAAGCTGGGAGTCGCCAGCCGCAAGGAGGTGCTGGACGCATGCGCCAGATACGATCTGCTCTGCCCCGGCTTTCCGACCGGCTTGGCCTGCGGCATGCCGGGCATCCGGTGATCGCGGCGTCCTGCGCCGTATTGTCCGTGGCGGTGCTCGCGGAGTACGTGTTCTCGATGGCGGCACGGGTCCCCGGCACCGCGACCGTGCGCGATATCATGTTGGCTCTGGCTGTGCTTGCCGGCCTGGTCGGCGGCATGTTCCGCCCGGACCGGTTCCTGTGGCCGGCGCTTGTCACGGGCGTAATCCTCATGCTGGATGTCCCGATGGTCACGCCGGGACCGACGGCATGCCCGCCGACGAACACGAATACCAGCAACAGCTCGACGAATTGCGCGACGCCGCCAGCCGGGCCATGGGCCACACGCACGAGGTCATCGACTCGCTCGAAGAACACACACCAGCGCAAGCCAGCCGGACACCGAACAAGCCCACTGGCAGCTGGAGGCCGTCATTCCCTTTACCGGCGTGTTACAGACAATGGAATGGTGATGTTCGCGTTCCAGTTGTCGGAATCATCGGTGATGTCGAACGTCCCGGACATGGATTCGATAACGGTTCGGTATCTCTTGAGGCCGCTGCCGAGTCCGAGCCGTACCGCTTCGTCCTTTAGTACGTCGCTTGCCGAAATGATGACGTGCCGCCGGTCGAAGGAGATCGTGACGGCGTACCATTCGTGCGGGGCGGCGTGCTTGGCGATGTTCGCGTACAGTTCGTTGAGCAGTCCTTCGAGAAGGTCGAGGATGTCGTCCGCCAGTGGATGGTCGAACGTCCCGAGGATGTCGTCACCTTGGAATCCGAGGCCGCCAAGGCGACGTCGTTGCGATTGAATGATGCCGTCAAGCCGTTCACGCTGCTGTTCGATTTTCCTGTCGGTTTTGTCGTCGTTATTTGTTTTGACGATGCGGCTGCAATCGTCTGGTTTGTCGGTGCGTTCAAGTTGTCGTATCACCTGGTGGGTGTGGTCGAGCGCCGTTTCGGCGATGGCGCGCAGATCGGTGAGTTGGCGCTGATATTGCTCCCGATCGGCGGGGCAATCACTGCGGCTTGCCTGGTCGATGCGCAGGATCATGTAGGCGAGGTCGTTGCTGATGGTATCGTGCAGGTGACGCGCCGTGTGTTCGCGGTCGAGTCGTTGCCTGAGTGTCGCGGTCGCCTGCCGTTGGGCGAACAGCAGGTTGAGACTGAACCCCAGCGACAATGGGCATAGGCACATGATGATCATGCCTACGATGTTCGACGAGGTGAGGTTGTTCTGCATGTTGTTCGCGGCGAGGGCGGCGAGGGCCGCCAGTGCGGAAGCGGCTCCAAGGCGGGGTTTGACGAACGAGAGGACCGCTATGGAGGTCAGTGCGGCGATCATGATGGTCGTCAACGGCGAGAACAGCCACAGCAACGCGTATCCTGAGACCGCGAACAGCAGACAGGCGGCCCATACCGGTGCCGCTCCGAGCATGGCGCACAGGACGGCGACGAGCAGCGATATGCGTATGGTCGACCATGACAGCAGGTTCTGGGATGAGTACACGCCCATCTCTACAGGGATCGCCACTGCGAGGACCAGCCCCGCGGCCAGTATGGCTGGGTGGTGTATACGGTTCAGAGCAGATCGTATCGGGCGCATATGGCGAGGGCCTCCTTGCGGTCGGCGGCATGGAGCTTGCGGCATGCCCTGTTGACGTAGGTGAAGACGCTGCCCTTGCTGACATTCAGGAGCGCGGCTATCTCGTCGGTGGATGATCCATGCGCGTAGAGGCGCAGTACGTCCCGTTCCCTGGAGGACAGCGATGGCTTGTCGTTTTCCGGCAGCCGGCCCTCGGTCGCGTGTCCTTCGTTGAGTTTGCGATTGGCTTCCCGTGCGGTGGGGAATCCGGTGCCGGGGACGGGCTCGCCCTGTGCCGCGCATCGTATGGCCTGCGGGAGCTCTTTGACGATGTCATCTTTGGCTATCAGGCATTGTGCGCCCGCCTCGACCGCGTCTTGCCGATATGGATCAAGGTCATAGGAGGTGACGCACACCAAGCCGATCGTCGGAGTGCGCCGACGGATTCTGGCGCATATGTCCGCGCCGGTGATGCCTCCCAAGGCCATGTCGACGACCAGCACGTCGGGTCGCGCGCCGTGGGTCATGCAGCGCTGCAATGCCATCGCCGGGGACGTGGTGCTCCAGATGATGTGGAACCGCGGGGAGAGACGGCTCGTCATCACGGCTATGGCGTTGAGGGCGAGCGAATCGTTGTCCAGCACCCCGATGGAGATGGTATGCGAGTCCGATAGGTCTGTCATGCCACCCATCGTATGCGCATCCCATGCTCCTCGACGTATCGTTGTCATGCGCGCGCATGACAGTCTTTTGCTCCCGGATCGCCGTCTGTGGGCTAATGGTTGGCGACAGTTGTGCAATCGTCCGAAGGGGCATGATGATGAAATCGGGAACACGACGCAGGGCCGCCATTCTGACCGCAGTGATGCTGCTGTCCGGTTGCGGGACGACTCCGAACCGCGGCACCTCGGGAAGTGGCGGCATGCTGACCTGGCAGCAGGCGAACGAGGAATACAAGGCGACCGTCGAGGATTTCCCCTTTGAACTGATGAACGGCGATGCGTTTCCAGCGAATATACCCAAGGCGCAGGCCGCGTCCTCGCTGTATGCCAAGGGAAGTGGGGAAGGACAGGCGTATGTCTACTGGCAGTGCTCGGTGGAACGCGACATTCTCGACAACAGCCAGACCAACGCGGAAGCAGCCCGAGGCGCCCTCCAGCAGCTGCGCAAGCTGCTGGATACCGACTGGTTCAAGAACTACTACGAGGACAAGGATGGCATATACGAGAACGATGTGATCGGCAAATCCGAACTCGGCGACTATTCGACCATGCGGGACTTCTACACCACGGACTGCACATGGTACCGGCATGAGAACGGACTGACGAAATGAATGCGATCGCACCGTTCAAATGCCTGTTGGCGTGCGTGACGGCCACGACGATGTGCGCGATGATGACGGCTTGCTCGCCGTCGCGGACGCCATCGTCCGACGCCTCCTCCACGGCGAAGCGGCCAGCATCCACGGTCGAGGTGCGTAGGGGCGGCATCACGCCGTTGTCCTCTTCCTCCACCGGCGTGCAGGTGGCTCCTGTGTTCTCGCTTACGACTCCGGCGAAAGGCTGGTTCCACTCCACGACTGATCAAGGAGCATACGTGCATGCGGGCGACGTGTTGGGTACCGTCGGCGATCAGCAGGTCACGGCTCCGGTCGACGGCGTGATCGAAACGGTCGCGCAGGACAACGACATGGCCGCGGACTATCCGCTGTTCTCGATACGGTATGGCGGCATGAGCGCCAGCGTGGATGCGACCGCGCTGCTGGCGACCATAGACCCGGACCAGCCGTTGACGGGCCGATTCCAGATCACCGACGCGCAGGGGCCCACGGACTGTGCCGCGGTAGTGAATGACGGCGTCGCCACTCCGCCCTCTTCAGCGGAAGATACGGCCGGATCGGCGACGACTGCGCATGGGACGGAATCGACTCGCACACTGCAATGCCTGTTCCCAAAGGACGTGCAGGCGCGTCTCGGGCAGAACGCCACCGTGGTACTGACCGCGACTGCGGTCGAGGACGCCTTGATCCTGCCTGTCACCGCAGTCGCCGGCAGGCTCGCCTCCGGCCAGGTCAGCAGGCGTGACGGAGATTCGTTCGCCACCGTGAACGTGAAGTTGGGGGCATCGGACGGCACGTCGATCATCATCCTCGACGGTCTCGAGGAAGGTGACATGGTGTCCGCGACAGCTCCGAATCTCACACCGGGAGCGCAATCATGAGCACACTCATCCGGTTGGAACATCTGAGCGCCGAAGTCCGGCTGCCCGACGGCGAACGCCTGACGACGGTGGACGATGTCAGCGCATCGTTCGAGAGGGGAACGTCCACCGCCATCATCGGGAAATCAGGATCCGGCAAAACCAGTCTCGCCTCCATCGTCGGGCTGCTCAACAACGACTATGACGGAACGCTCTCCTATGACGGGCGGGACTGCGCCGCGTGGAACGACGCCGACCGGGCGCGCTTCCGCTGCCGGCATGTCGGCTTCGTGTTCCAGAACTACTCCCTCATACCGCATCTGAGCGCATGGGAGAACGTGGCACTCCCATTGCAATACCGGGGAGGCATCCCCCTGCGGGTCATCAGAAGACGAGCCTCGCGCATGCTGCACACCGTCGGGCTCGGGAGCCGGACGGTGTGCAGCATGCCGTCGCGCCTGTCGGGAGGCGAACAGCAGCGCGTGGCCATCGCCCGAGCGCTGGTGGGCGATCCCGATCTGCTGATCTGCGACGAGCCAACCGGCGCGCTCGACACCGAAACCGGCGACATGGTCGCCGACATACTGTTCCGACATGTTCGTGAACTCGGGGTCACACTCATCCTCGTCACGCACGACCCGCAGCTCGCCGCCCGATGCGAACGCCGACTGACGATCGACAGGGGGCGACTGTCGTGATCCGCATGATCGCCAAGGATCTGCGCATCAACCCGTTGCGTACCAGCCTCACCGCCCTGTCGATGTTCATCGGCATCATCGCCCTCATCGCCGGCGTTCTCGTCGGCACGCTCGGACGCGACTATCTGGAAGCGGTCAACGCGCGACTGGGAGGCAAGTCACCCACCTATAGCGCCATCGTCGACGTGCCATCATCGGTGAACATACAAGTCGTCACGGCTTTGCAGGAACGCCTCGCGCATTTCCGTCCGGGAATCGCATCGGCGCAATATCACCTCAACGACCTCGCCATATGGGCGTCGTCCGATGACGGCAACACGGAGATACGCCGCGTCACCATCATCATCACCGACGCCGAACGGACAAGAATCATGCCCGCCCCCATCATCGAGGGCACATGGCTGACCGGAGCGGACGAACCCGCCACGCTGGAAACCGCAGTCAACGAAAGCGCCCGCCAATACGTGCACGATGGCACCGTGGCACTCGCCCGGACAGGAAATCCGCAACAGGTGCCGGCACGGGTGAACGGTGTCATCGCCGACGGGACGGACACACCCACCATCTACGTCAACGCGACCACACTGCAACGCTACTGGCCGCAAGCCTGGGAACCGGATGGGCTGACCATCCTCGTCCATCCCAATGAAGGCGTGGACGATCAACACGCCAAAACCGTGTTGGACGATCTGTTGTCCGACGTCGAGACCGGCAGCATATCGTCATGGAACCGTTCCGACAACGCCGATGATTACGAGCAGGTCATCGGTTTTCTCCAACTCGGCGTCACCGTCACCGCGATATTACTGTTGTCGGTATCCGCCATCGGCATGATCAACATCGGATTGGCCGGCATCGAGCAATGCTCGCACGAGCTGCTCATCCGCCGCGCACTGGGCGCGACCAGAGCCAGCATAGCCATACAGGTCATCGGCTCGTCCGTGCTGCTCGGCCTCATCATCGCCTTCGCCGCGGTGCTCATCTCCGCGGTGCTGGTCTGGGCAATTCCGTGGATGATGCCCGCCGACTCGCCGCTGGAACCGCCCGCATACCCATATACGGCGGCGATGATTGCGGCCTGTGCGTCCATCGTCACCTCGCTTGTCGGCTCTCTTGCCCCGGCCATCAAAGCCATACGGCTGCAACCCGCGCTGGCGTTGCGATGAACCAGAAGCCATTCTGGACAAGCCCGCCGACAGCTGGATGGTCGGCATTCCGATCATCGATTGCATCCGGTAAACGATCCGCTTGCGGGATGTGTACCATGGTCGAGATGTCGCAACCGCAGAATGTTGACTACTAGCATACAAATACATACTATTGTCTTACGTAATGATGGTGGAGGTTAATGTGAGCATGGCATCCGTCACAGTCCGCGTGGATGCGGACACCAAGCAGAAAGCCGCAAACATAGCCGAGGATCTCGGTCTGGACTTGTCTTCGGTCACCCGCGCCTTCTACAAGCAGATTGTCCGGGAGAAGCGCATTCCCCTAAACCTTTCCTATACGATCGTGCCGCCTGAAACCATGGAGGCCCTTGACGAGGCGAAGAACAGGCTCGCCGACGGCCAACCTCGCTTCAACAGTGCCGATGAGATGTTCGATTCGTTGGGAATCTGATCAATGCTCAAACCGGATTACACGGCGGCATTCCAGCGAGATATCAAGAAGCTCAAACGCAAGCACACTGATTTACGCCCGCTGAAAGAAGTCATTCGTCTGGTTCTTGAGGACACGGCGGACTCCAAGGAAGTATTGAGGCGTAGGCATCGCGCCCACACACTTACCGGTGATTTAAACGGCGTACTGGAATGCCACATCGGCAATGCCGGCGACTGGCTACTTCTATGGATTCGCGATGATGGTACCGCCATGTTCATGCGAACCGGCAGCCATGACGAACTGTTTGGGCAAATAGCGGGTTTACATCCTGCTTTGAACCAGCCGACGGCGATTTGAGTGCGGCAGCCGGCCCGTGCCCGCAGAAGCCGGCATCGCCGCGCAGCGTGCCGGTCTGCAATCGCTGATCGACGAGGAGGAGTCCAGACTCGAAGCCCCGGGATTCACCGGCGACAACCTGCTCGCCGAACCACACCGGCCGCTCACGCCGGAGACCATGCGACTGCTGTCGGGCCTGCTGGCGGAACTGTACGCGAACATCGCCAAACACACAGATCCGGGCGAATTGGTGCGCCATCTGCGTCACCTTCGACACGGACGCCATTCACGTCTCCGCCAGCGACACCATCGCATCCGATGACACGAGACTCGGCCTGGGCAGCGGCCTCGACCGCTACCGGACCATCATCGAAACACGCGGCGGCACCTTCCAAACCCGCGCCGGACAAGCCCACTGGCAGCTGGATGTCAGCATTCCAATCGATGGCGACCGGTAAAACATGCATTCGCAGACCAGCCATGTCAAGCAATCGCATGACAGCATATTCACGCAGGATCGCGCCTCATTTCGGCTGATCCCGCACGCCCTGTTCCGACGCGAATTGTTCGGCGATTTGCCGTGCGTGGATGTTCTTGGCTTCGTTAACGAAGTCGGCGCATGCCTTGCTGCCGTAGAGCGCCTCACCACACGGGTCAGCGAAACGCGGGTCGCCGGCCAGCGCGGAGCGGATGGCCCCGAGCGAGCCGGACAGCGGCATGGCGTTCATCACGGTCGCGGTTTGATTCTGCGCCTCCTGGGTGCGGGCGGTCTTGATGTCCCGGTCCAGGATTCGTTCGGCGTATTGCACGCCAACATCAAAAAATGCAAGAGGCTGAAAGACCTGGCTGCTTCCCTTCACGATATCTACTGTTCTGATTTGACCGGCCCAGTCGTATATATCCTGAAATAATTGTCGATGAATCTGCTGCAGTTGTCGCAAAGTACCTTGAGCGACAGGAAGATTCGATTGGAATTCCAACATTCTGGCAGATACAAGATCGTTTTCAGCCGCTTCAAGTTCTGTAACGGTTGTGGCACCGATAAGATTGCGCAGTACGTTTGTGCCGGGAATCAGATATGTGTCAAAGGTTTCGGGCAGTTCAATCACACGGATTCCAGACCGTATCGGCGACGTGTACGATTAACCAATTCGTGTGCGTCTATTTGTTCTTCGATATAGTCGCGCGCGTCTGCAAAAAACGAGGATGTGACACCGCCGCCTTCCATACGGGCAGAATGGACGGCTTCCGCCACTCTCATCGCACGTATCTCTTGTTCCGTCATGTCAACCTCCTCATTGCAAACAATCATACCTACCGGAATAGGTTCCTGCAGAATCGGCAATCCCGTTCCGAAAAAGCGAATGCACTAATCAAAAGACACTCGCATAACCACCACTACGCATCGCCAATAACATACCGATGAGCCAGAATGAGGCCCCGGCCATGATGCTAATCCGTGAATGACGCTGGTCAGAGTGGCAGGTACATTGGTCTTATGGCTAAGCGCAAACATACCGGCACTGTTGTTATTGCAATACTGGTCGCTATTCTGCTGGCGGTGGGCGTTTCCGGCTGGCTGTTCTGGCAGTCGGTACAACGGGTGATCGGCGAGGCGCAGCAGGCGGGCGAATATGCGGCTGAAGCACAGCAATCCGTCGGCGAATACGTGCTGTATTACGGTTCGGACGTGAAGGCGGTGCGCGGCATGCTGGATGCGGCCGCCGACGCCGCGACCAACGCCCTGCCCAAAATCGACAGTGCCGCGCAGGGCACGTTGGTGGACTTCAATATCGAAGAGCTGCTGTCCGGCATGAACTTCTCCGACGGCACGCTTTCCATTCCCAAAATCGCTTCCATCAAGCAGGACCTGTCCGACGCCGGTGCGGTCTTGAAGCGCGTCAAGACGTCGATTCATGCGCTGCCGCAACCCCGCACGGAACAGATCACCGAAATGGTCAACCAGGGCAAGCAGGTAGTGGACCAAATCGATGAGACTTTCGACACCTTGAACACCATCGTCGAAAAGATTCCGGGCTGACGTTGGTTCGTTCTTGTCGTATATTGGCGTAACCTCCGCATAAGGCTAGTCCATACAAATTTATGTTTAAATTTGGGATAGGAGGTGCCAATATGCCGACACGCACACCAATCCCGGTCAGTCGGGCGATGCGTCAGATATCCGCCAACCTCGATTTGGCGCGCAGACAACAGCGCATTCCCGTAGCCTTGCTGGCCGAGCGGGCTGGATTATCCATGCCAACGGTCACCAAAATGCTGCGTACGGGTAATGGCAGCTTTGAGAACTTCCTCCGCATTGCTCGTCTGCTTGGACTGCTGGACGGCGTACAGCAAGCGACGGACCCTCTTAACACAGATATCGGCAAATTACGCGCCGACGAAGACACTCCAAAACGTATTCGATAGTACAGCAGGAGGCGCAACACATCATGGAAGCAATCGTCACCCTGCAGTTCAACGGCACAGACGTCACCGTCGGGAAATTATTCACCAGTATCAGGCGCGGCATCGAATCGGCACATTTCACATACGATACGGCCTATATGCGCTCTTCAAACGCAGTATCCCTCTGTCCAGAGATGCCCCTCTCCCCCCGGAACGTTCCCGGCCGAGCATAATGCGATGCATCGCATCTTTCAAGACTGCATGCCGGATCGTTGGGGCAGGAACCTCATGCTTCGTGCAGAACATCAAGATGCTCGTTCGGAGCATCGCACAGCACGCACACTATTTGAGGGAGATCTCTTGCTATCCGTCAACGATGAGACCCGACAAGGCGCATTGCGCTTCTGGAACAACGACGGTGACGCGCTAGCTCCCAGTGAGACCGGCGGTCCAAGAGAAGTGACCATTCAGTCCCGCATCCATAGCAATGATGAGCAGCTGCTTTGAATCCGGCATTGCGCGGCTTCGCGAAGCAAACGCACAATGACTTCACATTCCCGCCTTGCACCAGCTGGCTGCAATCTGCGTATGGTCATGTATCTGTAGGCCGGCACGAATGCGGCTGATGGGTGCGGCGAATCGTGACATTGCTTATTACCCATTCGCCCCTTCAGTCGTACCATTCGGGTCGTCGCAGTTCCAGGAATGGCCGCTGTTTGCGCGCTGCTGCGGTCTGTGTGAGATCGATGTCGACGATAATCAACTGTTCTTGGTCGTCGGCCTTGCTGACGACGTTGCCGTACGGGTCCACCACCACCGATTGGCCGGCGAACGTCACATCGCCTTCCTTGCCGACCCGGTTGCACATGACGATGGCCACCTGGTTCTGCATGGCCTGGACACGGATTTTCCACAGGAACGGCTTCGACGGTTCGGCGTCAGTGTTCGGAACCGATGCTCGCCGTCGGCACGATGACCAGGCGGCGCCGCGCAACGCGCATGTGCGGATGCCTTCACGGGGTTCACTCAAATAGCGTCATCCAGTCGGGATCGCGGTGGGCCGCAAAACACATGGCGATTTGTTCCGCGGTGTTTCTTGTTTCCGAAAGCCGCGGCAACCGGTCTTCCTCGAAGTAGCGGATTTCCGTCGTTTCGATGTTGGCCGAGAACCAACCGCCGGCGCGGCTGCACAATACGAAGAACTTGAGCACCCCGTACGGATAGGTCAGCGCGTTGTGATTGGCGCAGTCCTGCACCGCGATGAGTCGCTCGCCCCTCACATCGAGCCCAGTCTCCTCCTTGACCTCCTTGACGGCGTTGGACCGAATGGACTGGTTCTCGTCGACCCAGCCTCCGGGCAGTGACCATTCCCCGCTGTTCTCATGCGTCATGAGGATCCTGCCTTCTTCATCGAAGATGGCCGCACGAGTGTCGAGTTTCGGCGTCGGATATCCGGCGCTGAGCAGTCGACTCACCTGTCCGGCCGGCGCATCAACCTGCGTGGAGAGCATGTCGACCGCCATCGCGCGGATACGCTCGTAGCGCTCCCGGTCGAAGGGGTCCTTGCAGTACATCAGTCCGGTCTGGGCCAGCGCCTGCAATTCTCGGGCCTGTTCCAGTAATGTGCGGTTCGTGGCCATCATCGTTCATCCTGTCATCGTAAGGTCTTGGATCCGTTTGCACTCAGGCATCGCAGCGTAGTGCAAGCAGTATAGCACTTCGAACCGTTCCGGGGACGAGGGTCTCAGCGCATCCCCCGTAACCTCTCCCATGTGCCATCAACGCTTGGCGAGCTGCACGTTCTTGCGCTGTCTGCGATTGCGGCTGGCGACCGACTTTTCACGCTCGCGGCGCACGTGGGCCTCCTCACGCGCGGCCGCCGCGCGCTCTTCTTCCAAAGACGGCAATCCGGAGGCGGCGCGGTGCCGGTTCTCCCGCTCATGGTCGCGTTCGGCCTTGCGCTCCCCGCCTCGGATCCGGGCGCCGGAAACCATCGCAGTTGGCAGAGCGTCTGGCCGAAGTTCCACAGGTTATTGGTCAGCCAGTACAGCAGCACGCCGAACGGCAAGGTGCCGCCCGACACCACGTAGATGGCCGGGAACACAAACGCGGTCAGCTTCTGCGTGCGGAACTGCGGTGAATCCATGGCGTCCTTCGGCGTATTGCGATGGATGAGCAGCCACTGCATCGCGAACAACATCAGACACATCAACGCCACGGCCACGCCGATGACGACGTGCGACTGCGGCGAGACGACCGTGCCGAACGAGTCGGCGATGCGCACGCCGAATATGGACGATGATTCGATGTCGCCCGCCATGACGCGGTCGATGCCGCTCAACGGTTCCGCATTCCCGGCGGCGCTTGCGGGCAGGGATTGCAGCGTGTAGAACAGCGAGCACAGAATCGGCGCCTGAATCAGCGAAGCAGGTATGAACCGAGCGGATTGGCGTTATGCCGCTGCTGCAAAGCCATAATTTCACGTTGCATGGCTTCTTTGGAACGCGGATCCTTACGCGCGGCGTACTTGCGTTGGATACGTTGGATTTGCGGTTGGAGCACCTGCATACGCTGCGTCGCGCGCATTTGGGAGAAGAAGAGAGGCAATAGACAGATACGGATGATGAGCACGAGGCACATAATCGCGATGCCTAAGCTGTGCGGCACCGACTCCTTCTACGGCGGCGGCATGGTCACCGGCCAGCCCATCGGCACCATGATCGGCTCTCGCATGATCAACAATGCGCAAGCCGGCTTCATCATCGGCGCCGTGATCATGGGCTTCCGGATTCGTGGCGCTTGACATCTGACCTCGCGAGGAATCCTCAAAGGACATGGAACGCACCAAGATGACGCTCAAGGATCTCGCTGTCTCCTTCCATTTCCCGAAGTTCTCCACCTCGCGTGACTTCTACAAGGCGTTCGGCTGCCGAGTGTGCATGTTGCTCAGCTACCAGATGATCTCCGTGTACCAACTCTACATCGTCGAGGATTACGTGCACCAGACCAAGACCGAGGCTGCCGGCACCATCGCCACCATGTCCATCATCACCATGGTCGTTTCCCTGACCGCTTCGCTGATCTCCGGCCCGATCTCCGACAAGATGCACACGCACAAGGTACCAGTCATCATCGCCTCGCTGCTGTTCGCGATTGGCACCGCGATGCCGTGGATCATGCCGAGCGTCACGGGCATGTACCTGTATGCGGGCATCGCCGGCTTCGGCTACGGCGTGTACTCAGCCATCGACCAAGCGCTCAACGTCGACGTGCTGCCGAACAAGGAAGAGGCCGGTAAGGGCCTCGGCATCCTCAACCTGGCCACCACGCTCGGCCAAGCAGTCGGTCCCACCATCACCTCCGTGGTCAAGACCACGACCGGCACCTACACGCCGGCGTTCGCCATCTCCATCGTCATGGCCGTGTGCGCTGCCGTGTTCGTGCTGCGTATCCAGAAGGTGAAGTAGCCGCTGCGAGTGCCTATCTCCGTTTCAAGGGGCTGATTTTGACTTTGCGGAACATCTACTTCCGTTTCAAGGGGCTGATGCCAAAGTAGCCACTGGTTAAAAACGGCGGAATAGCGATAGAACAATGCCATTTCTATCTGCGTTCCGCCAGTTGACCAGCCCCTTGAAACGGAAGTAGACCTCCGGCAAACGCCAAATCAGCCCCTTGAAGCTGATTTTGACTCAGCATCATGCAGCGCAGCTATATCCTCGGTGCGGGTATACTATTCCGGGCCGTCACGACGACGCCTATGGAACGCACGCATGGCAAAGAGAGAAACATGAGTCAGCCCGACACCGACACGGCGGCACAGTCGCCGTCCTCGCAACAGGAACCGCAGATTCAGACGGATGGCCGTCGAAGCCATTCGGAACAGATGAATCAACCAGCGCAAACCAGCCAGTCCGAGTCGTCACATGATGGCAAAGACGAGCACGCCCTACATACCAACCTGAAGCGCGGCATGGAATCCCGCCACCTGCAGATGATCTCATTAGGCGGCGTGATCGGCACCGGCCTGTTCCTGAGCTCCGGATACACCATCCAGCAGGCGGGCCCCATCGGCACGATCCTGGCATACAGCATCGGCGCGCTGATCGTCTACCTGGTCATGCTCACGCTCGGCGAACTGTCCGTGGCCATGCCGGTGACCGGCTCCTTCCATGTGTATGCCGAGAAGTTCATCGGCCCTGGCACCGGCTTCGTGATCGCAATCCAGTATTGGCTCACCTGGACGGTGGCGCTCGGCTCCGAATTCACCGCCGCCGGCCTGCTCATGCAACGCTGGTTCCCGGACAGCCCCACATGGGTGTGGAGCGCGGCGTGCATCATTCTCATCTTCACCTTAAACGCCTTGTCGGTGCGGCTCTTCGCCGAAGCGGAATTCTGGTTCGCCTCGATCAAGGTGTTCGCCATCTGCGCGTTCATCGTCATCGGATCGCTCGCCATCTTCGGCGTCATCCCGGTCGCCGGCTACCAACATGCCCCGATGTTCGTCAATCTCATCAAGGACGGCGTCTTCCCCAACGGCTTCATGCCGGTGTTCGCCACGATTCTGACCGTCAACTTCGCGTTCTCCGGCACCGAACTCATCGGCGTGACCGCCGGTGAGACGAGGGACCCGCAAACCGCCGTGCCGAAAGCCATCCACACCACCCTGTGGCGTCTGGTGCTCTTCTTCATCGGCTCAATCACCGTGATGTGCGCGCTGATCCCGTGGCGCAAGGCCGGCGTGGGCGAAAGCCCGTTCGTGCTCGTGTTC
>QWCK01004416.1_pt1 | contig 13880 bp, 9 predicted proteins | sample 1972571 | NCBI WGS metagenome assembly QWCK01 (sample SAMN09866710, study PRJNA288562) | Human gut metagenome isolate term2_stool, whole genome shotgun sequencing... | isolation source: gut | host: Homo sapiens | place: USA: California
ACTAAACGAACAACTAAAACAAACCGACAACCTAGACAGACTCAAATTCGACTACCACAGGATGCTAATAGACGGCAAACTCCCACAAACCATAGGAGGTGGAATCGGCCAATCAAGACTATGTATGTTCTTCCTCCAAAAAGCCCACATAGGAGAAGTCCAAGTATCCTACTGGCCAGACGAACAAAGAAAAGCCCTAGCAAACAAGGGAATCAAACTATTATAGGAGAAAAAAAATTAGATTTTAGAATCTAATATATGATATAATTATTATAACATTGCATTGATACACAATGAGCTCCTAAGAGCACTGAGCGATGGAGGCATTGCTTTCAATAAAAACCCTAGCTTTAATGCTAGGGTTTTTTGGTTATAATTATGCTTTAATCATCTAGTTACTAACAAATCTAATGGTTATGACCACAATTACCGAACATCTACCCCCCCATTATCTCAAGCTTGTCGAGAGATCTAGTAAAAAAGTCTCCACCTCGACAGAGCTTCCACGGGGAAGCGACGAGAGGTCTACAGTCTATGATGACACGTAAATACCACAGAGTAATCTATCTAAACAAATTCCCAATAACCTAGTCTTTTCCACAAGGTCGAAGTAAGGGAAAGGTTAAGCTTTATATAAGGGGCAAGAGAAACACTCCCCTTATTCCGATATAAGCGGAAGGACTTATAGGGCATAATAATCCCCTAATCTCTAATGGTCCTAGCCACAAAAACAATCCTACCAGAACCCTTATGTCGAGCTTGTCGAGACATCTCATAAGATTTTCAATTTCCCTTATGTCGACCGAAGTGGAGACATCTCAACTAACGCCACCTCTAATGGAATCGTCACAGTGAGCGTAGCGAACTGATGAAAATCCTTAATCGAGGAAGCCCTCGTCATGGGCCACTGTTTTGCAAAGCAAAATAGTGTAGTATCCTTTGTTAATATTAACAAAGGATAAAAGAACGATGAATATCGTTCTATTAAAAAAGGTGAAGCGAAGCTGAGCCCGCAAACTACCGTCGACAGAGCTTCCACGGGGAAGCGACGAGAGGTCTACAGTCTATGACGACATGCAAATAACAAAAAGAAATTTATCTAAACAAATATCTCAATAACCGAGACTTCTCCGCAAGGTCGAAGCAAGGGAAAACTAGTGCTTCACATAAGTGCAAGACAGACAGCCCCTTATCTCGAGCGGAGCGAAGCGAAGTCGAGAGATCTCATAATTAAAAATAACACTTCTATAACTACAAGCAGACGGAATAAAGAAATAATTACTACTACACTTAATAGCATTATGGAAATATTCCAAAAAATTATGTAAAAAATAAAAATTAAAACTATCTAAAATAAAGTATAATATATATGTTATCATCACTTCCATTAGCATGGAAGGAGGTGAAATCATGCAAATTATCACGACAATCATATCTTCTGTCATAGCAAATGTAGTTGGTCACTATATATGCAAATGGCTAGACAGAGCAAAAGAAGATGGTAACTAGCATAAAAAAGACGAGCTATGGGCTCGTCTTTTTTCGGTCGAAACCATGCTTATATTACGACAATCATGGTTACTAGTATAGTACTTCAAACCATAAGAATTTCAATATTCTTTTATAAGTCAACTATAAAAACCTTTATCTATTGTCAAAACTTATAGCTCTATCGAATAAATTGATTTAATTAGTCGTAAAGTACTCATATAAGATCCTTCCACTTCAACAAAGCGGAGTCGATATATCTCATAAATATTTCCAGCACTTAAAATAGTACTGATACATCACCACCTCTAATGGAATTGTCACAGTGAGCAAAGCGAACTGATGAAATTCCTTAATCGAGGCTTTGCGAGCATGAGGTCCTCACATAGCCGGACAGGCTGTCCCTCGAATCCGCAAACTACCGTCGAACGAACGTGAGAGGTCTCCAGTCTATGACGACATGTAAATAACAAAGAAAAACTTATCTAAGCAAATCTCCAAATAACCGAGACTTCTCCACAAGGTCGAAGTAAGGGAAAACTGGTGCTTAATATAATAGCAAGAAAAACAGTCCCCTTATATCTAATGGTTCTGGCCACAGCGAACAGAGTGAGCTGATGGCAGACCTTAATCGAGGCTTTTCGAGATAAAGGGCAAGCTTTGCTTGTCCTGAATCCGAAAACTACCGTCGAGCGGAGCGAAGCGGAGTCGAGAGATCTCATAATTAAAAATCACGCTTCTATAACTACAAGCATCCGGAATAAAAGAACGAGAATTACTTAGTATAGTAATATTAAGAAAATAATCTAATAACTCTGTATAAAAGTAAAAACTATCTAAAATAAAGTATAATATATGTTATCATCACTTCCATTAGCATGGAAGGAAGTGAGATTGTGTGATTTTTACTTGACATCATTTTTGCTATCATAGTACAGGTAGCTGGTGACTGCTTGTACAAGTGGCTAGATAAAGCAAGCCCGTCTGGCTACTGGAAGACCCTCCGCGGAGTGGTAAAGCGTAGCTTGATAAAGAAGATGATAATTAGCACAAAAAAGGACGAGCTTGGGAAGGTGACCCCATAAAGTTGAACCTAATACCAGGACTGATAGTTGACTAGTTAAGGATTCAACTGACTTTTTCTTTTTTACACAATTATACGGACCCTATCTAAAAAACTAAGGAGAAAAAATGGAAAAACTTAAACAAATACAAAAGAATTTCCAAATAAACGGAGCAGTCTTAAAATATATTGCATTTATTTCAATGTTTATCGACCATTTTAACAAGGCAATCATAACGCCAAAACTAAATTACCAAGAGCCTCTAGTTACCATATCTACCATATTTGATATAATGGGACGAATCGCCTTTCCGATTTTTGCCTTTATGATTGTAGAAGGCTTTTATAAAACTAAATCTAGAGGAAAATATCTAAGAAATCTTTTGATTTTCGCCATAATATCAGAAATTCCCTACGATATGTTCCAATCAAAAGTTTTTATAAACAATAGATCACAAAATATAATGTGGGCGCTTGCCCTTGGACTTTTGACCTTAATTATTGTCGATAAATTAAAAGAAAAAATCAATAATAAATACGCCTGGCTTGGCTTTTCTATCTTAATAGTAGGAGTAAATGCCATAATTGCAACTCTTCTATCCTTTGACTACGATTATTATTCCATAATAATAATCTTTATCCTCTACCTTTTCTACGATAAAAGACTTGTCGGAAGCCTTATTTCATATCTTGTGATAATAAAAGAAGTTTATGCAATTTTAGGCTTTGCTGTCATTAATTTTTATAATGGAGAAAAAGGAAGGCAAAATAAATTGTTCAATTATTTGTTCTATCCCGTGCATTTGTTGATACTTGGGATTTGTAGGTTTTGCTTGAATATATAATTTTTGTATTAATTTTAAGTTAATTTCATTATTCTATTAAAGAATATCGGGTCTATAAAAAATCGTGTTGGTAGAAGTAAATGATACTTCTTTCAACACGATTTTTTCGTAAAAAAAGAAGACATATTTAATCATTTACCCTATAATTAAATCACCACAATCAAAAAAAGGAGATTAAATATGTCTAACAATTATTTTATTACAAATTTACTAAATATCAAAGATGAAAATCTTAATTTTTCTGATGGAATACACCACAAAGTCATTAAAGGTGTAACATATACTATTCTAACAGCTAAATAAGTTTGTTTCCGATGAGGATATTGTCGATATTAGTCTTGATGTTAACAAGACTTTAAAGAACACTTATGACTGTTATCAATGCTTAAAAGAAGATATTGATAAGAAGGATTTTGAATTATTTAAATTTCATTTATCTTACTTTAAGAAAAGGTTAGTGATAGGATGAGAACATCAATAGATACTTGTTTTTATTACCTAGATCTTATTAATAACTCTTTTAACTATGATTATTCTAATGGACCTATTGAGGGAATTAACAACTTTATTAAGGTATTAAAAAGGATAGCTTTTGGCTACAGGAATTTCGCTAATTTTAGAACATTAATATTTATCACAAGGAATTTATTAGCTAACTAAAATTCAGGAATAGAAATATCTATCCCTGATTAAGAATTTGGTTGATTTTTATTTACCAACACGATTTGACAAAGAGCCTTTTATAATCACATTTCTAATAAAACAAAGAATTAACTTAATTTTAATTTTTATACAATTTTATTATAATAAGGTTAATTATCAAAAAAACTATAATAGATACTATTTTCTATTTAAATGAAGTATAATAGAAGTGTTATCATCAATCTCATTAGCATGAGAGGAGGTGAAATCATGCGAGAGTTCTATAGTCGCATAATGGCTATCGTAGCAGAGATAGTTGGTCACTTTACCTGCAAATGGCTAGATAGCATATTTGATGATAATTAGCATAAAAAAGACGAGCGTGCAGGCTCGTCTTTTTATTGGTCGAAACCATGCATTAATTCTACAGTCTCATGGTTATTACTAGTATACTTCTACACTATATAAAAATCAATTTTATTGCTACTAAATTGATGTTACAATCAATTTATCTGTGTGCTACGAAAGAGCTGGCAATGGAAAATCTAACTCAGTAGACTCTACAAAATCTAGATCTGATGGTATAAATAATAGTAAACAATTAACAGCTGTTCTTTGGTCTATTCCCAGATAATACTCACGCCTACTCCCTCTTTGCCAAAAACATTTTTCTCACCACAACTTATAATCAGCAACATCCTCCTTAATTAGCTTGGCAGCCTTATCTACTTTAGGTTTCCATTTTTGTATTAACTTAGATTCTACCACTGGGTCAGAAATTGGATTTTTCAACACTTCCTCATACCTACAGCTTTAATCGCCCCTAAGTCCCTTGTATCTATCCCTTATTAAAGTCTTAATTACCCTAAAATCATCAATCTCTCCAATCTTATCATCTTTCTCAATACTATTACCAAATATCAATACAAACCTAAACTCTTTCTCATATTGCCAATCTCTAAATTTAGTAAAAGTAGCATTTATGTAAAATTTCAAATCACTATAGGAAAACGAATAATGTGTACTCATCTGCTTTGGTCTCTGACTCTTATAACTCACTAGGCCCATCACGCAAATACCTTTATCATTCATTCCTAAAATCTGATCGACAATATCATAAAATGAGTATCCATAGCAATAACCCTTGTGGTTTTCTGCATAATGAGACCACATCAAGATATTATTGTAAATAGGAGTCATACACAATACCCTAAACCTATCCATCAAAGTATTGCCATTTGATAAATAGCAATTACAATCAAAGGGATCATTAAAATACTTAGGATGAGAAAAAGCAAGATTGCCGCTATTAACCCCATGCATATTCCTTACTACAGTACTTTTTTCGAAATACTTATACAATAAAGGACTACCCTCCTCATACTTTAATATCGTATCAGCTAATTTTTTAAAATCTTTATTATCCTTAAATCGGTCTGGTTCTTCTTTTAATTCTCTAAGATCATCGGAGTCAAAAAAATACTTATCAAGTAAGTTAACTCCATACTTCTTATCCAAAAGTTGATCAGGATCCTCAAACCCCATCCTAAAATTCATATTGAACTTATTATCAAATTCCTCAGAAAGTTTCTCCACCCTTACTTGCTCAAATCTTTCGGAGTAATTTCTTTCCATATCGGACTTGTTTTTCCTATATTGCATATTTTGATAGAAAATATGGAGAGGATAAGGGGCAATCTTCTTGACATCAGGATTTCGTAAAATAGAAACATAGAACTTCTGTTTATTGCGATTCTCCATCAACATCACATTAGAATAGTCGATATTTTCAACCAACTCATAATCCCTATAAGTCTCTAGGAAGGTCAACTTACCAATAGCTATCCTATAGTTCTCAAAATCTTTCCTAAAAATAATCTTCATATATCCCCCAATCAGCTATTAACACATAATTCTAAAGTTAAATAGTTACCATCCTAAACCTTTGTATAGTATGGATGAAATCTCTATAGAATCAGTATAGTATATCATTATCTTCATTACTAATAGCCTCTTTCATTTCAGTTAAACTGTCTACAAGAATTTGATATTCCTCTGTCTTTTTATAAAGTCTATCCAAATTGTCTAAAATATAAGATAGAGAGGGCTCTTTTACTAAAGCAAATCTACACAAACATTCATGCATATAATTTGTGAAAATTTGAAAATCATTATTACTTAATAAACCTTCTTTATAAGTTTCATAAAGAGTTTTAGAAAAAATATAAAAATCATCTATTAGATAATCGTAATTTGAGTATTTAGCACTTAATACTTTTGATCCCAACATAAGTACAATTTTGCTAATAACAACATTTTCTACTTCAAAACATTTATCATAAGTTTCAATTCTATCACCAATCAAAAAGACAGAATCATATGATTGATTTTTCTTAGAAGATTCAGTTAAATCATTAATAGTTGATATATCTATAATAGCAATATAGAAGAATGTAGCTGTATATCTCATTATTCTAATTACCGCTGTAAAATCCCATTTCCCAAGAAAATAATCCCTGAACATAATCAGACCATTGTCTTTTGAGTTTACCAAATCTTCCAATATTTTTTCTGATTTAAGATATGTATAAAGGATATATACAAAGAAATCTTCTTCATTCTTAGACAAAGAATCTGCCCTTGATAATACTTCTTTAGTTAGCAATGTGATTTGAAAACTAAAATAGCCGCTCTCTCTACATCTACTATCATCTATTATTGCATTTAACTTTTCGTTATACTCCTCTGTTATCCTATTCTCTACCTCACTTTTCCTAGCATCCGTAATCAATTTATCAGTATTAATTCTATATCCATCAAAAAAGTTCTTCCTTGACTCAGTAAAAATACCATTTAAGATTATAACCAAATAAATAATAATTAAGGAAAAAATAGAACACCAAAAAGATAATAATATTTTTTGAAACATACGTATTAAATTAAAAAAATAATAAAAAATATAGTCAGCGTATATAAACTTTGATAATATGAATAATACTGGAATAATAACCAAAGTTGTCAAAAACATTTCTAATTTTGCATGTAGACAAACTTTAAATTCCAATCTATTATAAAAACTATCTTCACTTACATTTACACCAAAATAATATTCACTACTATCTTGAAACTCCTTAACCTTTGCATTTGAATAATCATTAATATAAGCAAGTAATGAAAATATAGCTACTGAAACTGCGAGCATCTTATGATAACCAATATTTAAAATCAGATTATAATTTGCCTCATTTTCCATTATGTTATAGAAAAACAAGAACAAAAATAATCCAATAACAATATGTATATGTTCCAGTATAACTTTCTTTAACTTATCATATTTTTTTACCATCATTGATCTAAATTTCCTATACTACTTATCTACATAACATAATTGCCATAATTCGAATTATATACACAATCCAAACTCAAAATCATAATAAATAAAAGATAATTTTGATTATTTTCTAAAAATTTATATTAAGTAATTGTAAGACTTAAAATAAAATTATACAAGATAACTTGATTATTAATTCTAACCACACAATTTAATAAAATAAGAATAATTAATCTTCTACAATAAATTCAGTATTTTTTTCTTGTTGTGATTTGTTATCGACATATTCTTTTTTAGAATCTGTATCATGATTTTCTTTTTGTGATTTATTCTACTCACAACTCTCCTCTGTTTTACTATTATCCATAGATTCATTTTTCATTTCTGTTTTCTTAAGCTCCTTATCTTTATTTACTCTCATATAGAATAAATCATTTTCTTTTAAGTAATAATTAATAGTTAGTCTAATATTACTCATAAAAATAACTATAAGAACTATTATTGCAATTAATCCTTTTAGATTTAATCCAAAAGAATTAACTATTTGATCTATACAATTAATATTAATATTAATAGAATTAGAATTAACTAACCATCTTGTAACTAATATAATACCTAATAATATTAATGAAGGAATAATAATTTGTTTTCTGGAAATAATCTGAGATAATTCTACTTTATTATGCTCTTTTCTTAAATTTGAGCATTCTTCTTCCACATTTTTACTAACAAGTAATTGACGTTTGCTTTCTATTTTTAATACTACATATAAAAAATATGATATCAATATATAAATAACAAATAATTTAGATTTATTTGTCATGGTTTCTATAAAATTAGAATAAGCAAAAATATAAATAACTGATAGAATTGAATATAAAATTACAACTATTTGAATAATATATTTTTTATAAATTTTATATTTTTCATAAAGATTAGACGTGTTAGTACTTACCTTTGTATCATCAGTATGTTTGTCTTTTTTCTTATCTGTCATATTGATGTCCTCTTCATTAGTTATTGTATCCGTATTACCCTTATCTTCTAATAACAATTTAAATTTCACATTATTTAAGGCTAAGAAATAGAAATTATATTCTCTAATTCCTTGTTTATATAGGAAATCTATAGTGACGTAGTAAATTATACTAAATAATAACACTACACAAAATATGGAACCAAGCTGCTTTCCTAACAATAGTAAATATCTAAATGGTTTATTAACTATCTCTCCAACGCCATCCATATTCTTTGTAATTACGCTATTAATTAAACCAGTATAAATACCTATAAAAATAGAAGACAGCCATAATAAGTATTTGACAATCTTATTCTTTTTAACTATATTTATCAATTTAATATAAAATGATCCAACTTCAGCTTTATCTTCAATTAAATGGTCAATTATTTCAATACGTTTTTTTGATTCAATTATGCCCAAATCTTCTAATGCATCATAAATGGATAAATTTGCTATAATAATAGATCTTTTATCTGGAATATTAGCTATTGCTAGTATATATAAAAAGCAAAATACTAATAAAAATACTCCATAAATTTTAAATAGTTTTGTATAAGTAAAACCTCCAAACGTACTATCTGGAAATACTAATTTAGCAAGAAATATCAGCAAACATATCACTATGTATACACTAATTAACTTAAAAAAAGAAATTGTCATTATACTTCTCTTTTCATCACGATGATTCGCAAAGTATAACTTAACATCTGAATTGTATTTTTTTGGATTTTTATAGTTATCTATAAACTTATCATAAACAATCTGACTATCAAAATTTGTTTCATAATCCATTACTTTCACCTCCTCAAAAATAAGCTTATACAATAAATATAATATTCAATATCTTAATTAAATAAATAAGTATAAAATATATTCACTATATGAAACATTACAATAGATTTATACATATCCATGCAAAACTACCGTTGAGAATATTTTTCTCTAACTACACTCAACTTATCAAGAGTATCTTTCAATGTAACTTCACATGCTTTATTAAATTTATCATCTACATATCTCTTAGAATCACAATTATGATCGGTTTTTTTGCTGTTTCGTATATGTTGAAATATCCCCAACAATATGAGTCTTTCATTAGATTTACTAAGTAAAAATAGACCTAATGTAAACATCACCAACATTAAGAATATATATACAAATTTATTCCATTCATCGACAAAATAATCCAAATTACTATATAGATTATATATCTGAAAATATAGTCCTAAAATTCCAAGTGCCGCCTTTGTAAGAGCTTTATCTCCATCCTTTAAATATTCTATCAGTGAATTCAACACCTCATTAATATCCAATATAACTTTATCTTCTGGACTTAATGATTCATACTTTTTCTTATAATTGTATATTTCATCAGCTAAGATATGATTAATTAGTATATATGCTATAAAGATCATACTTGCAATAGATATAACAACTCCTTTAATCTTATTTAAATAATCTTCGTTTTTTATGGGAATTAAAAATAGTAATAACGATAGCATCATAAGCAATGTTCCACATAATTCACTATATTTCCTTAGATTCATAACTGAAATATAATGTTTTACAATATTACTATTACTTAAATTTATAGATAATTTAATATTCGGTTTTTTAGTTTTCGACCTTTTTTTCTTTTTACAGAACTTTTTCATATGCTTACCTATACTCATCATATTTGACCTGTCAGTATTTTATATTATCTAGACTTAATTTATGTACATATTAAAATATCTAAATTCATTGAATTTATTTCCGGTTCATTTTACAAGCTTTTAAGATAAATGCTATATTCTTATTATAACACAGAATTACGATATCTATTTAAAATTCAGATACTTATATACTCTTCCTTTATCTATATCTTAATCTCCTACAATAACTTATTAAAGTAAATATGTACAAAGAAAAGGGCCGAGGCCCTTTTGCTTTGTAGGTTTATCTTATTTGAGTTAATAAGATATTATCTTGATTCTTAAGCTCTAGCTTGGTTCTTTCTGTATGCTACGTATGCGCCTGCCATAATTGCAAGACCTGCAACTACGAAGATTAGTGAACCAATTCCACCTGTTTGTGGGATTGATAGGTTAGAGTTGTCGATTCTCTTAGCTGTAGTACCTTTTGATACTGTTACTTCTTTATTTTCTGCTTCGTATTTTACATCACCTTCTGCATTAAATGAATTTGCATTAACTGAGAAATCGAAGTTGTTTGATGGTAGTGCGTATCCTTTTGGAGCTTTAACCTCTACTAGTTCGTAAGTTCCTTCTGGAAGACCATCAATAGCAAATCTACCTGCTTTATCAGATTCTAAAACAACTAAGTTATCATTGTTTGCGAATTCTTCTTCACCTGTAGCTGCTTTTACTGTAGCTGTTTTCCATACATATTCAGTATTTAGCTCTTCGAATTTTGGTTTTACATTTTTATTGTAAAATTCGTTTGCTGCTGCTTGAGTTGCACCTGAACCTGCTTTTAGCATATCTTCATATCTTGCTCTTGCTTCTAGGTATGCTACTCTGTCAGCGTTTGTTTGTTCAGCTGATTTTCTTGCTAGATATTTACCTTCTTGAGATTCAAGGTGGCCATTTTCTTTAACATTTGTAAATTTCTTAGCTTTAACTACAAATTTAGCTCCTTCTAGAGATTTATTTGTACCTTTATCAGCTTTTACAAATCTTTTACCATAGTGAACTACTTTTGGTTCATATGGGTTAAGTGGTTCTGGGTTTTCTGATTTCCAGTTTTTAACTCCTAGAACTCCTAGACCTTCACCTTTAGAATATTCAGCTTCATAACCTGCTACAGATTTTTCTACTACTTTATATTCGATTTTATCGTCTAGACCTGTCCATTCTGCTTTAAAGCTATTTCCAGCGTTTAATGTTTTTGATTCACCAACTTTTTCGCCTGTATTGGCATTGTAAAGTTCAACTGTTATTGAAGCGCCTTCTGGAGCTTCTCCGTCCCATGTTTTTGTGAATGTGATCTTACCATTGTCTGGTTTGTTTGGTTTTGGTGTGTTACCTTTACCTGGTTTGTTACCATAGTGGAAGATAACGTCGTTTGATTCTGGAATATTTACAACTGATTTTTTGTTAAGAGTTGCTTCGTATGTTACTGTGATTTTTACATCTTTGTCTTTGTCTTCTACTTTTTTAAGACCAGCTTCTGTTAATTCAAGTTTGAATCCATTACCATCTACAGTTACATTATAATCTGCTGCTACTGCATCTTCCTCATCAAACTTAACTTTTAATGAATTTTCTTTGAATGTTAGACCTTCTGTCATTTGGTCTGTCCAGTAAACTGAACCATATTTTGTTTTTGCTGGGATTATTGTTTGGATTTCGTATGGTACATCATCACCAAGAGTGTAATCTCTTTTTTCAGTTTTTGGTGTGTTAATGTCTCTTGTAGCGTCTGCTTTACCTTCAAAGTCCTTGTCAACTTGTGGTTTAGTTGTTGTGTTCTTTGGATAAATGTTTAATTCTGTTAGGTATTTTGTTGGTTTTGCTGCTTCAAGTTTACCTTCATTATTTTTAACAAGTTGTACTTGTGGTAATGTTAGAGCAAATGGGATTGCGTGAGCACCATCTGTTGTAACATCTACTGGTGTTTCAGTTTCGATAAACCAATAGTTACCATTTCCAAGTTTTACAGTAGCCATACCGTCTTTATCAGTTTTAGCTAATTTTTTAGGAGTTTGATCGAAGTCTTCTCCTAATGCAGTCTTTACATCTTCAGCTGTTGCTGGGGCTGGTTTTGTAGCCTTAAGTTTTTCAAGTTGAGCTGCTGTTACTTCGTAGTAAGAGAATTCTACTCCCTTAAGACCTTTAACATCTGTACCAAGTGTGTTTAATTGTTCTTGGCTTAATTTACCACCATTGTGGTCCCATTGTTGTGGTGCTTTGTACTCTTTAGCTTGAAGCTTGTACACGTTAACTGTTGTCTCAGATGGTAGTGTGTCAGATAGTTTTGAAGTATCTACTGTACCTTCTGGTGCAGCTACGTCAGCCGCATGAGCACTTGTGAATGGAGCTACTAGGATTCCTAGGACCATTGCTAGTGCTGTGAAAATTGAAAATAATTTGTTTTTCATATCCTCTCTCCTTTTTCCTTTTTTTCAATTTTGTTGATATAACCTATGTAATAGGCTCCCTTTTACCTGACTATCAACCAATCAGGCAATGGGCTTGTCGGTGTCCTCTTTGGAGTCTGCCTTCCTGTATATGACAGGGGCTTCTTCCGCTGATTTCACAAACTTACCCAGTTGTGTTTATATAATCTCCACCTGGTGGAGTTTACATACATGATTGTTTGACTTTTACATGAAAATTGTCTCCTTTGTTTGAGAGTCTGAGATGTCTCCACTTCGCTTCGCTCCGGTCGACATAAGGGTAATTGTAGTTCTTATGAGATGTCTCTACTTACGCTCGACGGTAGTTTTCGGATTCAGAACAAGAACTCTTGACCTTCATCTTATTAACTTTGAACGATATTCATCGTTCTTTTATCCTTTGTTAATATTAACAAAGGATACGACACTATTTTGCTTTGCAAAACAGTGGCCCATGACGAGGGCTCCTCGATTAAGGATTTTCATCAGTTCGCTACGCTCACTGTGGCACCTCCATTAGGGGTGGTGAATCTGTGAGATGTCTCGACTACGCTCGACATAAGGGTGTGTATTTTTCATGTAATTGTCTTTTTCTTTTTCCTTGCTTTGTGGGCAAGGAAAAGATTAGATAGCTCGATTTTTATTGAGCTGGCAGGTGTTCTGCCATAGACCATCAATAGCCTACTATCTGTTAATACTATTATAACAGATTTGTGGAAAATTTGTTAGTCTTTTTTACTTTATTTTTTAGTAAAATTGAGTTTTTTTAGTTTTATTAAAGGTTTTTTACCTTTTTTAGTGATTTTTTCTTGTTTTTTTGTTTTTTCTTTGAGATGTCTCTACCTTGGTCGACGGTAGTTTGCGGGCTCAGCTTCGCTTCACCTTTTTTTATAGAACGATATTCATCGTTCTTTTTTCCATTGTTAATATTAACAATGGATACGACACTATTTTGCTTTGCAAAACAGTGGCCCATGACGAGGGCTTCCTCGATTAAGGAATTTCATCAGTTCGCTACGCTCACTGTGACAATTCCATTAGAGGTGGCGTTAGTTGAGATGTCTCGACTTACGCTCGACATAAGGGTTACTTTATACCTATGAGATCCCTCCACTTCGGTCGGGATAAGGGAAGCTGATTTGAGATCTCTCGACTACGCTTCGCTCCGCTCGAGATAAGGGAGAAGTTTAGTCGACATAAGAGGGGGCAGGGGCTTCGCTTTTTTAAGGCGAAGCTTTTATCTATTTAGTCTGGTATTTTTTCTTTTGGGCTAGATAGATTCCTGCGGCGGTCATGGTTAGGACCCCTAGGATTGTGAAGCCTATCCAGACTCCTGGGCCTCCTGTGTATGGGTATTGGGCTTTTTTGTT
>QWCK01006283.1_pt1 | contig 13874 bp, 12 predicted proteins | sample 1972571 | NCBI WGS metagenome assembly QWCK01 (sample SAMN09866710, study PRJNA288562) | Human gut metagenome isolate term2_stool, whole genome shotgun sequencing... | isolation source: gut | host: Homo sapiens | place: USA: California
CGCACAATTCTTAAGAAATCAAGATATAAATGTATTAAGAGAAGAAGCGAGCGAAGAACTAATTAAGGCAGGACTAATCACAGAAGATTTTGCAAAAGATAATAAAGAGTATATGGAAGTTTTAATCGATACACTTAAGGATAATATCTCACTAATGACAGAATTGCCAGAAAAGGCAAAATTCATCTTCGAAGAGCTTCCACTTGCAGATGAAACAAAAGAGTTTTTAGAAGGAGACAATGCAGAAAACGCTAAAGTACTTGCAAACGCAATCGAAGAAGAGCTTTCATCAGTAGATGAAATCACACTTGATTACGCCAAGACATTCATGAAGAGCATACAAAAGAAGACAGGCATCAAAGGCAAGAACCTTTATATGCCAGTTAGAGCGATGATTTCCTTCTCAGTACACGGACCAGAAATGGATAGAATACTTTACTTATTAGGTAAGGAAAAAATATTCAAGAGACTAGATAAATTCAAATAAGATAATGGAAAAAATGATGGGCTTTGCACGATGCAGAGCCTATTTTTTATGGAATTGAATATAAGAAAATAAATACTTGACAACAAATTATAAAACAATTATAATATAATTATAGAATAGGTACAAAAGGAAGTAAATATATGGAATTTGAATGGGACGAAAATAAAAATGAAATAAATAAAAAGAAACATGGTATTTCATTTGAAGATGTAGAATCAGTTTTTTCAGATTTTTCTGCAATTATATTTGATGATCCTGATCATTCAGAAACTGAAGAGCGTTTTTTAATCATAGGAATGAGTTTGCGAAAAGGAATTTGTATTGTTAGTCACTGTTACAGAAATAATGAAAACATTATAAGAATTATATCCGCAAGAAAAGCTACAAAGAATGAACGAATGATATATATCAATGGTATTTAGGAGGTATAGAATGAGAGAAGAATACGATATAAAGAATTTAAATCCAAGAGAAAACATTTATGCTGAACAAATTACAAAAAAGCAAATAACAATCAATCTAAATGAAACTTGGGTAAATTTAGATAAGAATATACATACAATACATTTGCATAAAAGAAAAAGTTTTAGCTGTGGATCAATTGACCCTAGGCTAAAACTTTTTTATTGCTTTATTTACTTTACTTCAAATTCAATGACGCCTTGAGCATCAACGGCTTTAATTATAAGCGTAGTCTTAATACTTTGACCCTTTTCTACATATCCAATAATTGTTTCCTCATGTTCGTTGCCATCAAAGTCATTGTATTTCATCATTAAACTTCCCTCATGAAATGTATCATTATAACTTATCTTTACAGTTTTCTTTTCATTAGCTTCTAAACTAACTTCATAAAATGTCTCTTCATTTGATAAAAATAAATTTAAATCATTTACTTTTAAAATTTTGTACTTTGAACTTTTATTCATATAGCATCACTCCTATGAGCTTATTATATCACAGAATTGTTAATATAGAGTAAAGAAAGTATTACAATTTATTAATTTCGTTTTTATTCTTCTTAACTACAGTACTTAAGATCAAGATACCAAGTATGTTCGGTATAACCATAAGACCATTCAAAAGGTCACTCACATTGTATATAGCGTCGACACTTACTATAGTTCCGCCAACCACAGCGATGATGGCGAAGATCTTGTAGTAGTTGATCGCATCCTCACCGAATAAGTACATAACGTTCGATTCGCCGTAGTAGTACCAGCCAAGTATAGTTGTGAAGCCAAAGAAGAAGACCGATATCGCGTAGAAGACCGAGCCCGATCCGCCTAGAGCGATGTCAAAGCCGTTTTGCAAAACGCCTGCAAAGTGCGCTCCCTCAATCTCATTTGCGCCAGTCACTAAGATGATTAGCGCCGATACAGTACATACGATGAAAGTATCGATTATAACAGTTATCATCGAGATGTAGCCTTGCTTAGACGCGTGATCAACGTCAGCGATGGCATTTGCATGAGGAGTTGAGCCCATGCCCGCTTCATTTGAGAATAGTCCGCGCGCCATACCATGCTTAAGAGCCTCTTTGATGCTGAAGCCGACAGCACCGCCAGCCGTCGCCTTCCATGTAAATGCATTTGCGAATATACTTTTAAATACCGGTCCAATATTTGCCGAGTACTTTAGTAAAATTACTAGACCATGAATCAGAAACATCGCTATCATGAATGGAACGACCTTAGTCGCTACCTTTGCTATGGACTTTGCTCCACCTATAATTATAAATGATAAAAGTACAGCGATGAAGGCACCAGTATATACAGGCGCGATATTAAATGAGCTTTCAATAACGCTCGCAACCGAGTTTGATTGAACCATGTTTCCAGCGAAGGCTAGAGCGATGATGATGAATATGGCAAAGACAGCTGCTAAAAATTTACCGAGAGCCTTGTTCTTGATGCCTCTTGATAAGTAGTAGGCAGGTCCGCCGAAGTAGTCGTCACCTTTTTTCTCTCTATATAGAATTGCTAGAACTGTTTCCGAATAAATGATAGCCATGCCTAAAAAGCCCTCAAGAGGCGTTACTAGGCCATTCGTAGCGTCTCTTTTAGACTTTTTAAGCTCTTTAAAACCTTGTCCAAGCTTAGTAAATTGAATAAAGCCAAGCTTTACAGTTAAGTAAAGACCAGCAAAGACAAGCAAGAAAACTAATAAGTAGTCCCATATAAAATCTTTGATCAATAATATTGTATCCATATTTCCTCCTTACTTAAGCTTTGGCTCGTCCAAGCTGCGAGCTTCCTTCGAAACTATATTCGATAGTAAAACTAGACCTATGACATTCGGTATAACCATGAGGGCGTTAAACGTGTCTGAAAGCACCCAAACAAAGTCAACAGATACGACAGTACCAACGATTACAGCGATTACGACAAGAAGTCTATAAACCAAAACAGCCTTTTGCCCAAACAAGTAAACAATGTTCGACTCACCAAAGTAGTACCAACCGACAATAGTTGAAAAAGCGAAGAAGAAGAGACTTATCGCTAAGAATATTACGCCCGGCTTGCCAAAAGCAATCTCGAAACCCTTTTGCGTAACAGCAACCGAGTCAAGACCATTTTCAAAAGAATATATATGAGCGTTAGTTAACAAGATAATCATAGCAGTTACAGTACAGATGATGATACCAGTTAATACACCGAAGATGGCAGATAGACCTTGGTCCGCTGGTTTATCAACAGTCGCTACAGCGTGAGCATGAGGCGTAGAGCCCATCCCAGCTTCATTCGCGAATAGCCCGCGCGCAAGACCCATCTTGATCGCATGCTGAACACTGATCCCAACAGCGCCGCCAAATACAGCCGAGGTACTGAAAGCACTTTTAAATATTAGTTTAAATACAGGGATGATATTTTGTCTAAACATAACAAGAATAACAAGACCAGATAAGATAAAGACAGCAGCCATGACAGGCACTATCATCTCAGCGATCTTAGAAATTCTTTGCACACCACCCATAACTATCATACTGACAAGAACCGCAAGGATAATGCCAGTGTAAGCAGGTTTGATGCCGAAGCCCTCTTGCATCGATAGAGCGATAGAGTTCGATTGAACCATGTTGCCCGCGAAGCCTAGAGCTAGAATTAAAAATATTGCAAAGATAATTGATAAGACCTTGGCAAAGCGCTTGTTCTTCACGCCTTGACTTATGTAGTACGCAGGACCGCCATAAACTTCGCCGTCCTTCTTTTGTCTGAAGACTTGAGCTAAAATCGCCTCAGCAAAAATTGTACTCATGCCAAGTAGACCCGAAATCCACATCCAAAATACAGCGCCCGGTCCACCAGCCATGATGGCCGAAGCCACACCGCCAACCGATCCAGTACCAAGCTGAGCAGCAACAGCAGTGGCAAGCGCTTGGAACGAGCTAACCTCGCCCTCCTTCTTAGGCCCAGCATCCTTTTTAAATACATTTCCTAAAGTAGACTTAACTGCAAGACCAAGCTTAGTGATTTGTGGAAATTTTAATTTAATCGTAAAAAATAATCCAGCAAAGACAAGCAGGAAAATGATTACATAGTCCCACAAGAAGTCTTTAATATGAATAATAAAATCCTGCAATTCATTTCAGTATGTGCTATAGTTAATTTATGCGTTCAAGTCATAAGAAAAGCAGTTGAACTAAGAGCTAAGTTTTACATTAAATAATAAGAAATAAGTGAATAAATAATTCTATAAATATTTAAAAGAATATATAAAAAACTTGACAATATATCATAAAATGGGGTATAATTTATGTACAAGGAAAGCAAGCGAGGTTTTCGCTTATAAAGGAGCTCTGTCATTTTATGGTGGAGCTTTTTTATTTTATAGGAGTTAATATGAATAGCAAACCTTTTAAAACAATTGATGAACAAATTAATATTCTTGAGTCTAGAGGAATGATAGTAGACCATGATAAAGCAAAAAACTCTTTAATGAGAAACGGTTACTATAATGTAATCAATGGTTATAAAGATTTCTTTTTGGAAGATGATAATAAATTTATACCAGGAACAAGATTTTATGATCTTGACACATTGTTCCAAGTAGATAAACTTCTTAGCAAAGCATTTTTTTCATCATCACTAGATATAGAAAGGATGTTTAAGACTAATTTAGCTTACTTTTTATCAGAAAAATTTGGAGAAAAAGAAGAGGAATATTTAAATACAAAAAACTATATAACAGGAAGAAATATTGAAAAAAACGTATGGCAAATTGATAAAACTATAGATATATTCAAAAATTTAATATCCGAAAACATAGAACCAATAACCCATTATAGGAAAAAATATAATAACGTGCCACCTTGGATATTATTTACAAGAGCAACGTTTGGCAACGTTTACTATTTATATAAATTGTGTAAAGGAGACATAAAGACGAAAGTCATTTCAAGCATGTTAAAAGTAAGTCCAGATTGTATAGATAATTTAAGTAAACAAGTTTTTTCTGATATAATACTATTAATATTACAATTTAGGAATAGAACCGCACACGCTAATCGAACATATAATTTTGAAATAAAAGCATCAAATAGTTTCTTGCCATATAGTGAGGCATTTTACATGCCTTTCAATATAGACAAAGCAGCACACAAAAATAATATATGCCGTACAAACGCTTTTGCATTTATAGCAAGCATATATTATCTAGATAAAAACAATTATCTTTTACTTAGAGAGCAGGTAGTTCAAATATTAAACTTCTATAAATCGGTACAAGCACAAAACTATAAACAATTTTTACTTGCGCTAGGCATTCCAAACGATTTCATAGATATAAAAATAGAGAAAATCCTGCCTAGCATATAGATAATTTATAACAGTTAAATAAAAAGCAAAGGCTATAGTATAGTTATATTCTATATTATAGCCTTTTATATTGTTTAGGTATATAGAACTTAATGCCTTGCTCTTGATTAAGAGAAGCTTGTGTTTTTATCTATAGCTAATGACCTTTGTATAAACAGCTTTAATGTGCTAGATGCGTATTAATGTGGTATAATATTATTAAAGATATAATATTTGCATTAATATATAGAGGTGATTTTATGTTGATACTTGCGACATATGATGTTGAGACTATGGATAGTGAAGGAAGAACGAGATTAAGAAGAGTAGCTAATGTATGTAAAGACTATGGACAAAGAGTGCAAAATTCTGTTTTTGAGTGTATAGTGACACCTGCAGAGTTTGAAGAACTTAAGTATAAATTAAAGAAAGAGATAGATGAAGAAAAAGACAGCATAAGATTTTATCATCTTGGAAGTAAGTGGAAAACAAAAGTAGAAATGATGGGCAGAAGTACAAGCTTTAACCCAGAAGAAGATACTTTTATATTTTAGGAGGAAGCAATGAAATACGCGCATATTGACCATACTGAAGGTGAAATTAAAAAGCAAGAGCTTATAACTCATTTGAAAAATACAGCTGATAAAGCTAAATCTTTAGCGAGTGAGATAGATTTTGAAAATACATCGTACCTTTTAGGTATACTTCATGATGCTGGTAAAGCTAGTAAAGCGTTTCAGCACAAAATAATAAATAACACGGATGAGAGAGTAAATCACTCATCAGCAGGAGCATTATATTTATTATCATTATATAATAAATGCGCTAAGAAAAGCTCAGTCGATATAAATATACTGCAAGAGTACTTTTATATCATGGTATACGTTATAAGCGCTCATCACGGTATTTATGACGTTCCTTATTATGACATTGACAATAATTTATCTAACAGATTAAAAGATAGGCTTAGGTTTGATGAAGATGAAAAGAGTTGTTTCAAAAATGAAGTAGTACCTTATATTGAAGAGCTCGAAGAAAAACTAAATATAGATTTATTAGATATATTTATGAAAGGATATTTTGAATATAAGACTTCTAAAGATAGATTAAAATATATTGATAATAAAGCTAATTATTATTATTTATCTTTATATATGAGGCTATTCTTATCGATTCTAAAAAATGCAGACATAGTCGATACTATAAATGCATATGATTTAATTATAGATGATAGTGTTACTTATGATGCTCATAAAAAGGCTGTATTATATAGCAAAAATTTAAAAGAAAAATATTCTAGTTTTCCTGAGCCTAAAAATGATTTAGATAGAGTAAAAAACGAGTTGAAGCTTGTTATTGATGATAGGGGACGCGTGGATGAAAGCGGTATATATAAGCTTGATCTTGCGACAGGAGCTGGAAAAACTTTATTAAGTATGCTATATGCTACAAATCAAATGAAGTATAAATCGAAAAAGAGATTTTTCTACATAACTGCATTTTTATCTGTCTTAGAGCAAAATGCAAATGAGGTCAAGGAGGTACTAAAAGATAAAAGTATACTAGAATACCACTCAAATATACTTGATCAATCATCATTTAATAACACTAATAATGAGAGCGCTGATGAGAATAAAGATAAGATGTGTAGAGAATACTTAATAGAGAGTTTTGATGCGCCTGTAGTTTTGACAACTTTAGTACAATTCATAAACACTTTATTTAAAAGCAAATCAGCAAATATAAGGAGATTCTCCTCATTAATTAATTCTGTAATTATATTAGACGAAGTTCAATCGCTTCCTATAGAGATGACTTATTTATTTAATCTTGCAATGAACTTTATATCTTCTGTAATGAAGGCAAATATAGTTTTATCAACAGCTACTCAACCTAAATATGATGAAAATAACATAAAATATAGAATTGAATATGCAGATAAAGCAGATCTTGTAAAACTTAGCCAAAATCAGCTTAAGGCATTTAAGAGGACAAAAGTATATAATTTTAATGAAGGTAAAAAAAGTAGCTTAAAAGATATTAAATTAGAAATATTATCATATAAGAGTGATTCATTTCTTACAATATTAAATACGAAAAAAGCAGCAAGAAAATTATATGAAATGCTAATTGAAGATACAGGAAATGCAGAGGACATATATTTATTAAATACAGATTTTTGCCCGGAGCATAGAAAAGACATACTTGATGAAATAAAATTAAAACTTTCAGAAGGAACTGCTGTGAAGCTAGTAGCTACACAGCTTATAGAGGCTGGAGTTAATGTTGATTTTAAGAGACTTATTAGGTCTTACGCAGGCATTGACTCCATTATACAAGCAATTGGAAGATGCAATAGATATGGTTTACAGAAAGAAGGTATAGTTAATTTAGTCAACATGGGTTTTGAAGAAAATCTTAATTACTTAGAATCTATTGGATATAAAAAAGACATCACCGAGATTATACTCAATAATAAATCTGGGGAAATTGATATAGATGAACTAAATGATGAATTCTTTGCACGTTATTACACAAAGTACGAAAACTTAATGGCATATCCCCTTGGAAAAGATATGCCTAGTGTCTTTGACTTGCTCAGCGACAATCTTGATAGTATTAGTATAAAAACAAAAGAATTTCCAGTTATAAGGCAAAGCTTCAAAACGGCTGCTGATAATATTAATTTAATTAAAAATGATACAAAGGCAATGATAGTATGCTACAAAAACCCTAAGACAGGCAAATCAAATGAGAAAAAATATGATACACTAAAAAAACTTTTAGAAAATGAAGATAATATAATTTATAATTTATCAAAGATAAAAAGCCTATTGAGAGAGATGCAAAGCTATACTATAAATATATATGAAAACGATAAGCTAAATGATTTTGTTTATTCTTATATGGATGGAGATATACTTTTACTTAAAAAAGAATATTACAGTGCTAATGGTTTTAACATTGATCAAGAAAAAAATAAAGAGCTAATGCCCTTTATTATAATGTAATAGTAAGTTTTTCAATCCGCGTAGTTAATACTACGATAAAGATATTATACCACAAAGATAGTCATAGAATTTATTTAAATTAAAAATATTTTAAAAAAGTACTTGACAAAGTAAATTTTGAATAATATAATAATAAGTGAAGAATAAAAAGAAGGAGGTAATAATATGGATGGTCCAAATGAAAAATCTAAATATTTTTACATTAGATTGACAGGAGATTATGGTTTAATAACATCACCTGAAACAAAAGGAGGCGGAGAAAAAGCAACATATCCAGTTATAACTAAGCAAGCTGTCTTAGGTATACTTGATGCATGCTACTTTAAACCTGTTTTAAAAAATGTCGTAGACGAAGTAAAAGTAATTAATCCAATAAGGACTCATACTATGGGAGTTAGAGTGCCGAAAGATGATTACAAGCAAGACAGAAGCAACATAACGTACTTAGTCAACCCAGAGTATTTAATTAAGTACCATTTTGAGTGGAACTTATTTAGAGACGACTTAAAAAAAGACAGAAACATGAAAAAACATGAGGCAATTATGCAGCGCTCTATTGAAAGAGGTGGAAGGAGATCTATCTTTATTGGAGCAAGTGAGTGCCAAGGCTACGTTAATGCGATTACTAAAGAGGAATACGAAAGCAAAATAAGTTACTACGAAGGACAAACATTATCCTTTGGCTTAATGTTTAACAGTTTTAAGTATCCAAATAATCCTGGAGAAAAACTTTATTCTTATTTTGGAAATGTAATTATGAAGGATGGCATAATTAATTTTAAAGATCAAGAAGACTGCGAAGTTAAAAATGAGCTTTCAACATATGGCTTTAAGTATCCAGAGCAAGAGCTTTCAGTTGACGAAGAATATGCAAAATTAGAAGGGAGATGATTAAATGACACTGATTAATTCGCTTGTAAAAACATATGATAAATCTCTAGAGGCAGGTTTAGTTGATAATTATAACGGCAAAGACTCAGTAATCCTTCCTTTATATCACAACTCAATAGTATCTACAGGTGAAAATATATTAAAGATAAGTATCGATAAAGATTCTAATTTTGTTAAGAGTTCATTTTTAGCTAAAGATGATAAAATAATTTTTCCAGTTAGCTTAGATTCAGTCAATAGAACAAGCAATTCTATGCCACATATGCTAGTAGATAATTGCTCATATATTGCTTCTTATAATGAAAAAAGACATAAAGATTATATGGATGCTCTAGAAAATTGGCTTAGTGAAGAAAAAGAGGAAGAAATAAAAGAATTTATAAGAATTATTTACAATTATATAAAGAAAGAAAACTTTATATACGAAGCTTTGAGATATGCATTAGGTGTTGATGTTTTAAATTTGACCGATAAAGCCTCTATCTTAGAATATACATTTCTTAATGATAAAAACAAAGAGACAAGAAAGAAACTTGAACTAGATAAGATATATTTAGAGTTTGAAATTATAGATTTCAAAAACCATAAAGACTATTCAGTAGCAAATTATACCAAGCTTCATCAAGTTCATATTAATAATGTAAGAAAGTCTATGACAAAGAATGGAGTTTGTAATATAACAGGAAAAGAAGATTATATTGTTGATAAGCACCGTGGTATTTTAGGTAACTCAAAATTGATTTCATCAGTAAAACAATCATATATTGGAAGGTTTAAAGAGGGCAGTGATGTAATTAGCATAGGCTATGAAACATCAGAAAAAGCTCATCTGATGCTAAAATATTTAATGGACAATAAAAATTCATCCAAATGGCTTGGCGGTCAGCAGTATATAGTTAACTGGTTTTCAGATGATGTTAAGAATGAAAAGAAGCTCTTTATTACATCTTCAAATCCAAATTTAGCTGGTGTAGATGAGTCGGACGAGTTTAATATCGACAAAATTGAAACAAAAAATGATGTAAAAAATACTTATAGAGCAGTTTATGGTGAAAATGAAAAAGTTGCTAATTCTTTTATTACCGGTGTAGACAAAGTTCCAAAAGATTCAATCTATAGTGCATTAATTGTAGAAAAAGTAAATGATGGAAGATCATCGATTAGATACTTTAAAGAGCTTCAAACATCAGAGCTTTATAATAATCTTGAAAAGTGGTCAAACACTTACTATTATTATACACTTACTAATAATGATAATTTAATCAAGAAGACACCTAGTATATTCTCAATATTAGATGCTGCTTATGGAACAGAAAGAGAAAAAAAACTTGTTAATGACAACGATAGTTTTAAAAAAGATCAATTACAGAAAATGATTATTTCAATTATAGAAGGCAAAGAGATGCCCAAGAATATAGTTAAAGCAATCGATATGAACATTAGGAAAAAATTAAATTATAAAAACACATGGAATATTTTACAGTCAATAGCCCTTGCGGTTTTAAGAGATTCATCAAAGGAGGAGAATAAAGATATGCTTGACAGAGATAATTTAGATAGGTCCTACCTATATGGTAGACTACTAGCTGTATATGAAATGACGGAAAGACTTACTTTTGACTTAGCAAAGAACGCTGACGGAGAAAAAGGAAAAAAGAACGAAGCAATAAGACTTACCAATGCAGATAGGTATTGGACATCATATACAAAATATCCCGCAAAAATAACAGAAGTTTTAGACAACAAAACAAAAACATATTTAAATAAATTGCAAACTACAAATCCTGGTTTTGCAAAATTATTAGAAAGAGAAAAAGCAGATATATTTATTAAGTTCGGTGAACTAGATTTATCAGAAAAAGAAGACAATAAAGCTTTAAGTAGTAGATTTTTATATGGCTACTACGCAGAAAAACGTTTTGGTTTAAAAAATAAAGAAAGTAATAAGGAGGAAAAGTAATGAGTAAGGTAATTGAAAAAAAGGTCGACTTCATAATGACAATTGAAGTAAATAATGCAAATCCAAATGGAGACCCACTTGCGGGCAATATGCCAAGAACTGACTCTTTTGGTTATGGAGAAATTTCTGATGTTTGTATAAAAAGAAAGATAAGAAACAGAATGCAAGACAAAGGATATAATATCTTTGTAAAGAGCAATGAAAAATCAGATGATGGATTTACTTCACTTGAAAAAAGATATAGCAGCGTAGTAGATAAAAAAGCCACAGATGAAGAAGCATATAATTTATGCTGTGAAACATGGCTAGACGTTAGAAGCTTTGGACAAGTAATAACATATGACAAGAAGGCTGTTGGTATTAGAGGGCCAGTTAGTATATCAATCGCTAAATCACTAGCACCAGTTGATATAACTACTATGCAAATAACAAAGAGCGTTAACAGTATGGAAAAAGAAGGCGGAGGAAAATCCTCAGACACTATGGGATCAAAACACTATATTAACCATGCCATATACGTAGTTAACGGTGCGGTAAACGTAAACTTTGCAAAGAAAAATAAATTTACCGATGATGATTTAGCCGTCCTAAAAGAATGTTTACAAGAGCTATTCATTAATGATTCTTCATCAGCTAGACCAGACGGATCAATGATAGTAAGAGATATATTCTGGTTCGTTCATGACTGTGAGATAGGTAATGTATCAAGCGGCAAGATTAAAGAACTACTTGAATATGACGTACCAGAACTAGAAGATCAAGATTATAAGTCATATAATATAAGATTAAATGAAGAAAAATTAAAAGAGTACGAAGAAAAAGGATTAAAAGTAGAATACTTAACAGGTATATAAAGCAAGATATATGGACGAAGAAGATTATTTAAGCCTAAGTAGAATACAGCATTTTGTGTTTTGTAAGAGACAGTGGGCACTTTTAGAGCTAGAACAAATTTGGTTTGAAAATAAAGATACAACACTTGGCAAACTTATACATGAAAATGTAGATGACCCGTATTTTTACGAAAAAAGAAAAGACAGAATATATGAAAGATCCCTACGCGTTAAATCAGATGAACTTAAGATAGTGGGCATCTGCGACTTGGTTATATATGAGAAAAGTGAGAACGGAGTCGAGATAGAAAACTACAATGGACTGTGGTTACCTTATGTCGTAGAATATAAAAAAGGCAGAGTAAAAAAGACAAAAGCAGATATATATCAACTAGTTGCAGAAGTAATGTGTTTAGAAGAAATGCATAATATTAAACTAAGAAAGTCAGCGCTTTACTATAAAAGTCCAAACAAAAGATTAGAAATAGATATTACAGATGAGTTAAGACAGCAAGTAAGAGACATAGTGACACAAATGTATGAGATATACAATCAAAATAAAATACCTAAAGCAAGTAAAAGCATCAACTGTAAAAATTGTTCCTTAGTTGATTACTGCATGCCAAAACTTACAAAAAAGAAAAAAAGCGCTATAAATTACATCAATAGGATAGTGATGGAAGAATGAGAAAGCTATTGAATACATTATATATTACAAATGAAAACATTTACCTAGCAAAAGATGGAAGCAATATAGTAGTTAAAGATGAGGTAAATAGCAAAGTTTTCCAATCACCAATACAAAACTTTGAAAACATAGTTTGTTTCAACTACGTTGGGGCGAGCCCAAAACTATTAGACATGTGCATGAAAAATAACGTTGGAGTAAGTTTTTTAACACCAGAAGGATATTTTTGCGCAAGAGTCTCAGGAAGAATCAACGGAAACGTATTGCTAAGGAAAGAACAGTTTAGAATATCTGAAAATCAAGTCAGAGCACTTTCATATGCAAAATCATTTGTAATAGCAAAGCTATATAATTCAATAAAAGTGCTAGACAGATACCTAAGAGATTATAAAGATACAATATACAAAGAAGAAGTAGGAGAATCTATAATCAAGTTAAAAGAAAGCAAAATAAATGCATTTAATGCAAAAGACTATACAGAGCTCTTGGGCATAGAGGGAGATGCAGCAAGAGAATACTTTAAAAATTTTGACTACCTAATATTAAACAATAAAGAATACTTTAAGTTTACAGATAGAACTAGAAGACCACCGAAAGACCCTGTAAATGCAATGCTTTCATTCTCATACGGAATGCTTAGAGTGCTTGTGCAAAACGCTCTTGAAACAGTAGGCCTTGATCCATACGTCGGTTTTTATCATAAAGACAGACCAGGGAGACAATCATTAGCACTAGACCTATCAGAAGAGATGAGAGCATATATGGCAGATAGATTCGTCCTAAGCTTAATAAACAGATCTCAAATCGAAGAGAAAGATTTTATCACAAAAGATAATGCTTCATATGAATTTACAGAAGAAGGAAAAAGAAAGTATCTGGATATATGGAATAAAAGATTACAAGATACAATTACACATCCATTCTTAGAAGAAAAAATAGAAGTCGGATTGCTACCATATGTTCAAGCAATGCTTTTGGCTAGAACCATCAGAGGAGACCTAGAGGCCTATCCTCCATTTATAATAAATTAGTGCGAACCTCATATGAACATAAAAATTCTAGAGGATTCGCAGAAAAAACGCTTAAAAATAAGCAAAAAAAGTGCATAAAATAAAATTTATGCACATATAAACACTAAATGTATGACAATGATAAAAATTTTTAGTACATTTAGCTGTCGCGCCCCATACGGGCGCGTGGATTGAAAT
>QWCK01004424.1_pt1 | contig 13853 bp, 6 predicted proteins | sample 1972571 | NCBI WGS metagenome assembly QWCK01 (sample SAMN09866710, study PRJNA288562) | Human gut metagenome isolate term2_stool, whole genome shotgun sequencing... | isolation source: gut | host: Homo sapiens | place: USA: California
ATGGATGGCGACGACAATACAAATAGACTAGAAGGCGCTGTATTTAAACTTCAAAAGAAGGAAGGTTCTTTCTGGTACGACTTAGATGAATCTTATGTATCATCAGCCTTCAACGGTTACTTTGGTTTTAGAAGACTTGAACCTGGAACTTATAGATTGATAGAAGTTGCTCCTCCTAAAGGTTACAGAGCACTTGACGGAACTCTATTAGAATTTGTTATAAAGACAATTGATCCAAAGGGTGAAATAATCAAAAAGGATGATGGAAAGACTTATGACAAAGAATCTGGATTAGAAGTTCAAGTTCAACCAGATGGAACTCATAAAGTGGTTGACCCAAAAACTGGTAAAATCGTAGAAAGTGCCAACGGATATGTAACAATTGAATACAAGAGAGACAACTATCTAATTCCTAATGTAAAGGATGATGAAACTTCAACTGGAAAACTTGTCGACTTCGTAACAAGCGCTACTGCCAAAAATATTGGTAAGGTAAGAAACGAAGAACCAGGTAAGGGTTCTGTAACTATCAAAAAGGTTGACGAAAATGGCGATCCAATTCCAGGAATTACTAACGAACAAGGCGAATTAATAGCTGGAGCTAAGTTCAGAGCTACTAGATTAGGTGCGAAGACAGATGACAAAGGAAATCCAGTTACCGATGCAGTTTATGAAGGTAGAGTAGGCACAGATGGTACACTAAAATTTGAAGGACTTCCACTAGGTAACTACGAACTAAGAGAAATCGAATCACCTAATGGTTATATCAACACTGGTCACGTATGGCACTTCACAGTTGGTGGTAAGGGACTTGACCCTTACGCAGAAGACGCAAGTCCAAGAACTAGGGATATTACAAGCTTAATTGAACTTACATCATCTGATATGATAGTTAATAGACCAGCTGGTGATGATATAACTTCAGGTAATAATGAAATTAGACCTCACGTTGGACAAAGTTTACAATTTACTAATGACTACAAAATTAAAGATGGAGTTAAAATAAGTGCAGGAGATTATTTCGTACTAAAATTAACTGACAACATGGACTTGTACGGAATAAGAGAAGATACTCCGACAAATCTAGACTTGTTTGCCGATGGTATAGGTACATTAGCTAAAGCTGACTACAATAGACAAGCTGGAACAATTACCTATACATTCACAAAGGCAGCAGAACAATATACTGTCACTGACTTTAAGAATGTTATATCAGCTCACATCAACCTCAATAAGGTTAGAAACTCAAGCAATCAAGTGGTTGGTATGAGTGTTGGAAATGATACAAGTAAACTTGAAAACATATATGTAAATTATATTTTAGACATTGAATATGGTGGCGATGGATCTAATTTCATCAATATGGCTTCTAAGATAGTAAGTTTCAATTCTGTAACTGGTGAATTTGTTCATTACTTCTATGTTAATAGAGAAGGTCAATATGATGGCTTGAATTTGACATTTAGATATAAACCAAATCAAACAGTCAATAATCTACAAATTACAACTTACGATTTGTATTACACTGATAATAATTCCAAAATACAAAGTATGCCAGCTTCCTTTGGTGTTAATGAAAATGATAGAAACTTATGGCGTTCTGGAATAACACAACCTAAAACTGTCGAAGCAAATAAGACAACAACAACTAATATAGGTAACTATCCTTATAATAGAGCATCTATTGTAAAAGTAACTGGAAAGATTGCTAATACGAAGAAATTAACAGAGTACAGAGGAAATTCAGCTTTATACTACGGTTATAACTATTATTATAACGGTGTAGAATATTGGGCAGAATATCCATCACTTTACAGATGGGATGGAGTATATGTATTTGAAAACGAAAGTACTGCTGATGCTCACTTCGAACTTAAAATAACAAACCCATCTAACAAAGTTGTGTTTGAAAAGGTAAATACAGAAGGACAAGTTCTAAAACCAACAGTAGATGCTGAAGGAAAGAAAAAAGGTGCTAAGTTCTCATTACAAAAGAATGATGGAACTATAGAAAACCCAGCTACTACTTGGACTGCAAAGACTAATCCAACATTTGTCGATAAAGATGGTAGAATTTCTTATAATAATCTTGAAAAAGGCTTGTACAGGTTAATTGAAAACCAAGCTCCAGAAGGATATGCAAAACCAGAAGATGCTGTGGCATACCTAAAGGTAGACGAATCTGGTAAGATTTATAAGAAAGTTACTGTTCCAAATGCAGAAGGAACTGGAACTAGTGAAATCTATCAAGAAGTAAGTGAAACTATTCCAATTAAGGTTGTCAACAACAAACCTCTTGAATTTATAAAAGTTGATGCAGAAGACAATGGTAAAATTTTACCAGGAGCTGAATTCAAAGTTCTTTATAAAGAAAAAGAAAAAGATAAATATAAAGATTATACTTTAGATGGTAAAGCAGTAACAGGTAAATCTGATAAAGATGGTAAATTTACTATAGCTGTTTCAAAGGACGGCTACTATGCCTTAGAAGAAACTAAAGCACCAGAAGGATATTCAAAATTCCCAGGCTATATCAAAGAATTTAAGCTAGAAAATGGTAAGGTCCAAGTTCTTGAAAAAGATCCATTAAAGGCAAGCTTGACTAAGGGTGCAAATGGCATGATAACAAGTGAAATCCTTGAAGTGGATAAGGATAAGGGAACATTCAAGCAAAGACTTGTAATAAATCCTGGTCACACAAAATGGACATTTGATAAAGAAGACACATTATTACAACTTGATGTAAATAATTGGAATGTAAGTAATCAGTATAGAACTATAAAAGTTGCAACTCTTGAAAAGGGTAAAACTGTTGCTGATTTAACAGATAAAGACTTTAAAGAAGTTAGTCCAAGAAATCAACAATACAACACAAATCCACTTATATACAGTATTCCAAGTTTGTATAATTACAATGATTATACACAACCAAATCCAAAAATAAGTAACATAGTTACAGAAAAGGGATTGGTAGTAGAAATAACTGGCAAGAGAACTGATACAAGTAAAGCAGTAGACTTGAAACCAGAAGTATATTCAAGAGCATTTAGTAAATCAATTGACCTTGTAGAGTACAAACTTGACATCAACAATATGTCAGAAGGTAAGGGAACCTACCTTGATTATCAAAGCAAAGACCCAATCCAAGTGGAAAACCGTAAGGCGGAATACCCACTTACAGCAAGTGTTGGCACAGCGATATTTACCGCAATCGGTCTAGCTTTAATGGTAATCGCGGCCTTCATCTATAAAAGGAAGAAGGTTGTGGCGTGATTTATCTGATAAACAAAAAGGCCCACCCACCCTGACAAGCCAAGAATCTTGGCTTCGGGGTGATGGGGACTTTGGAAAAATTGGCTAAGACAATAGAAGAAATCCCACAAACGCTGGACCAAGATGAATGAAGGGGAAACCCAAAATACTAAAACCATCGCCATGGAGTTTGCCTCGACCGAAGTGGAGGGAACTCTGGTACGCATAAAATTCGCGATATGGTGTAGGTGTTAAATCAATATTCGAATTACCAACCCTCGCTTCGACCGAAGTGGAGAAGTCTCTGGCCACAGATTTATAATCAATATGGTAACGGAGTCAAGACAGACTCAAAGTAGGGGAATTCTAAAAAATTCTTTATAAACCCGAGACCTCCTAAACGGAGGTAACCGACAATAATTATTAGGCTCTTGCCTCCCCCCCCTCGTTTCGAGCGAGCGTAGCGAGTCGAGAAATCTCTATAATGGTAGTTCAAATTTTGCTTGCAAAATTTGAACGGTCTCCAATATTTTTCAAGCACTGTAAGTGCGAAGCAAAAATATATAGAGAACCTTATGTAATTTTTCACAGGCGAGGCGACGAATAGGAGCGTTGAATGTGAAAAGATTACGTTCATTATTAAAAATATGGTATAGAAACCAAAAACCAATAATTATTAGGCTCTTGCCTATGATTATAAACGCTTAATAGCTTATTCTAAGCGAAAGCTTAGACCGGGAGAAAATCCCACCTGCTCATGCAAGTACTGGTGAGCTCTTATAGCAGACAGGCAAGAGCCTCCGCTGTAAGAAAACAAAGATTTATATCTTAAAGAATAAAAACGGACCCAGCTATTTTAGAAAACTAAAATAGGAAGCCTAAGAGGCACGAAAGGCAAGTCGCTAGCCTTTCTGAAAAAAACCCATTTGGGGTTATTACATAGCGACACTGACAAAAAATATAAAGGAGAACAAAATGAAAAAGAAAATTTTGTCATTATTGACCGCATTCGCAATGGTATTCGGTATACTCGTAGCACCATTTACGACTGCAAGTGCTGCAAACACCGCAGTAACAGAACCAACTGGAAAAGTTGAACAAAGTCAGCTACAAGATACAAAACCTAAAGAAACAACTGTTAATCTTTATAAGTTGACAACTAAGAAAAGCTATAAAGATGGTGCACCATGGCTTCACAATGGTGGAAAAATTGATCCTAAAGAATATGCTAATTTAGGAGCAGATGTTGAAGCTCTAGCAGGAGCTCAATTTACATTCTACAAAATCAATGGAGATAATGCTGTAGAAAGCGAAAAAATCCTTGAACTTTTAAAAGCTAACCAAGGAAGTTTTAAAACCGTTGAAGATATGGCAAAATTATTAGCAGATGCAGAAGGTGAAGGAGTTGGTAACCTAACACCAAGTAAAGTTGACAAAACAATGAATTCAATTGCTAAAGGTAAACTTGAACTTGCAACTGGTACAGGACTAACTGATGGACACACAGGAGACACAGCTGAAGAAACAGGTCTAGCAACTGTTACACTTGCTGATGGTTATTACTGGGTAATTGAAAGTAAAGCACCAGCAAAAGTAACAGGGCAAAAAGGAGTACCATTTGGTTTAACACTTCCACTTACAAATGCATATGATGTTGAAGATGAAAGTGGTAAAATTATAGCTAAAGCTGGTACTAAGTACCTTAACCCTGTTCACATTTATCCAAAGAACATTGAAACAAATGATGTAAAAATTGACAAGAACTTCTTAAAAGAAAAAATTGGCAATATGACAGATGAAGAATTTGATCAATTTAAAAAAGAAGCTCTAGCAAGCGGAATTAGTGAAGAACAATTCGCAAAATGGGAAGCAGATGTAAATAACTACACTGCAACAAAAGATAAAATTGCACTTACAGTAGGTACAAAGGCACCTTACGACATCGTAACTGAAATTCCACAAAACTATAACTACACTTCTATGTCTTGGTCAGATATTATGTCTAAGGGATTAACATTTAACAATGATCTTAAAGTAACAGTTTCACAAACTGGACAAGAAGATAAAGTATATAACTTTACAAATGCTGCTACTGTAAAAGGAGCAACATATGCACAAGGAAGCTATGGATTCGATTTAACATTCGATGAAAATGGCGATATAATGACAGATATATTGACAAAAGCTCAAAATGGAGCTGTAAAGGTTCGTTTACAATATTCTGCAACTGTAAATAACAAAACAGTAGCTGATGACTATGAACACAACAAGGTTTCATTCACACCAGGTAAACCAAATCCAACACCAAATTTAAAACCTGCAGATAACAAGATTGAAGTTACAAAAACTTGGAATAATGGAAAAGGTGGAACAGAAGCACCTGAAGGTGTTGAAGTAACTTACTTCCTAATTAATAGTAAAGGTGTAGTTGTAGATTCTTACACAAAGAAAAGTACAGCTAATGACAAAGACTTTAGTCATACATTTAATATTGATGAAAAAATAGCAAACGACACATTCACTGTAAGAGAAGTTGTACGTGGATACGAAGCATCTTATAAATCAGAAGCTAATGGAAAAGTAACTGTAACAAATACATCCAAACCAGACGTTCTAGTACCTACAAATCCAGAAATAACTACTGGTGGTAAGAAGTTTGTAAAAGCTGACCAAACAACAGGCGAAAGATTAACTGGAGCAGAATTTGAAGTTTATGATGCTGAAAAAGCTGGACAAGTTTTAGCTTATGTTACAACAGAAGACGCTAAAAATCTTAAAAAAGCAGTTACAGATGCAAAGGCAGAGTTAGATAGAGCTATAAAAATATATAATGATTTATCAGCTGAACAACAAAAAGGACAAGATGGAACAACTGCAAAAACTAATATTAATAAAGCTCAAGAAGCTTATAATAAGGCAGTAGTTGAAGCAGCTCAACAATATAAATGGGTTGAAACAACTGATACAACTGCTGAAAGAGTAAAATTAGTTTCTGATGGACAAGGTAAGTTTGAAATAACTGGTCTTGCTTATGGAACATACTACCTACAAGAAACTCAAGCTCCAAAAGGATACGCTTTAAATGACGCTAGATATAAATTTGAGATTAAAGCAGGTTCTTACAAAGCTACTGAAGGTGGAGTAACTTATGAATCAAACGATCCAGTTAGTGATACAACTGTTGGCGGTGCTCAAAGAGTAGACAACAAGAAAGTAACAATCCCACAAACAGGTGGTATTGGTTCACTAATATTCATAGTTGCAGGTCTTGCAATAATGGGCGGCGCTTTCGTAGCCTATAAAAAATCTCAAGCTGTTGAAGCATAAGTAGATTTTAAAAGAAAATAAAAACCTTAGTCGCAAGTACTGGACTAAGTAAAAAACAAAGCCAAAGGGGCAAAAGCCCCTTTTCTTTGTAACTATACACTTTATCAAAATACTATTATAACACTATAACGCATGCGGTATATACATAGTAAATATATACGTAGTGTAAATAAATGTAGCAAAGAATAAAAAAACAGAAGAGAGTGTATCCGGTTGATAATGAGAATTGGTATTAATCATTTAACAAGAATTCTGATTATGAATTAAATTGAATATATAATAACAAGCATAAGGACTACAATGAGGTAATAATGACTAATTTAGAAAAAGTCGAGAAGAATATAACGATTGTTTTGATGATAATTAATATTATTTTTACTTTTTTTAATTATAAACAGAGTAAAACAACTAATGATTTATCTAGAACAGCATACTTAAAACAAACAGAGATAGATATGGCTAAGCTAAATCTGGAATCATTAGAAGGATATGTGGAACAATTGCAAAATTACAAGCAAAGCATTGATAAATTTGATAAAGAAAATGATTTAGATAGAATTCCACAAGTTGTTGTAGAGGAAATCGATAATGGTACTCAAAAAATTTTTAACAGCTATAAGCTCAAATTGAATAAAAACAATAGTAATTGTGAAGTTTTAGATACTGAAATAGCAAAACATATTAGATTGATAGAAGAAAAAGTATATGATGTTAAGAAAAAATTAGGTTATACAGATAATCAAATGAGAGATATGTTGGTTTACACAGGATATTCGCCTGAATTGGAGGAGGCTTATCTATTGTATAAGGTTGAAGAAATCGAGTTGCTTTCAAAAATAGTGGATGAAGATTAGTTGTGATGCATTGAATTAACTTTTAGGATGATTACTGTTTTAGGTAGGAAAATCTTATTTAAAATAATAATAATGATCTAATATTAATTGAACAAGGTTATACTAATGAAAGCAAGTTTTGAGAATTGCTTATTGAGTTCTGTATACTCTAATTAAATGCTTTATAAATAAGAAGAAAAATTTTAATAGATTTTAGATTATTAGGAATGATAATTAATGATGGTTAAATTTAGAAGAGGAGTTGAATAAATGTTTGACAATGGAAGCCAATGGTTGAGAGCTGATTTTCATTTACACACTATAAAAGATAAAGAATTTAAATACTCTAAATCTGATGATATGTTTACAAGTGATTATATTGATAAGTTAATAAAAGAGCAAATTAATATTGGAATTATCACAAATCATAATAAGTTTGATTTAGGTGAATACAAAAATTTACGTAAAAAAGCTATGAAGGAAAATATATTACTTTTACCAGGGGTAGAACTATCAGTTAAAGAAGGCAAGAATGGAATTCATTGTTTGATAGTATTTAATCCCGATGAATGGATTGTAAATGACGAAAAACATATCGATAGTTTCCTAACATCAGCATTTTTAGGAATTAATAATCGTGAAAATGAAAATACAAGATGTAATTTAGATTTACCATCAGTTTTAAATACTTTAGATAATTGTTCAAAAGATTACTTTTTAATCTTTGCTCATGTTGATCAAAATAGCGGATTATTCAAAGAATGCGATGGAGGCTTAATTAAATCTCTAGCAAAAAAACATAGATTTAATGAAAGAGTCCTTGGGTTTCAAAAGTCAAGAAGTTATGATAATCTAAACAAGTTTAAAGAATGGACAGGTCTTGAATTAGCTTGTGTAGAAGGGTCAGATTGCAAATCGATTGATGATATTGGAAAAGGTAATAAAAAAACTTATATAAAAGTGGGAGATTTATCATATCAGGCAGTAAAATATGCCTTACAAGATTATGAAAGTAGAGTATCTGAGATTAAACCAACACTTTCACATGGGTATGTAAAATCCATAAGTTTCCAAGGAGGTAAGTTAAATAACTTAACAATCCCTTTTTCACCTTCATTAAACACTATAATAGGAATACGAGGAAGCGGAAAATCTTCAATTCTAGAAGTTCTAAGATACGCTTTAAATTTAGAGGCAACCACGGACTCTAAATACAAAGATGATTTAATTAATTATATACTTGGGTCTGGTGGAGAAATTACTGTAAATATTATAGATAAGTACGGTGAAGAATATAAAGTTAAAAGAGTGTTTGGTGAAAAACCACATATCCTAGATAGCAAAAATAATAATATTAATTTTCCAATGTACACTTTAATAAATAATCCATTATATTTTGGACAAAAGGATCTTTCGTTTACCGATGAAGCTTATGAATTCGAATTATTAGAAAAACTTGTTGGAGGCAAACTTGATGATTACAAACATACTTTAATAGATATTAATAAAACTCTTGAGGCAAATATTAGAAGTTTTTTAGAATTTGATAATATAACAGAAAAAATTGATGCATTAGAGGCAAGAAATAATGCTTTACAGAATAATATTGGGATATTCGAAGAAAAAGGTTTAGCTAAAAAGCTAGATAAACAAGCAAAATACAAAAAAGATGCTATTGCTATTGATAATACAATTGAAGAAGCTAATGAAGTTTTTAAAAAATATAACGAAGTCTTTACTTACTTTGATAGCAAGGAATTTTCGATTGTAAAATATCAGTCTAATTATAATGATGATATAATTTCTAGCGTTCAATCTTTAACTAAAGATATAACTATAAATTTATCAAAAATAAAGCAGTTTATTTCTAATATTGAAGAAATCTTAAAAAAATTAGTTGAGAAGAAAAATGAGCTAAATCAAAGGATTAATTCACTAAGTGATGAATTTGCAGAGATTAGACGTGAAATCAATGATGAATCTATTGATCCAGAAAAATATCTAGAATATATTGAAGAAAAAACATCTAATGCAAAAAAAATAAAAGATTTAAGGAATCAAAACTTACAAAAAGGAAACTTAGAAAACAAAATAAAAATTAATATCAAAGACAGAAATGACTGTCTATATAATATTTTCCAAGAATATAAAACAGAAATAGATAAAATTAACAAATCACAAAAAGAGTTAGAAATCTCTATTCATTTTAAGGGTGACATCGCCTCATTCATCAAAAGCATGCAAGACGAATTTAAAGGAACAGGTATAAATAAAGCAAAATATAAAGCAATATCAAATGAATTTGTAGATTATGTATCAATATATGAAGAATTCCTATTTGGTGATGGCATAAAAGTCAAATCCTTGATTACAGATAATGAATATTCAAAATTAAGCAATGTGTTATTTGAAAATTATCCAAACCTTATAAAGTTTACCACTAATAATTTAGTTGAAATAAAATATCATAATAAATTACTTGAAAAACATTCTATTGGGCAAAGAGCATCTGCTATAATATTATTAATTCTATCTCAAAAAGAAAATGATTTAATAATTATTGATCAGCCAGAGGATGACTTAGATAATCAAGTGATATATTCAGAAGTTATAAATACTATTAGAAAACGCAAAAATGATATTCAGTTTATATTTGCAACACATAACGCTAATATACCAGTACTTGGTGATGCTGAAAGCATTATTTCTATGAAATGTGAATCCAATAACCTAAATTACGAACCAGGAAATATTGATAACCCTCAAACCCACAATAAAATTGTAGACATAATGGAAGGTGGAGATGAAGCTTTTAAACGAAGAAAGATGATATATTCTAATTGGCGCAGGAATAGAAAATGATATATTGTATATATACATATCTGTAATAGCCCAATTAACAACCATACCTATCACAATAAGAATGAATATGTCCGGTTAATAATGAGAATTGGTATTTAAAAATATTTAAAATCATAAAAATATATTGGTTTTAAGAAAGGTTTTATATGGGAAACAAGATTGGTTTATTAGATTGGATGCCTATGATAATTTCTGGGCTAGCGTTTATTCTTAGTTTAATAAGCTTCATTTATGGAAGAAAAGATAAGAAAGATGAGAAATATTATAAAGAATCAATGCAAAAGTTTGAGGAAGAGAAAGAAAATATAAGACAACTTGAAAGAAAATCTGATATTATGGAAAATAGATTAAATTTGGTCTCAACATTGATGCCATATTTTGATTTAAGATTAAAAAACATTAATTTTACAACAATTACTATTAAGGGGAAGCCGAATATAAAAATGTTTATAGAATTGTGTAATGTAGGTAAAGATACAGGCGTTAATATTATGATTTATCCGTATAAAGAAGGAAATAAGAACTATTTTAAGAAAACTAATGGTTTAGAAAATGATTTATTAATTTATGATTATCTAGATGAAAATTCAGCTAAAGTTGATGATCTTATAAAATTTTCAGCTATTAGAGAGATTCCTGCCTCTGGAAAGGTAGTAGATTTTGTAAATTTTAAAGTCAGATATAACGATTTAATCGGAAATGTTTATGAACAAGAGTTTGAATTTGGATATGACAATTATCTTGTTAAGGGATTTAATATGAAAAAAAGATCATATCAACCTAAGATAATTAAATATGCAGATCATAAAGTTGATAATAATTAGTGTTCTCGCTTATGATTAAAACTAATCTATAGAAAAAAATGAAAAGAATTATTTAAGAAAGAATGTATTCTATTTTAACTAAAAGAAAATTCTTTAATTATTGAAACTTATATTAAATTATGAAGCTTACAACTCTCTGTAAGTAGAAAACAAGCAAACACCAATCCAACAGAATAGGTGGTATTAGTTCACTAATCTTTATATTTGCAGGTCTTGGCCTCCCAAAGCCGGCGGGCTGGACCATGGCAGGTGAATGTCTTCACGAGCCGACGGGGCTATCTCGCTTTGCTCGACCACTCCGTGGAGGCCGCTCCACGAGCCGCGGGGGCTTGCTTTGCCTACAAAAAATCTCAAGCTGTTGAAGCTTAAGTAGATTTTAAAAGAAAATAAAAACCTTAGTCGCTAGTACTGGACTAGGTAATACAAGAAAAGAGGAGAAAAATCTCTTCTTTTTATTACATACTATATAAATTATTATTAATCATATAGTTAAGAAAAAATATAAAGATAGAAATACAAATAAAATCTAAAAGATAAACAAAAAAAGAGTTTATCTTTCGATCAAAAGTGGTAATATATATTTAAGAAGATATTTATGAAGGAGATTTATTTTATGTTACTATATTTTGAGATAGGAGGTTTCTTGTCATTCAATGAGCCCCAGATTATATATTTAACATCGAGCCCTGGTGCAAGATTAGTTGGATCGAAATATGAATATAATTTCATTATATCTAGTGAAAATAAAAAACCGAGAATCATGAAGTCTGCAGTTTTATTTGGTGATAATGCTTCTGGTAAAACTAACTGGTTTTATGCGATTCAGTCTTTTAAAAATATTATTAAGCATGGACTTGAAAAAGATTTTATAGATAATTTTAATATAGAAAGTGATACGATCAGTTTTTCAATAGGTGTTCTTAACTACTCAAGTGATGATACTTTCGAGTACTCATTGCGATTTAATAAGAAATATGAAATAATTTCTGAAGAGTTTTTATGCAATGATAAGGAAATTTTTATTTTCAAGGATAATATCCTAACGCTAAGAGAAGGTATAAAGAAGAAAGAAGAGTTAGAGTCTTTGTTCAATACAATTGTATCAACCGACACTTTTCTATCAAAGTTAGAAGATTTTATTCCTGATTATATTAAGAAATTTATTAATTGTATGGACGATATATGTGTTGTTACCGAATCACCGTTTAATGAGGAAATTAAGTACATGCCTCAGTTAAGACTAATTGATGAGGATGATAAAAAAGTAATTGATAGTTATAAAGAAGAAGTTATAGAGATATTATCAGATTTAGATCCTACAATTGATGATTTCGATTACACCAAGAGAGAATCCAACAAAAAAATTGGTTATGATTTTGTTATAAAAAGAGACAATCATAAATTTGATATCTCATATGAATCTCAAGGTATTAGAAAAATTGTGAATTTAATTACGGATATTTTAAAGATTTTTAACGGGAAGACTATTTTAATAGATGAGCTTGATTCATCTATCGGAACAAAAGCGCTTATAAGAATTTTTAATAATATAGTAAATAGCAAGAGGAATTCTGAAGGACAATTTATTATATCTTCACATAATTTGCTGTTGATGGATTTCGAATCGTTTCATGCTTGTCAAATGTATATATTTTCTAAAGGGGACAATTATCAAACTTATGTTAGATCACTTGTAGATTTTGATTTGAGGGTAGAGAGGAAAAATTTGCCAAAGTTTTATTTAAATGGTTCCTTTGAGGTTTATTAACATGAGAAGGATAAGATCAAAACAGAAGCTTAAAACAACTATTACAATAAATATAGCATGTGAAGGCATAACTGAAAGATATTATACTGAAAACCTGTTGAAAGAATATAATTTATTAACCTCTAATATTAAAATTAGCAATTTGGAAGGTAAAGGATTCACTCCTTTTATATCTTACTTTTAGGATAATAAAAAATTATTTCGAGTATTTATTTTTATTGTTGATTTAGATAGAGCTATACAAATAGAAGGTGAATTTCATAAATTAAATAAACTTATAGATAAACTGGAAAATCATAATGTTAATAATACCGTTTTTCTGTCTAATCCAAACTTTGAAATATTTGTGGCAAGTGCTATGGGCGTGGAATACGATGAATTAGATAAAATGGGTTATAAGAAAGGTAATTCAGTATATAAATTTATCAAAGATAATGGAGGCAGCTATAAAAAAGCGATAGATAATAGTAATTGGGAATTTTATTATGATAAACAAGATAATAATACTAAAGGCAGTAAAAACAAAGAAAATTTAAAGATTAATCACAGCAATTTAGTTTACTTCACCGATTATATGAAAAAATTATTGGAAGATTAGGAATATATAAATGTAGATGAAGCAGGGAAAGCATCAGATAAATAGCTGATATTAACTTCAAAATATTGTGCATTATAAGTTTTGGATTATGGTTATTTAATTTGATTTTTATATTCAATGAGGAAGGATTAAGTTATGAAGAATAAAGTGAAGTATTTGATTAACATTAGTGATAGAATTAGTACTATTGGTGAGTTGGCCCAATACTTGACCTTGTATAGTTCGATTTTCTTTTCTGAAGACGGGAAAAAGGTTAGCATTGTAGATAAAAATAATAATGAGGAGTATACGACAGATTCTAATATTATTAGTATTGATAGTGAGAATGCTAATTATTTTACTATTGAAGTTTATCAAGAAGATGGGATTAATTATTTGGAGCTTTTTGA
>QWCK01005433.1_pt1 | contig 13853 bp, 14 predicted proteins | sample 1972571 | NCBI WGS metagenome assembly QWCK01 (sample SAMN09866710, study PRJNA288562) | Human gut metagenome isolate term2_stool, whole genome shotgun sequencing... | isolation source: gut | host: Homo sapiens | place: USA: California
AGCCCCAACAGCACCCAATTTGTCAACCCCATGGACATCAACGCCAACTACTCCGAGGAGGATAATCCGCTGTCCCTGAAAGCCGACTTTATTCTTTCTCTGTGTGAGCTGGTGGTGGGCGGCAAAGATGGTCTGATGCCCGTCGAAAAGACGGTCATTGACCGCTGTGTGCATCTGATTTATCGCAAATATTTTGCCGACCCCTGCCCGGAGAATATGCCCATCCTTGAGGACTTGTACAATGCCCTGCTCCAACAGGACGAAAAAGAAGCCCACCATGTTGCCACGGCTCTGGAAATCTACGTCAAGGGCAGTCTGAACCTGTTCAACCATCGCACCAACGTGAACGTCAATAACCGCATCGTCTGCTATGACATCAAGGAACTGGGCAAGCAGATGAAAAAGCTGGGAATGCTCATTGTGCAGGATCAAGTGTGGGGGCGTGTCACGGCAAACCGCAGCAGCGGCAAGTCCACCCGGTATTATATGGATGAGATGCACCTCCTCTTAAAAGAGGAGCAGACCGCCGCTTTTTTGAAAATTCGGACATGATTATCATGCTGAATCAGGCGGCGGGAGACCGGCAAATTCTCGCAAAGCAGCTCAATATTTCGCCCCATCAGCTTTCCTACGTTACCCACTCCGGCGAGGGCGAGGGGCTGCTGTTCTTCGGCAATGTCATTCTGCCGTTCGTTGACCGTTTCCCCACCGATCTGGAACTGTATAAAATAATGACCACCAAGTTAGGTGAGGTTTCGGAGGGTGCGCAGAAATGAGCAATCCGAAGCTGAATCCCAAAGAGGAATCGTCCGCCAAAAAGACCCGTTCTCCCCCGAAGAAAGCCAAGGTGGAGCAGTCGGTGCCCAAAAAGAAGAAGCTGAAAACTGATGCAGAAAAGACAGCCGAAAAAGCCCAGCATCTGCGGTTTGGCAAGGCGGAACTGACCCCGGACGAACTGAGCCGTTTGAGCAAGGCGCAGAAACGGGAGATGTACGCTGCCCATACCGCCCGGTCTGCGGTGCACCGGGAAATCGACCAGTACGAGGACGACAATGTGGGCACACAGGCTCTGAGCGAGGGCGAAAAAGCGGCTGGCAATGTCCGGGATATTTCCAAGAGCAGATACGCCCGCAAACTCAAGAAGAAAGCCAAAATGCAGGGCAAGAAAGGAGCCAAAACCGCAAAATCTTCGCAGGACATCCGGCAGAGCTACTATGCCGCCGCCCGGTCGGGCACTGCGGCGCAGACCGCAGGCGGTAAAGCGGCATCCAACGGTGCATCTGCCGCTCGTTCCGGCATGGAACAGGCGGTGGAGAAAGGCAAAACTGCCGTCAGCACCGCTGTGAAGGGGCTGGTGAATGCCGCCAAGGGCAACGCACACGTTCTGGTGATCGTGGGCGTTTTTCTTTTGCTCATTCTTATGGTGATGTCTGGCTTTTCCTCCTGTGGCATCCTCTTTTCCGGCGGCACGCAGGTATCCGGGCAGACCATCTACACCGCAGAGGATCGGGACATCCGGGGCGCAGAACAGGACTACAAGAAGCTGGAAAAGGAACTGGATAAAAAAATCAAGCGCACCCCCACCGACCACCCCGGCTACAACGAGTATCAGTACCATCTCGACCCCATCGAGCATGACCCGTGGCAGTTGACTTCGTATTTGACCACCCTCTACGACGATTACACCCGGTCAGAGGTGCAGGGCAAGCTGAAGGAGACCTTCAAAAAGCAGTACAAACTGACCACATGGGTGGAGGTACAGATACGGTATAAGACCGTGTGGGTCATCAGCCCAGCAGGAATCCCGGTACCCACGCAGGTGCCCTACGAGTACAAAATCTTCCACACCAAATTGGTGAATAAAGGGCTGGAAGTCGTTATCCGGGAAGAATTGGATGCTGACCAATGGAAACGGTACGAGATTTTCCAAGATACCTTGGGCGGCAGACCCTACCTGTTTAACGGCGGTCTGCCGCCCGGTGGCTCCGATGGCTCTGGCGCGCCGGGCATTGATTATCAGGTTCCGGCAGAAGCCCTGACGGATGATGAATTTGCCGCCATCTACAAGGAAGCCCAAAAGTATGTGGGCACACCTTACGTCTGGGGCGGTTCCACCCCGGAAACAGGCTTTGACTGCTCCGGCTACGTCTGCTGGGTATACAACCAGAACGGCTACGATGTGGGGCGCACCACCGCCAACGGCTTGTGGAATAAGAGCCAGCACATCAGCGAGGCCGAAGCAAAGCCCGGTGATCTGGTCTTTTTCAAAGGAACCTACGACACCCCCGGCATGAGCCATACCGGAATCTATCTGGGCAACGGCATGATGGTGTCGGCCGGAGACCCCATCAAGTACGCAAACATTCACTCGTCCTACTGGGAGAAGCATCTCGCCGGGTTCGGACGGCTTTCAAAATGATTGGAGGAGTTTTATCAACCGCATCGAGATTCTGGAGCGGCGCATTCAGGAGGAGGATTCCGCCGAGGTCAACGAAATGGTGCGGACTGCAAAGGTCACGCCGGAACAGCTTGCCGCCCTGCTGCGGCAGTCGGCTACCGCCACCCCGAACCCGGCTGCGCTGTCTGCCGTGGGTGCAACTTTTGAGAAGGAGGTCGATGCAGATGAAGATTAAGAAACTGGGCGCACTGCTGGTATCGGTGGCACTGTGCGCTGGCATGGCGGCTCCCGCTTTTGCCTATGGCGGAGAGCCTGTGGAGGAAGTGGAACAGCCCGTCCTGACTTCTACCACCGATGAAGAAGATGTAGTCACCGTGACCGATGAGGAGACCGGTGCCCTGACCCCGGAGGGCAACCTGACACTGGTGGACGATTACCACACCGACTATTCCGATGGCAGCGGACAGCAGTTCATTACGCTGGTGTCAAAGTCGGGAGCTACCTTCTATCTGGTCATCGACCGCAACGCCAAAGGACAGCAGACCGTTCACTTTATGAATCTTGTGGACGAAGCCGACCTTCTGGCGCTGATGGAAGAAGATGCTGCCGATGCCTATACCGCTGAAAAAGAAGCGGCGGCGCAGGCGGAACTGGATAGGCTGAAAGCCGAGAAAGAAGCCAAGAAAGCTGCGGAAGAAGCGGCAGCATCCGGCGAGGAACAGCCCAAGGAAAACAAGGTCACAAAGATCGCATCCGGCTTTCTGGGTGTGGTGGTGCTGATTGCGCTGGCGGCAGGCGGTGGCTTCTACGTTTTCGCAAAGCAGAAGCAGAAAAAACAGGCAGAAAAAGAAGCCCTTGACCCCGATGCAAACTACACCGAGGACAAGGGCGATTTTGAAATTCCTGTGGAGGATGAACCGGAGGAGACCGACGAGGAGGATACCGAACCCATCTGATTTCAAGGCGGCGCTTGCCGCCGTACATATTACAATCCGAAACAGATTGGAGGGAACGCTTATTTCAATTCTAGTTGTAGCAGAAAAGCCCTCGGTGGCCATGTCCTACGCAAAAGTCCTCGGTGCGACTAGCCGTCAGGACGGTTATCTGGAGGGCAACGGCTATCTGGTAAGCTGGTGCGTTGGTCATCTGGTGGAACTGGCACCGCCCAATGTCTACGATGCCAAATACGTCAAGTGGAGTATCGCAGATTTGCCCATTCTGCCGCAAAAGTGGCAGTATCTGGTGTCTACGTCCACCAAAAAGCAGTTTGGCATCCTGCAAAAACTGATGCACCGCCCGGATGTGGAGAGCGTGATCTGCGCTACGGACGCAGGGCGCGAGGGAGAACTGATCTTCCGCTTGGTGTACCAGCAAGCGGGATGCAAAAAGCCCTTTACCCGCCTGTGGCTGTCCAGCATGGAGGAAAACGCCATCCGGGAAGGATTCGCCCATCTCAAACCGTCAACTGAATACGATGCGCTGTACAACGCAGCACTCTGCCGGGAACGTGCCGACTGGATGGTCGGCATCAACGCTTCCCGGCTTTTTTCGTGCCTGTACGGTCAACCGCTGGCGGTGGGGCGTGTTATGACCCCGGTGCTTGCCATGACGGTGGTGCGGGAAGCTGCCATTGCCGCCTTTGTGCCGGAGAAATTCTACACGGTGGATCTGAAACTGACCAGTGGCTGCACGGCATCCAGCCGCCGTATTCCCGAAAAATCCGTTGCAGAAAACCTGTTGAAAGCCTGCCGAAAGGAGATGGTGGCAACGATCCAGCGCATCACCCGCAAGGAAAAGTCCGAGAATCCACCACCACTGTATGATCTGACCACCCTTCAGAGGGACGCTAACCGCTTGCTGGGGTACAGCGCACAGCAGACTTTGGACTATGTACAGAGCCTGTATGAGAAGAAACTTACCACTTATCCCAGAACTGATAGCTGCTATATCACCGACGATGACGAGGAGATGCTGGAGGAGCTGACCGAGGAACTGGAAGTTTTTCTCGGCATTACCCCGGAGGACATGGACGAGGCGGTGCCCCGGACACGGCGCACCGTCAACCGGGAAAAAGTCACCGACCACCACGCCATCCTGCCCACCCGCAGTATGCTGCAAGCCGATCTGGAGGCTCTGCCCAAGGGCGAGCAGAACGTTCTGAAGCTCATTATCGCCCGGACGCTGATGGCGGTGAGCAAGCCCTTCCGGTATTTGGAGACCCTGCTGACCACCGAATGTGCAGGGGAGGAATTTACCGCCAAGGGCAAGGAGGTTCTGGAGGAAGGCTGGAAAGCGGTGGAACGCAAGGTGCTTGCCGACATCCTGAACCGAAAACAGGAACTCACCGCCCTGCCCAATGCGGCAGAAAACGAGTGCGGCATCCTCAATGCAGAACTGAAAGAGGGGCAGACCTCGCCGCCGAAGCATTTCACCGATGTGATATGTTATCACTGTGGGTAGTTGATATACAGAACTGGAGGTGAGAAACGACCCATGAAAAAGAAAAAAGTCAAGGAAATCGGCATAACAGCGTTATATGAGCGGCTTTCTCGCGATGATGACGGAGACGGTGACAGCAATAGCATTGTTCATCAGAAGCAGATGCTTGAAACCTATGCAAAAGAGCATGGGTTTATCAATCTGCACCACTACACAGATGATGGTTGGTCTGGAGCGTCCTTTGACCGTCCGGCATGGAATGAACTTGTTTCCGGCGTAAAGGACGGAAAGATAACGACTGTTATTGTCAAAGACCTTAGCCGGGTTGGGCGTGACCATCTTCAAGTCGGCTTCTTTACAGATATTCTCTTTCGAGAAAAAGAAGTTCGTTTTATTGCCGTTGGTAACAGCATCGACAGTAACGATCAGCAGAGCAACGAATTTGCACCGTTCCTGAATATTATGAACGAGTGGTATGTCCGTGATACCAGCAAGAAAATTAAGGCTGTTCTAAAATCAAGAGGTATGTCCGGAAAGGCACACACCAGCAATTCACCCTGCTATGGTTATGTCAAAGACCCAGAAAACCCAGATCATTGGGTTGTGGATGAAGAAGCGGCTGCGATTGTCCGAAGGATTTTTCAAATGAGCATAGACGGCAAAGGTCCCTATGAAATTGCAAGATGCCTTGCAGAAAGCAAGGTCGAGCGTCCCTCGTACTATCTCGCCAAGAAAGGAATAGGGAATCATCAATCAGATTGTGATTATAACAATCCCTATATGTGGCGAGGAAACACAGTTGCCTCGATACTTGATCGTCTTGAGTACACTGGCTGCACTGTAAATTTTCGCACCTACAAAAAATCGTACAAGGAGAAAAAGTCCCAAAAGGCTGATAAAGCAGATTGGGTGATTTTTGAAGGAACACAAGAACCGATTATCGACAAAAAGACGTGGAATATCGTTCAGGGACTACGCAAGAATGTTAGGCGTGCAGACTCTCTAGGCGAAGCGAATCCACTTACCGGAAAAGTCATTTGTGGAGAATGCGGTTCTGTAATGTACAATCATCGTCGGAAGAACGGAAGAATACGAGTTTACTACACGCCCAAAGGTGAACGGAGAGAGAGCTTTAGCAAACCAGAAGATTGTTATTCTTGTTCCCAAAATGCTCTCGGTCGTCAAAAATATCAGAAAGTTTGCTCGTGCCACGCTATCCGAACTTCCGCCCTCAGAAAAATTGCTCTTGAGTGTATCCGCAGAACTTGCGCCTACGTTAATAACAATCAAGAAGAATTTTTGAATCTTTATAATCAAATCTCGGAATCACAAAGTCGCACCCGTTTAGAAGAACTCAAGAGCAGAATTTCTAAGGCTGAACGTCGAGCAAAAGAAGTAAGTGCGTTAATTCGTAAAATATACGAGGACAATATCGCAGGCAGACTGTCAGATAAAATGTTGGAAAGTCTTTTGGAAAGCTATGAAAAAGAAAAGGCTAGCCTTGAAAAAGAAGGAGATGAGTGCCACAAGCAACTAGAGCAAGCAGAAAGCCAATCGCAAAATACAGAACATTTTATAAAACTGGCACACAAATATACTGACTTTTCAGAATTAACACCCTCAATGATCAACGAGTTCATTTCCAAAATCGTTGTGCATCGTCCCATTGAATTGAGTGGCACTCGGACAGTAGAGGTCGAAGTATATTTGAATTATATCGGAAAATTCAGTGTTCCGGAAGAACCGGTTATACTATCGGAAGAAGAACTTGCCGAAAAAAAGATTGCAGATGAAAAGCGTGAAAAGAGTCGTGCTGCAAGCCGAAAGTATATGACCGGATACAGAAAACGCATCAAAGAAATGAAAGAAGCAGGACTTCTTGAACCGAAGAATATCTCGGCAGAAATGAAAGGAGAATGGTTATGAAAGAATCCATCCACGACACCACCAATGGACTTGACTATACCCTTGTCAGCGACCACTATCTGCCGAACCTGACCGTAGCAGCCCCGGCAGAGCAGCACCTCACCGGGCGGTGGGGCCGCTTACACAAGAAATATCTGGAAGAACATCATCCCGTCCGGTACAACCAGCTTGTCCTGTCCGGTGAGCTGGGCGGCTACCTTGCCAAGCTGGATAAACAGACCGAAGAACAGCTTGCCCTAATCATCCGGCAGATGCAGGAAACTGAGGGCGTGACCGAAGCACTGAAAGCCGCCGATCAACTGGAATGGGTGCGCCGGATGAACAGCATCCGCAACCGTGCCGAAGAAATTATTTGGCAGCAACTATTCAAATGAAGGGAGATGCGCTCTGTGGCTTATCCGTATAGAGTATTATGCTATTCCAAAACCAACATTTTATCATTCTCTGCAAGCTATCAGCTACCAGAAGCCGCTATTCGCACTTTTTGCGAGCAATGTCAAAAGAGCGAATATGTACAGGTCAAATGTGTATTGACTTCGACTTCTTCAGAAAAAATGGTTCCGCTTAATTTACTGGCCAGTGATCGAACTATGCTAATTGGGATGTATATTCAATCTCTTGAAATACGAGATTGTGGTGCACCCGCAGCCAACGATGTAGGAAAGATTCAAAAAATAGATGATTATGGACAATTCCACACACTTTGGAAAGCGGGAAAGAACTTTACGGTTCTACCGGGAATTGATAGTTTTGTAATAATTCACAACAATTTCGGGTAATCATGCTAAAGAGCGGAAGGCATTACGCTTTCCGCTCTTTAGTATGTCTACCAAAGTACTCTCTATAAATTGACATTGTTCGTCCGGCAGTATATAATGAATATGTATGTTGATTTATTAAGGGGTGCAAGCATGGAGTATATGACCATTCAGGAAGCATCCGACAAGTGGAACATTTCAGCAAGGCGAATACAGGTTCTTTGTTCGAGTGGACGTTTGTGCGGTGCTGTCAAATTTGGTCGTCAGTGGGCAATTCCTTGTAATGTTGACAAACCGATTGACGCAAGAATCAAAAGCGGTAAATACATTAAAGGAGACTGCCAAAATGACAAAAGCAAAATATAAGGTAAACTCTTTTTTCGCCGGTATCGGCGGCTTTGATTTGGGATTTGAAAATCAAGGATTTCAAACCGAGTACCTTTGTGAAATAAATCCATTCTGCAATGAAGTCCTTTCCTTTCACTGGCCTAATGTAAAAAAAGGAACGGACATCTGCGCTATTGACGAATCATCCATCCCAGTTGCTGATGTTTGGTGTGGGGGCTTTCCCTGCCAAGATGTTTCTGTTGCACGAGGCGCATCACAACGTCTTGGTTTGGATGGAACTCGATCCGGTTTGTTTTTTAGGTATGCTGAACTGATTGAAAAAAAACGTCCAAAAGTGGTCGTGATTGAAAATGTCGAAGGTTTATTCAATTCTAATGGTGGCCGCGACTTTGGCGTTATTCTTCAACGCATGACCCAGCTTGGCTATGCTGTTGCATGGAGATTGGTAAACAGCCGATACTTTGGCGTTCCCCAATCCAGATCACGAGTTTACCTTTGCTGTTGGCAAAAGGACTTAGCTAGGGCCACTCATGTTATGTTCGATTCAGTAGGAGCGCATTCCACTAGCAATGCCCGAAAAGATTTTGTGACAGAGGCCTCAAAGCCAAATGAATACCCCAAAGTTCCAAAAGTTGCTTATTGTTTGGCTGCCACTTCTGGTAGACATACCGGAACCGACTGGAGCCGCACATATATTGTATGTGATGATGGCGTTCGCCGAATGACACCGTTGGAATACGAAAGATTGCAGGGCTTCCCGGATTATTGGACGCTTCCAAGCAAATACGATGTTGATGATGATAATACCGATACTCTTCGATATACTGCAATCGGAAATGCAGTTTCCGTTCCTGTGGTCGAATGGATTGCAAAGCGCATTTCCAAACAGTTGAGTTCTAAAACTGATACCATGGAACAGAAAGATGTTCTCCAGTATGTTCCTGAATTCAAGAAGTCAAAATGGTATAGTGGAAATCTTGCTGATATAGATTTTTCAAATTCTGAAACCACTTATAAATGGCCGCGAGCCGGCATTGCATGGGAAGGTTCCTATGTTGGAGGCAATGTTCCTCCTTCCCCCGCAGAAAAGATTCCTTCATCACTGTTGGATATTGTTGAAAAGAAACATGTTAATCGAAAATACTATCTAACTCCCAACGCAGCAGAAGGCATCTTAAGACGAGTGGATAATCAGGGACGTCAATTATTTGCACCGTTGCGTATTGCTTTGGAAAAGGAAAAGGCAAAAAAAGATAACTGATAAGGGGCTTACAGTATGGAAGATATGCGGTTTGCAACACTTAGACTTGGAAAAACCAGCGTAGACGAAATTAAGCGAATGGACAAGAGTTCACCGGGAATTGTTGCTACTGATTTTAGCATCAGTGTAAAATGCACACAGGTTCCGCCCGATCTCAATTCTGGAACCTATGTGTTTATTTGGTTGGGTTCAGACAATAGCAAAGGAATTCAAACCGAATGGAAACAAGGCTTCAAATCGATAGGTGCTGTGTCGAGTGTTGTTCGAGCCGAAAAATACAATGATGAATCAACCATTTTGGTCTCCATTAAGTATATTTTTCAGAACGCGGTCAGTCGGTTAGATGTTCTCAAAGATGCTCCGGCAGAATATTACTGGTGTTCGGCACTCCCGATCATTGGAATTGACGATCACTCCAACCAGACCGTCCGTATGTTTACACCTGACAGTGAGCGGTGTAGCACAGAAGCTTTTCTTTGTGCGTTAAATATCACAGAGACCAATCTTAAAGAAAGCCTTTGTAGTATTGACAGCCGTTTCGCCCACTTGTTTAACTTTAGCACAAAGCGTACTAACGGAAATCCTGAAGCTGCCCAACAGCAAATTTCTCGAAAGACGGGTGCAGAAAACATCCTGTTATACGGTGTTCCCGGTGCAGGAAAAAGCCACTATATTAAATCCCATTTTTGTACTGATGCCTCAAAAATGGAACGAGTAGTATTCCATCCGGATTATTCATACTCGGATTTTGTAGGGCAAATTCTTCCAAAAGTTGAAGAGGGGGTGCTTAGATATTTGTATTCGCCGGGTCCCTTTACAAAAATTTTGAAGAAAGCATGGCAAGACCCACAAAATTATTATTATCTTGTAGTCGAAGAACTAAATCGAGGAAATGCCCCTGCAATCTTCGGTGAAATTTTTCAGCTATTAGATCGTAAAGCTGACACCGAGGCATATCCTGACTGTTATGGTGAAAGCGAATATGGCATATCAAATTCAGATGTTGCAAATGAAGTATTCGGAAACCCGGATGCAATGGTGTTTATTCCATCTAATCTCTGGATTATTGCAACAATGAATACCGCAGACCAAAATGTATTCACCCTTGATACTGCATTTCAGCGTCGTTGGATGATGAAGCACATTGAAAACGACGTAATGTCTGCAAAGCACGCCAACGATAAAATCGAAGGCTCCTTAATTAGCTGGGGAGTGTTCGCAACTGTTATAAACGAAGAAATTCTTAAAGTAAGTGATGGAGTTCTAAGTTCAGAAGATAAAAGACTTGGAGCATATTTTATTACAAAGCAGGAGCTTTCAACAGAACGCTTTCCTGAAAAGGTTCTTAAGTACTTGTGGGATGATGCTTTCAAGATGAATCGAGATAGCCTTTTTGCTGCCGAATGTAATTCTTTTGATGCAGTCACTGCTATGTATCGTTCTAAAAGCGACAAGGACCCATTGAGCCAAATTATAAATCAATCGGTATATACTGAAATGCTGAACAGAATGAACAATTTGGCATAATTTTCAACATGTGAGGTGTGCCGTGTCTGAATATGTAATTAAAAGCCACTGCCATATAAACACCAATCGTGAGTCTGATACATTTGTTGGTCTTGATTGCAGAAACGAAGAACTTACAGTGAATTTTCCATTAGGATATCAATTGTCAGATAACGATTCCGGTATACGAAAAGATATTCTGCTTTTGATGCGGACATTGGCACTTGCATCTTCTGCGCAGAATAACACTGTAAATTTCAGCGATGAAAAAGCGGAATATTCATCTTTCCCACTGCAAGAATATCTATTTATTATTTCAGACTTCTTCAGTCGTGGCTATTATCAGGAAAGAGAAAGCTATTATTCCGTTTCACCTCGCGGAAAAATCGACTGGAAAAGGACAATCAAAACCCAATCTCCTTACATTCAAGGAAACAATATTGTCTACTTAAACTATGTAACACGGCAGACATCTTTGAAAGATGCAGGCTATATTACGGAAATACATAAATATTGCGTTTATGAGAGTTTCCGCAAAATCGGCTGGCTTTTTACTTCATTTATGCCCCAAAAGCCTGCCATTCAATTTAATCAAAACCTATTCGTTCAAATCTTAAAATCCAAATGTCAGCAGACATTTAATGATCTCAACAAGCAGCTTTTTGAAAGCATGATTGCAATTATCAGCTGTGCTGGCAATGCGTCCAATCAGAACGACTTCAAATTTGGGACAAATCGTTTTGAGTATGTTTGGGAAAAAATGATTGACCGAACCTACGGAATCGCAGAGAAAAGTACGTTTTTTCCAAAAACCAGATGGCATACATTTAATGGGGCATATTCTAATGCAAGCCTTGAGCCTGATAGCATTATGCTCTATCAAGGAAATGTATATGTGCTGGACGCTAAATATTATAAGTATGGTGCAACTGGAAAATTGTCCGATTTGCCAGAATCCACCTCAATCAATAAGCAGATTACATACGGCGAATTTATAGCTGAACAAGAAAAATTTAAGAAAAACTTTGGGGCGGATTTTTATGTGTATAATGCCTTTTTGATGCCCTATAACTCAAAGAGTTCACTTTGGGAGAATGCAGAAAATTATATTTGCATCGGTGAGGCAATAAGCGATTGGAAGCACAATCAGAAAACATACGAACATATTTTGGGTATTTTGGTAGACGTTAAACACCTGATGAATCTATACTGCCGTTCAGATACATCAGAGATTGAGCAGTTGGCACAATGTATCAAACATTTCTGTTGCCATAAATGACTGTTATGGATGACTTGACAAAAGAGCAGCGACACCGCGCGATGTCGCACATTAAGGCAACTGATACAAAAATCGAAGTGCTTCTTAGAAAACACCTTTGGAAAAAAGGCATTCGGTATCGAAAAAATTATGCTTTGCTTCCGGGAAAGCCTGATATTGTGATTTCAAAATATCGAATTGCAATATTTTGTGACAGTGAGTTTTTTCACGGAAAAGACTGGGGTCACTTGAAAGAGCACCTAAAAAGCAGTATTAACAGTGTCTATTGGTTAAAGAAAATACAGCGAAATATAGACCGAGATACGGAAATCACTAAACAACTGCACTCCCTCGGCTGGACAGTTATCAGATTCTGGGGAAAGGACATCATACAAAATCCAGAAGAATGTGTTCAGACAATAGAAGATGCCATCCTTGAACAAAAAATTCAGCAAATCGAATTAAGACAACCTTCATTTCCTCCCCAAAAATAATGTAGACATTACGAGGTTATTAGAGTATGGCCGATTGTTATATCAATGTTCAGTCTACATCGGCGACATCAGCAACCACATCACCACTGCTGCTAAATGAAACCGACTTATTGAGGCTGCAATTTCTACCGACACTTGCAGATAATCAAAAGGAGCCGTGTAAATCCGTTAGTGGAAAAATTCTATTTGAAAAGAAGCCCAAGAATGCCCCTTGTTTTCCAAGTGATGTCAGTTACAAAAGTTTAAAAGTTTCGCGTGGTTCAGTTAAAGTCGGCGATTGGATGGAAATAAGCCTAAGTGCTTCGGAAACCTACGAGTTATATATCGGCCTTAAATCGCTATATAATTTATACGGTTGCATGGATGGCATTCCTTATGGAACTGCTACATACGCTCGGTTAGATAGTGGTTTCAAACAATTTCTTGACTTTGTGCAAAATGACCCTACTGCTGCCCGAATGCTTGTAGCTTCTGAAAACCAAGAACTGCTAAAGCAACTCCTTCGTTTAATAACACAATCAGAATCTCGTGAATCATTACAACAAAGTCTTGAAAGTCTAGAAAATTCAAGCCTTGACTGTCTGTCAGACACATTGAACATTGAAAAGTTGAAAAGAGTTGCTCAACTTATGGAGAGCAACATGGACAACTGTTCAGAAGAGTTTTGGCAAAGTACCGTATTCAAGGAGAATCAATGGGTTTTAGCTCAGATTTTTTCAACCCCTTGCACAATTTATGAAGATAAGGCGTATGTCGGCGGAAAGTCCATGAGTAACAGAGATGGCAACGTATGTGATTTTATCTATCAAAATGAACTTTCACAAAATATTGCTCTCATAGAAATCAAAACACCCTGTACTCCCATTATTGGCAATAGCTATCGTGCCACATATAGTTTTAGTTCTGAAATGAGCGGTGCTATCAATCAAGTTTTGAACTACAAGGATTCTTTGACAAAGGAATTTTACAGCCTCCAAAGTAAAAGTTCTCCCCGATTTGAAGTATTCAATCCCAAATGTGTGGTAATAATTGGGAGAATTTCAGCAATGGAAGTTGATGAAGTTGCTGCTTTCGAGCGTTTTAGAAACAGTTTGAACAATGTTACAGTTGTTACATTTGACGAATTATATACACGCATAACCGGTTTGATTACAATGCTTTCAAACAAGCAAAGCGAATAATTTACATAGGCAGAGAAGTTATCAGATAGACTTCTCTGCCTTTTGTTATCTATTTGAAAGGAGCGTGATGCCATGACCCAACCGAAAACCGACCTTGCCTACCTCCGCAACGAAAAAGCCAAAGCAGAGCAGAAGCTGCGCTCTTGCCAGCACCGGGAGAAGATCCTTGAACGCCAGATGTTGGGGCTGAACCGGAGAGAGCGTGTGCATCGTCTTTGCACCCGTGCCGGAATGCTGGAAAGTTTTCTGGTCTGTCCGGGAGAACTGACCGACGATCAGGTGAT
>QWCK01009351.1_pt1 | contig 13845 bp, 10 predicted proteins | sample 1972571 | NCBI WGS metagenome assembly QWCK01 (sample SAMN09866710, study PRJNA288562) | Human gut metagenome isolate term2_stool, whole genome shotgun sequencing... | isolation source: gut | host: Homo sapiens | place: USA: California
GGCGGCGACGATGGATTCAGCGATGATTCAGCAGCAGATTCCGGAGCAAGTTCTGAAGAACAGTAACAGGGAACTGCTATAAAAATATAAATAATAGAAAAGAGGACCATCTGTTGGAAAGGATGGTCCTCTTTTCAGATAAGGAGTGTTGAGGATGACGCATAAGGAAAAATATAATGACACTGTGACAGTTGATGTAATCATTCCTGCCTATCGTCCCGGCAGAGAATTTGGAGAACTGCTGCACAGACTGGAAGAACAGGAATATCGTCCCCGCAGGATTCTGGTTATGAATACGGGAGAGCAGTACTGGAACAGAGAATGGGAGAAATGTCCGATCCTTGAGGTTCATCACCTGGAACAGAAGGATTTTGATCATGGCGGAACCAGAAGAAGGGCAGCAGAACTTTCGAATGCAGATATTATGATCTTTATGACACAGGATGCTCTCCCTGCTGACAGAAAAGTAATTGGAAATCTTGTCTGTGCTGTCAGTGAAAATCCGGGTGCAGGAGCAGCCTATGCAAGACAATTGCCTAAGGCAGACTGTCGCTTTCTGGAACGTTATACCCGTTCTTTTAATTATCCGGAGCAGTCCTCGGTAAAGTCACTGGATGATATTGATAAGTACGGGATCAAGACCTATTTCTGTTCTAATGTGTGCGCGGCCTATGATAAAGGGATTTATCTGAAAACAGGCGGTTTTACAGAGCGGGCGATTTTCAATGAAGATATGATCTGTGCCGGAACAATGATTCAGAAAGGCTATTCAGTTGTCTATGCGGCAGATGCGAGAGTATATCATTCCCATAATTATTCCGGAAGACAGCAGTTCCACAGAAACTTCGATCTGGGAGTATCCCAGGCAGAGCATCCGGAGATTTTTGAAGGAGTACCTTCTGAGGGAGAGGGAATCCGTCTGGTAAAAAGAAGCCTGGGCTATCTGATAAGAACGGGACACTTCTGGCTGATTCCTCAGCTGATCTGGCAGAGCGGAATGAAATATGCAGGATATTTCCTGGGGAAAAGATACAGAAAACTTCCCCGGAAAGTTGTTCTTGCATGTACCATGAGTCCATATTACTGGAACAGAAAATAAAGGTAAGCGGATAACCTTAAGACACGCCAATTTACGATAATTGTCACATTTTGAACACAATTAATTGATATACTGATTCCAGAGTTCAGGAGAAGAATTGCTGTAACTGTGCAGAAATAAAACAGTTACAGATCATTGTTTATTTCGGGGAGTGCTCCGATAAACAGTAATACAGGAACAGAAGGGAGCAGATTACATGAATGATGAAAGAAACCTGGGTGAAAAAACAGATGATTCCGGTCAGCAGCCCAGATATGAACATTATCAGTTCCATGAAGAACAGGGAACTGTTTTGAAACCATCCGGTCCCTCTGGACACAGAAGAAATCAGAATTCTTTTCAGAAAAAAGCAGGGACGACAATCGCACTGGCTGTGATCTTTGGCCTGGTGGCGGCAGTTGTATTTCAGGCGGCGAATTTTGCAGCAGACAGATTCCTGAATACAGGTAAGTCTTCGGTGCAGATTAAAACTACAGACAGTGTGGATCTTCAGGAAACGGCATCAGATGACAGCACTGCCGATAAGGTGCTGTCTGACTCTGAGAATGGAACAGTAGCAGCAGTGGCTCAGGCTTCCATGCCTTCTGTAGTTGCGATCACTACTGTCAGTGTTCAGGAAATACCAAGCTTTTTCGGATATAGTTCCCGCCAATATAAGAGTGCGTCAACAGGTTCAGGGATTATCGTTGGAGATAATGATGATGAGCTTCTGATCGCAACGAATAATCACGTGGTGGATGGAGCTACAACTCTGAGTGTCTGCTTTATCGGGGATGATGTGGCAAATGCAGAGACAGAGACTGTGAATGCGGGAGATAATGGAGATCTGAATGTAGAGGATGCAGTCAGTGCCAAGATTAAGGGTACAGATGCTGATAATGATCTGGCAGTAGTTGCGGTGAAGAAATCGGATATCCCTGAGGACACTTTAAATCAGATCAAGATTGCTCAGATAGGAAGTTCGGATGATCTGGCAGTAGGGCAGCAGGTAGTTGCGATCGGTAATGCGCTTGGATATGGTCAGTCTGTAACATCAGGCTGGATAAGTGCATTGAACCGGACGATTTCTACAGATGACGGAACGAACAGTACAGGGCTGATCCAGACGGATGCGGCAATCAATCCGGGTAACAGTGGTGGTGCACTTTTGAATATGAAAGGCGAGCTGATTGGCATCAATTCTGCAAAATACGCAGACAGTGCTGTGGAAGGTATGGGATATGCCATTCCTATTTCCAAGGCAAAGCCTATTCTGGAAGAACTGATGAATCGTGAGACCAGGGAGAAAGTAGACAGCAGCAAAAAAGGATATCTGGGAGTAAGTCTTGCAAATCTGACCACAGAGGCAATTGAGATGTATAATATGCCCACAGGTGCTTTTGTAAGAAGTGTGGAGGATGATTCTCCGGCACAGGAGGCAGGTATCTGTAAAGGCGACATCATCGTAAAATTCGACGGACAGAAAGTCAGTGATGGTGATGATCTGCTGGATAAACTGCAGTATTATAAATCGGGAGAGAAGATTGAGGCAGTTATTGCAAGAGCCACTAATGGGGAATATGAAGAAAATACTATAGAGCTGACTCTCGGCACCAGACCGGACAATGAATAAAACAAAAGACATCGCCCATGCGGCGGTGTCTTTTATAATATTATCAGTGAACAGTAAGTTACTGTTCACTCCGTTCACTGTAACTTAGCCAAAATTCATTCCAGATTGCCTGCGGCAATGGAATTTTGGCTTGTATGTCTCGGGATTTTGGCATATTCATGCCAAAACACCTCGCGGGTGCAGGAGCACTGTACTGTTACGAATAAGAGGATATAGAAAGGAGTCATTATGAGCGAGAACTATAATGATGATGAAATAATAGACAGCAGCGAAGATACAGAGAAAAAGAGAAACAAATCCGAAAAATTCTGTTTTCTCTGCCGCAGACCTGAGAGCAAGGCCGGTCCGATGATCGAACTTCCCAATAACATACATGTCTGCACGGATTGTATGCAGAAGAGCTTTAATTCTATGAATCAGCAGTTTAATGAGGGTAAGTTCAATTATTCTGACCTGTTGAATATGCCGAATGTGAGCATGATCGATCTGGGCAGCTTCCAGAATCCGGTGCAGCAGCCAAAGAAAGAAAAAAAGAAAAAGAAACAGGAAAAACCGGTTCTGGATCTGAAAAATATTCCTGCTCCCCATAAGATCAAAGAAACCCTTGACCAGTATGTGATCGGTCAGGAGAAAGCCAAGAAAGTAATGTCTGTAGCGGTTTACAATCACTATAAACGTGTGGCAACAGATACAATGGATGAGATTGAAATTGAGAAATCTAATATGCTGATGATCGGACCAACCGGATGCGGTAAAACCTATCTGGTTAAAACCCTGGCGAAACTTCTGGATGTGCCGCTTGCAATTGCAGATGCCACTTCTCTTACAGAAGCCGGTTATATTGGCGATGATATAGAGAGCGTTGTTTCCAAACTTCTGGCGGCGGCAGATAATGATGTGGAGCGTGCCGAGCATGGTATTATTTTCATTGATGAGATTGATAAGATTGCCAAGAAGAAGAACACCAACCAGAGAGATGTCAGTGGTGAGGCAGTGCAGCAGGGAATGCTGAAGCTTCTTGAGGGAAGTGAGGTGGAAGTTCCTGTAGGTGCAAACAGCAAAAACGCAATGGTACCGCTTGTAACTGTTAATACACGTAATATTCTGTTTATCTGTGGCGGTGCTTTTCCTGATCTGGAGAATATCATTAAAGAAAGGCTGAACAAGCAGGCATCTATCGGTTTTTATGCAGACCTGAAGGATAAATATGATAATGATCCTCATCTGCTTCAGAAAGTAACAGTGGAGGATATCCGCAGTTTTGGAATGATTCCGGAATTTATCGGACGACTTCCGATCATCTTTACTCTGGACGGATTGAATGAGGATATGCTTGTGAAGATCCTGCAGGAGCCGAAGAATGCGATTCTTAAACAGTATCAGAAACTTCTTGCACTGGATGAAGTGAAACTGGAATTTGAAGACGGGGCGCTTCATGCAATTGCTGCGAAAGCACTGGAGAGAGATACAGGTGCCAGGGCACTTCGCGCGATACTGGAAGAGTATATGCTGGATATCATGTATGAGATTCCGAAAGATGACAGCATAGGAGAGGTTGTGATCACAAGAGAATACATAGAAGGAAACGGTGGTCCGAAGATCCTTCTTCGCGGACAGGAGCCGATCCTGCTGGAGGGTAGTCATTAATTAAAATAGTTTTGTTCTTGCATTATGAGGACAATAATGGAAGGGAGTAAATATTATGGGAACAGATTTTTTTGATGGATTAGTTAAGACATTTTCAAAAACAACGAAGGAACTGGGAAAGACAACAAGAGAATTAGGTGCCCGCGCAGAGCAGACGATCGAGGCACAGAAGATAAGAAGTAAAATCACAGGAGAAGAGCGCATTATTGAGAAAATCAAAGTTGATATCGGTGATATTGTTTACAGACGACATTCTCAGGGTGATGGAATTGATAGTGAGTTAAGTGCTTTATGTCAGGAGATTGATCAGCATTATCTGAAAATCAGGGAGTATAAGGATAATGCTGCGAACCTGAAAGGAGAGAAAATCTGCCCGTCCTGCGAGCGGGAGGTAGATATTAATGTAAGTTTCTGTCCGTATTGCGGAACGTCATGCCCGACTCCGGAACCGGCGAAGAATGTGGAAAATGACACTGTATCTTCAGATGAAGATGAAGATGGGAGTAATGAGCCGGAAGAAACACCGGCAGAAGAATTACAGCCGGAAGAACCAGAGACAGAGAAAACAGCAGAAACAGAACCAGCACAGGAACAGCCGGTGGAAGAAACACCAGTGGAAAAAGAAACAATGGAAGAGAAGTAAGTAACTGCAGGGTAAATTATTTTTACAGATTTACCAGATAATTACAGTATAATTAAAAATATGTTGCAAATTGATATGGAATATGATAATTTTATATCGTATCAAAAGGTATGAAAATTACGAACAGGAGAGGGAAAGATGAAAAACAGAAAATTAAATCAGTTATTAGTCGCAGGAATGATCAGTGCAGCTATGATGACTTCTGGTATCAGCGTTCAGGCTGCTGATTTTAGTGATGATACATCAACAGTAGAAGAACAGTCTGTTGGCTCAGCAGAAGAGGAAGCTCCGGAGGTAGAGGACGGATCTGAATTTCAGTCCGATGCTGCTGAAGCATCATCAGCAGTAGCAGTCAGTTCAGCGAACTTCCCGGATGCAAAGTTCCGCCAGTATGTTTTAGACAATATTGATACAGACAAGGATAAGAAACTTTCAGCGGCAGAGATCAAAGCAGCCAAGACGATTGATGTTTCAGGACTTGGAATTTCCAACCTGAAAGGTATTGAACGTTTTACCTATGCGACAGATCTGTTTGCGGCAAATAACAAACTTACTTCTGTAAATATTACAAAGAATACAAAAGTTGCATATCTGAATCTGAGTAATAACAGTCTTGCAGGAACTCTGGATCTCAGCAAATGCACAAATCTTCGTGTAGTGAAGTATGGAAGCAATAAACTGACAAAGGTAGTAATGCCTTCCAAGAAATATCTGAAGAATCTGGATTTCGTAGATGCAAGCTCCAATAAATTTACCACACAGGCAAATGCAGGACTGAACATCGGAGATACTGATTATGTAAAGAGTCTTTCAGAAGTCAATGCCTCCAATAATGCCATCACTTCATTTAACTGTGCCGGATTTCAGGGAATCCTTGATCTTAGAAACAATAAGATCACAAATCTGAAACTGGAAAACAGCAAGGAAGGATCTCAGGTAGTTTCCTTATACCTTGACGGAAACTCACTGAGTAAGACACCTTCTATTGACTTTACACCGGAATGGATTGCCGTACCTCAGCAGTTCAGCTGTGATGCAAAGGTTTCATCCAAGGTCAAAATGCTGAAGGCAACTGCATCCATCACATCTGCAACATGGGATCAGATCGTGGTAAACGTTGGTTCCAGTACAGATGATGCTTCTTACAAACTGGAGAAGAAAACAGGCAACGGTGCATATGAAACTGTTAAAACATGGGATAATGGTGATCTGGCTGACGCAGAGTTCGGAGAAGATTACACAGATAATGTGATTTCTACAGGAACAGTCTACACATACAGAGTTACAGCAACTGTACAGGTAAAAGATGCCAATAAGAACCTCAGATCCTGGTCAAATTCCGCAGAAGTGAAAGCTACAGCAACAGGTACAAAGCCGGCAATCTCTGTGAAGTCCACCAAAAAAGGTGTGGCAACCGTAAGCTGGAAGGCTGTTGCAGGTGCAGACGGATATGATGTTTACTGTGGATCATCCAAGAAATCCCAGAAGGGTACGGTTGTAAAAGGAACTACAAAGCTGACCGCAAATAAGACAAAACTGACAAGTGGTAAAACTTATTATTTCAGAGCACGCGCATATAAGATGGTAGGATCTGCAAAGGTATATACAGGTTACAGCGCAGTGAAGAGCGTGAAAGTCAAATAATACAAAAATAATTGAGAACAGTATAAAATCAAGCCGGCGATGTGAGAGCAGATATCTTTTACAGAGCCGGCTCTTTGATTATGGCAATTCCGTAAAATACTGTGGACAGTCCGGTATTGCTATAGATGAATTGTTATAGATGGGAGGAATGTCATGTGAAATATATCAGAAAGAGTTTCTTTTTATTTTGGTTGATAGCGGTAATGCTGTTTGGAACAGTATCGGCATCCGCAGCATCTGCAAAACCGGAAACACCGGTATTGTCCGGAACAGCAGCCGGAAACAGAGTGACTCTGAACTGGAATAAAGTAAAGAAGGCCTCCGGCTATCAGATTTTTCTGTATTATAAAGCCTACGGAAAATACAAATGCGTGGAAAGGATCAAGAACAGGAACATTACCAGTTTTACACTGACAGGTTCTGAAGATAAGCTCTACACTTATAAGATACGTTCTTATCTGAAACAGGGAAACAAAACTCTGTACAGCCCATCATCGAAAGCACTGGAGATAAAAACAGCTCCCGGAAAACCTGTGATCACCCGGATAAGAGTGAGAGAAGAAAGCGGAACCCTGATCAAATGGAAAAAAATCAAAACTGCAGAAGGATATCAGATATTCCGGTCAGAATCCGAGGACAGAGGATATAAAAGAATCAATATAGTTTCCGGCAATACAACATTCAGTTATGCAGATACAGGTGCTGTTTCAGGAAAGACTTATTATTACAGAATACGGGCATATGTACGAAATCAGGGAAATGTTGTATATTCTGAACTGAGTGATCCGGCAGAGGCGGTAATGCGAAAGACTATTATGATCGGAGATTCCAGAACAGATATGATGAAAGATGTTGTGGAGAACGATAACATCACATGGATATGTGAGGTTGGAATGGGGTATAAATGGCTTAGAGATACTGCCCTGAAGACCTTGCAGGAGCAGATGAAAGGAAATGAAGATATTTTTGTCTGGCTTGGTGTTAATGATGTATACAATATTTCAAATTATATCAGTCTGCTGAATGAGGAGATTCCAAAATGGAAAGCGCAGGGAGCGGATGCCTATATTGTGGCAGTGGGACAGGTAACCAAAGATCCTTATGTAACAAATGAGGAAATCGAAGATTTCAATGCCAGAATGAAAAAAGAAGTTGCCGGTGCGAAATATGCAGATCTTTATTCTTATCTGAAAAAGCAGGGATATAAGACAACAGACGGAACTCATTACGATAATGAAACCACATGGAAGATTTACCGTTATCTGATGTCTTTTGTGTCATAAGAACAGAAAAAAAGGAAACTGTATCAGTTTCCTTTTTTGAGTAAAAAAATAATGCAGAAGATGGGACTTGAACCCACACGATATTGCTACCACAGGCACCTGAAGCCTGCGCGTCTGCCAATTCCGCCACTTCTGCATTTCTTATTTATCAATCGCTCTCTCGCGACTGCTCATTTATAATAACCGATGTATGGATAAAAGTCAATAGCTTTTTTGAAATTTTTTTAATTTTTTTTACAGTATCATCAAAACGCACAATTTGTTACGTAGAAGTGTAAGCTTCTTCTGATAAACTGCGGAGCAGTTATCCGGTGTAGAGTTGCACAGAGAAGAGGATGATTTAAATTTTATAGAGGTATTTGGATGTGAGAAAGCAGTGAATGCATGTGATTGGATCTGCCTGAAATTACAAAAAAGTTTTTAATATCAACTTAATTATTTTTAGTACCTTATAAGGTTGAAAAAAGCACTTTGCTGTGATACAATCTTGAAGATTTAGGAAAAAATAAGTGATAGACACAATATAAAGATAAGAAAGGGAGATTGTATGAAAGCATTTCTGATATTAGAAGATGGCCATGTGTTCAAAGGTACAAGCATTGGTTCAACGAGAGACGTTATCAGCGAAATCGTCTTTAATACTTCCATGACCGGTTATCTGGAAGTAATGACCGACCCTTCCTATGCAGGACAGGCAGTATGTATGACTTATCCCCTCATTGGGAATTACGGAATCTGTTATGATGACCAGGAGTCATCAAAGCCATGGGTGGACGGCTTTATTGTCCGCGAATTATCCCGTGTCCCAAGTAATTTCAGAAGCGTGGACACGATTCAGCATTTCTTAACAAAGCATGATATTCCAGGTATTGCCGGAATTGATACCAGAGCCTTAACGAAAATCCTTCGTGAGAAAGGTACCATGAACGGTATGATCACCGTCAATGAAAATTATGATTTAGATACAATTATCCCCCAGTTAAAAGCATATACAACAGGTAAGGTAGTAGAGAAGGTAACATGCCGCGAGAAAGAGATTTTAAAAGGCGACGGTCCGAAAGTAGCACTTCTTGACCTGGGAGCTAAGAGAAACATTGCACGTTCCCTGAATGAAAGAGGATGTGAGGTTACAATTTATCCGGCACTGACACCTGCGGAAGAGATTCTGGAGACAAATCCGGATGGCATTATGTTAAGTAACGGCCCTGGAGATCCAAAGGAATGTACTTCTATTATAAAGGAAATAAAAAAATTATATGATTCTGAAGTTCCGATCTTCGCAATCTGTCTTGGACATCAGCTTATGGCTCTTGCAACAGGTGGAGATACTCATAAGATGAAATACGGACACAGAGGCGGAAATCATCCGGTCAAAGACCTTGCAACAGGACGTGTTTACATTTCTTCCCAGAACCATGGTTATGTAGTAGATGCTGAGGGACTTGAAGAGAAAAACATTGCAAAACCTGCATTCGTTAACGTCAATGACGGCACAAACGAAGGTATGGCATACGAAGGAAAGAATATCTTTACTGTACAGTTCCATCCTGAAGCATGCCCGGGACCGCAGGATTCCAGTTACCTGTTTGACAGATTTATGGATATGATGGGAGGAAATAAATAATGCCAAGAAATAAAGACATTAAAAAAGAACTCCAACCCTGCAACCATCATGACAGATAAAGATATCGCTGACAGAGTTTATATCGAGCCTCTGACAGTAGAAGTAGTAGAACAGCTTATCCTGAAAGAGAAACCGGACAGCGTCCTTCCTACACTGGGCGGCCAGGCGGGATTAAACCTTGCCATGGAGCTGGATGAGAAAGGTTTCCTCAAAGAACACAATATAAGACTGATCGGTACAACTGCCCAGACAATCAAGAAAGCGGAGGACCGTCAGGAATTTAAAGATACCATGGAGAAGATCGGTGAGCCGATTGCAGCATCCAAGGTTGTTACAACAGTAGAAGATGGTCTTGCATTTACAAACATCATTGGTTATCCGGTAGTTCTCCGTCCTGCTTACACACTCGGTGGAAGCGGCGGCGGTATCGCTCATAATGAATATGAACTTCGTGAAATCCTAGAGAATGGTCTTCGTCTTTCACGTGTAGGTGAAGTTCTGGTAGAGCGCTGCATCGCAGGATGGAAAGAGATTGAATATGAAGTAATGCGTGACAGTGCAGGAAACTGTATCACAGTCTGCAACATGGAGAACATTGATCCGGTTGGTGTCCACACAGGTGACTCTATCGTAGTTGCTCCATCTCAGACACTGGGAGATAAAGAATATCAGATGCTCCGTACTTCAGCCCTGAACATCATCACAGAACTTGGAATCACAGGTGGATGTAACGTTCAGTACGCTCTGAAACCGGACAGCTTTGAATACTGTGTAATCGAGGTAAACCCGCGTGTAAGCCGTTCCTCTGCACTTGCAAGTAAGGCAACAGGTTACCCGATCGCAAAGGTTGCAGCAAAGATTGCTCTGGGTTACACACTGGATGAGATCCCGAATGCGATCACAGGAAAAACATATGCAAGTTTCGAGCCAATGCTTGACTACTGCGTAGTGAAGATTCCGAGACTTCCATTTGACAAATTTATTACTGCAAAGAGAACCCTTACGACTCAGATGAAAGCTACCGGTGAGGTTATGAGCATCTGCCATAACTTTGAAGGCGCTCTGATGAAAGCAATTCGTTCTCTGGAACAGCATGTAGACAGCCTTATGTCCTACGATTTTACACAGCTTACAGATGAAGAACTTCTGGCAGAACTGGAAATCGTAGATGACCGCAGAATCTGGAAAATCGCAGAAGCAATCCGCCGCGGTATGCCGCAGTCCATGCTTCATGACATTACCAAGATTGATATCTGGTTCATTGATAAGCTGGCAATCCTTGTTGGAATGGAAAATGCACTTAAAACCGTAAAACAGAAGAAGAAATCAAAGCTCTTCGTGAAGAATACCAGATCAAAGCAGCATACAAGATGGTTGATACCTGTGCTGCAGAGTTTGCGGCAGCAACACCATATTACTATTCTGTATACGGCGATGAAGGCACAGAGAATGAAGCAGTAGCAACACCGGATAAAAAGAAAATCCTGGTACTTGGTTCCGGTCCGATCCGTATCGGTCAGGGTATTGAGTTCGACTTCTGTTCCGTACACTGTACATGGGCATTTGCAAAAGAAGGCTATGAGACCATTATCATCAACAACAACCCGGAAACAGTAAGTACAGACTTTGATATTGCAGATAAACTGTATTTCGAGCCTCTGACACCGGAAGATGTTGAGAATGTAGTAAATATCGAGAAACCGGACGGAGCAGTTGTACAGTTCGGTGGTCAGACAGCTATCAAATTAACAGAAGCACTGACAAAGATGGGCGTTAAGATTCTCGGAACATCTGCGGAGAACGTAGATGCAGCAGAGGACCGTGAGCTCTTTGATGAGATTCTTGAAAAATGCGAGATCCCGAGACCAAAGGGACAGACAGTATTTACTGCTGAGGAAGCTAAGAAAGCAGCAAATGAGCTGGGTTATCCTGTTCTGGTTCGTCCTTCCTATGTACTTGGTGGTCAGGGCATGAGAATCGCTGTAAGCGATGAGGACGTAGAAGAGTATATTGGTGTGATTAACCAGATTGCACAGGAGCACCCGATCCTTGTTGATAAATACCTGATGGGTAAGGAAATCGAAGTAGATGCTGTATGCGATGGCGAGGATATCCTGATTCCTGGTATCATGGAACATATCGAGCGTGCCGGAATCCACTCCGGTGACAGTATCTCCGTATACCCGGCTAAGACCATCAGCGAGAAAGCAAAAGAGACAATTGCAGAATACACCAGGCGTCTTGCAAGAGCACTGCATGTTATCGGTATGATCAACATCCAGTTCATTGTTCTTGGAGATGATGTATATGTGATTGAGGTTAATCCTCGTTCCAGCCGTACTGTACCGTACATCAGCAAGGTAACAGGAATTCCGATCGTTCCTCTTGCAACGAAGGTAATCCTTGGATACAAGCTGAAAGACATGGGCTATGAACCGGGACTTCAGCCGGAAGCAAAACACTATGCGATCAAGATGCCTGTATTCTCATTTGAGAAGATCCGCGGCGCTGATATCAGTCTTGGACCGGAAATGAAGTCAACAGGTGAGTGCCTTGGTATTGCTGAGACATTCAATGAAGCGCTTTACAAAGCATTTATCGGAGCAGGTATCCGTCTTCCGAAACATAAAAACATGATCATCACTGTCAAAGACGAAGACAAACAGGATATCATCCCGATCGCAAGAAGATTCGAAGCACTTGGATACAGAATCTATGCTACACTGGGAACTGCAAAAGTCCTCAAAGAAAACGGAATCAAAGTTATCCGTACAAATAAGCTGGAGCAGCCTGCACCGAACCTTATGGACCTTATCCTTGGTCATAAGATCGACGTTGTCATCGATACTCCGCCACAGGGTGTAGAGCATCAGAAAGATGGTTTCGTCATCAGACGTAACGCCATCGAGACAGGTGTCAATGTCCTTACTTCTCTGGATACAGCAGAAGCACTGGCAACCAGCCTTGAGAATACAGACCTGAACAATTTATCTCTTATTGATATTGCTACGATTGCAAGAAGATAAAGAACTGATAAATAATATGAAATGATGAAAAGCAGCCGTAATTTTCTCTGTCGGAGAAAAGGCGGCTGTTTTTATCTTATAGAATCAGCAGAAAAATACAGATTACAGTTGTATCAGTGGCATGGTGTGTAATATAATCATATGAGTATTTACAGTGAGTCAGATAGATATATGTGGGTCTTTTGCATTACTTATTATCTGGCAGAAACCTGTCTGATCCGGTTGAAAATCGTTGTAAATAAGAATAACAACAAAAAAGAAAACAGGAAGGGAAAGATTATGGATTTTATTGAACTGTTAAAGGTCATTTTCCTTGGGATTGTAGAGGGAATCACAGAATGGCTCCCGATCAGCAGTACCGGACATATGATCCTGGTGGATGAGTTCCTGAAACTGAATGTGACAGAGGATTTTAAGAATCTGTTTTTCGTAGTGATCCAGCTTGGCGCGATCCTCGCGGTTGTAGTTCTCTACTGGAACAAATTGTGGCCGTTTTATATCAGACCAATTTCAAAGAAACAGCAGGCAGTGCTTAACAGGCATGGTGCAGTATCCAGAGGAATTCTTACTTTTGTGGAGAAGTTCTGTGATAAAGAAAAATGGGTACTCTGGTTTAAAATTATAGTAGCCTGTATACCGACGATTGTTATCGCACTTCCGTTTAATGATGTCATTGAAGAGAAATTTAATAACTATGTAGTAGTTGCCATTGCACTGATCGTATATGGTATCCTCTTCATTGTCATTGAGAATTATAACAAGAGAAGAAGACCAACCTGTACAAATCTGGAAAATCTGTCATTTAAGACTGCACTCATCATCGGTCTGTTCCAGGTACTCTCCGTAGTTCCGGGTACATCCCGTTCAGGTTCCACCATTATCGGTGGTATCCTTGCAGGAACCTCCCGTACAGTAGCAGCAGAATTTACCTTCTTCCTGGGAATCCCGGTCATGTTCGGAGCCAGTCTTCTGAAAATCCTGAAATTCGGTTTCTCTTTCACAGGAACAGAGGTGATGATCCTGATCGTGGGAATGGTAGTGGCATTTGTAGTTTCCATTATCGCGATCAAATTCCTGATGGGATACATAAAGAAACATGACTTTAAGGCATTCGGATGGTACAGAATCGCACTTGGTATTCTGGTGCTTGGATACTTTATCGGAAAAACACTTCTTGGTTGTAAATAATGTATAAGAAAAGCCCTGCTGTATAAGCGGCATGTACGTCATAAGCGTATATCCCGGACAGCAGGGCTTTTTATTATGT
>QWCK01004431.1_pt1 | contig 13837 bp, 10 predicted proteins | sample 1972571 | NCBI WGS metagenome assembly QWCK01 (sample SAMN09866710, study PRJNA288562) | Human gut metagenome isolate term2_stool, whole genome shotgun sequencing... | isolation source: gut | host: Homo sapiens | place: USA: California
TCGCCTCTATAAGGAACAAAAGATTGCCGAAGAAAAGTTTGAGCCGCTCTTCCTGTATATCTTTGTGAGTGTGCTCATTGGTGCCCGTCTGGGTCACTGTTTGTTTTACCAGCCCGACTATTTCCTCTCCTCGTGGGATCATTTCATCGAAATGATTATCCCCATGCGCCACTTGGCCGACGGCTCCTGGAAGTTTGTGGGGTACGAGGGACTGGCCTCGCACGGCGGAGTGATCGGTATGCTCATTGCTATTTGGCTCTACAGCCGCAACACCAAGGTGCCGGTGTGGGTGGTGCTCGACAATATGGGCATCTGCTCCTGCATCACAGCGACATTCATCCGACTGGGAAACCTCATGAACTCCGAGATTATTGGCAAGGTGACCGATGTGCCCTGGGCGTTCATTTTCCAACGTGTGGACCAGTATCCGCGCCATCCGGGCCAACTCTATGAGGCCCTCTCGTACGCCCTGTTCTTCTTCATCATCTACGGCGTATACCGCAGAAAACGCGAGAAGGTGGGCACGGGCTATTTCTTCGGACTTTGCATCGCATTGGTGTTTGTGGCTCGTTTCCTCATCGAATACACCAAAGACATTCAGGTGGACTTCGAGTCCGGCATGCTTCTCGACATGGGGCAGTTGCTCTCCATTCCTTTCATCATTCTCGGCATCGCCACGATGATAGGTGGAAAATGGATGGGAAAACACGGTGCAAGGGTGGACTGACCTACCCATAGGACATGAGAAAAGGGATATAACGCAATCCAAAGGTTGGCTTTCGTTATATCCCTTTTCCATGTTGGGTGACGCACGGCATTCGCCGCCCCACCCGATGTCTATCAATCGGTTATCGCCCGGATATCCTGCAAGGTAATATCGCCCACGATACTGATAATTTGCAGTTCGCCCTGCTCAGTGTTGTAAAGCACATATTCGTATTTTCCCTTGCCCAATGATCGCATATAGATCACTGTGATTTGACCTTGCTCCTTATAGCGCATGGCCTCTTCCCATGGTTTCTTGCCATAGATAGCGAGCGCATCTTTGGATATCTTGGAGATGAGTGCCGAACGTTCACACGACAACACCTGAAGGTTATCGATCTTCGATGCTATCTGCTTGATGTTGCGGTTGCCCACACTGATATTGGGCATCATGCGCAACATGGACTTCGACACGACAACGGTGCTTACACCTTTGGTGTCTTCATATTTCTTGAACAAAGAGATCTGGGCATGTCCCATGGCACAAAGGACAGTCATGAGAAGGATGAGAATGAATCTTTTCATTGTCTTTTGGTGGTTTCGGTTTGATTTATTTTGTTAAGCCCTTTGTTGATGGCGATGGAGAATTTCGTGAGTGCACGCTCGGTCTCTCCGGCCGCATCGGTGGGGTTGTCGTATGTTTCCCTGAGATTGTTGGCGTATGGACGTGCCGTGGTTGGCCGGTTGTTGAGATACGTACCCAGGGTAAAGAGCAACATCAAACTGGCCGCCACGCCCGCTATCCAGCGCAGACTGACCACGCGAGTCTGGCGCGATACGCTTTTCTCCACCATGTTCCAACGGTCTATATCCTTGTCCAGACGAGCTTCAAGTCCCTCGGGCACATCGACCTGACCATTGAAGAGCTCACTGAAAAGCTGTTTGTCGGTTTCTAAGTCGCGGGGCGTATCAGCGGTCTGGAAGAATCTTTTGAGCATAGATTCCTCCCATGCCGTGGTCTCAGCATGATAGAATTTTCCGAGCAAATGTCTTGCTTCTTCAGTTGTCATAGTGGTAACGTTTGTATTAATCATGTTCTAATGCCCTTTAATTTCTCTCTGACAGCCTTTCGTGCCCTACTCAGGGCTACTCTTATGTTCACCGCATTAAGCCTCGTGTGTTGCTCTATTTCCTCGTATGTGAGGTCGTTGATGTCGTGAAGTGTGATGATCAGCTGTTGCCTTTCGGGTAATTCCCTAATGATTTCAAGCACCATGGAGGCTTCCTGCTTGGTTGCCAGTTCATCGCTGGCATCGTACTCAGTGCGCATCTGATGGTCGGCCGGCTCCTCATCGTTTTCTTTCAACCGCTTCTTGCGGTGCTGATCATAGAAGAGATTGCGCATGGTGGTCACGGCAAAGGCTGCCGCATTGTCGGGAACCGTAAGTTTGTCGCGCTTCGTCCACAGTCGCATCATCGCGTCCTGGACGAGGTCTTCGGCTGCCTGCTGATTGCCGGTCAATCGCCATGCCGTCGCATACATACGACGATGACAGGGTAGAAAGATCTGTTTGAATTCGGAGGCATCCATCGCTGTTCTATTTGTTTAGACGTAACCTTGTGGGTTTTGTTACATCGAAAGTTGTTGAATTGGTTTCGCCTGAACACATTCCATGTTCTTTTCCAGCTGTGCTGTGCTACTCGCCCCAACCAAAACACTCGTCACACCGGGCTGTTGGAGAATCCAGGCCAGTGCCATTCCGGCTAAGGATTCACCCCTTTGTTTTGCTATTTGGTTAAGTTTGTGAAGATAATCAAGGAGTTCAGGCGTTAGTTTATCTTGGGTGAGAAACTGTCCCCGAGCCATTCGGGAATCACTGGGAATGCCATTCAGGTAACGGTCGGTGAGCAGACCCTGTGCCAATGGTGAAAAGCTGATGAAGCCGATGCCATGCTCCCGGCAATAGTCGAGTGTGCCCTTGTTGATGGGTTCACGGTCGAGGAGGTTGAGTCTATCCTGGAAAATGAGCAACGGTACGTCGTGGGCACGTAAGTATTCGTCAGCCTTTTGCAAGGCCTCTAATGGCCAGCGCGAGATTCCCACATAGAGCGCCTTGCCCTGACGGACAATATCGACAAGGGCTTGCAGGGTTTCTTCCAATGGGGTTTCGGGGTCGAAACGATGACTATAGAACAAGTCGACATAGTCAAGGTGCATTCTCCGGAGACTCTGTTCAAGGCTTGCCATGAGGTATTTGCGTGAACCCCAGTTGCCATACGGTCCCGGCCACATGTCGTAGCCGGCCTTGGTGGATATAAAAAGCTCATCTCTGTAGGGGCGGAAGTCATCATCCATGAGCCGACCCATGGTTTCCTCAGCCGACCCATACGGTGGGCCGTAGTTATTGGCGAGGTCGAAATGCGTAATGCCATGGTCGAAAGCATAATGCGTGATGGCTCTGGAACGCTCGTAAGCATCCACTCCTCCAAAGTTGTGCCAAAAACCAAGGCTCACCTTGGGCAACTTGACGCCCGACCGTCCACAGCGGTTATAGAGCTTGTCGGCATCATCATAGCGCGACTCTGAAGGCAAATACGTGCCCTTGAGATCTATTTCTTTTATCGTTCTTTCGTGCATAGCATGGGATGGTTGCAGCTGTCCGGATCGACAGCGAGGTTATTTTCTATGGGGTTATTGGGTCTGTACGCCTTCCGGCTTCGGTCGCCCTACTCCTTTTTTCGGTCGTCACGAATGAGTTTCAACAGGCGATCCACGGCATCTTCCTCGGGAATATTATGCTCCACACATTCCTGCTTGCGGTATAACGACACCTTCCCGGGTCCGGCTCCGACATAGCCATAGTCGGCATCAGCCATCTCGCCGGGACCGTTGACAATGCATCCCATGATGCCAATCTTCAGCCCTTTCAACTCTTTTGTGGCCTCTTTAATCCTGGCTATCGTCGTGCGCAAGTCATAAAGGGTGCGCCCACAACCCGGACAACTGATGTATTCGGTACGTGTCGTGCGAAGTCGGCCGGCCTGAAGAATGCCGAAAGCGGTTTCCTCGATTTCCTCATCAGCGATTCTTCCATCGTTCATCAACCAGATACCATCGGTCAGTCCGTCCATCATCAGCGCGCCCATATCGGCTGCCGATTGCAACTGGAACTCATCCTTATCGTTCAACCGGTACATTTGGGCAAAGACAACCGGATTTCTCACGCCTGCCGTCATCATCTCATGCACCAGCGCACGCTGCTCGCCAAGCCTGTTCTGGTGGTTGCTTGTGCTAATCACCACGACCTCAGGATGGGCTTTCAAACAAGAAATATACTCCTCCACAGGCGTTCCGAACTGGACAACCAAGAACTTGATATCGGCTTTAACCATTCCGATAAACGGCATGGCAGTAACGGGGAAGATAGGGAACATCGCCATTTCCGGCCTTCCTCCTCCGGAAATAGAAGCTTCCTCCCGATCGTTTAGAGTCGAAGACGAAGTTTGCATCCGTTTGATATAAAGCTGATAATCGACAATATACTTTTGTCCCGGCTTGGGATTTACGGGTTCTTTCCCACCCACATAGATATAGTCTGCTGTCGGTTTCTGTTCCATCATGCCGTCAGCGGAATCCGGAGAAGAATGGGATTCTTCCTGTCGGTCGCTCACAATCACCACCGGAGCCTGCTCCCCTCCGATATTACCAACCGGATTAGTCGGTCTCCGGGTGGGATGAAGCCAGTCGAATCCGGCATATGCCTGTCCGGGGATAACCAGTTGTCCGGCCTTCCTGCCAATATAATCCACAAGATGCCGAGCCACAGGGATCTCATCTTCAGGCTCTTCCGAGAGCGACACACGAATGGTATCGCCAATGCCGTCAGCCAGCAAGGCTCCTATTCCCACGGCACTTTTGATGCGGCCGTCTTCGCCCTCGCCAGCCTCCGTCACTCCCAAATGGAGCGGATAGTGCATGTCTTCTTCTTCCATCTTGCCGACAAGAAGCCGCACCGATTGCACCATCACGACTGTATTGCTCGACTTAATGGATATCACAACATCGTCGAAGTGCTGCGTTTTGCAGATACGCAGGAATTCCAAACAGCTCTCCACAATTCCCTCGGGCGTGTCGCCATAGCGATTGCGGATGCGGTCGGACAGCGAACCATGGTTCACGCCAATGCGGATAGCCGTATGGTTCGCCTTGCAAATATTGAGGAAGGGCACGAAACGCTCTTCTATCTTCTTGAGTTCACGCGCATATTCCTCATCCGTATATTCCTGCCGGATGAATTTCCGAGCCGGATCCACATAGTTTCCAGGATTGATGCGCACTTTCTCGGCATAGCAGGCAGCCACGTCAGCCACCTTGGGATTGAAATGAACATCGGCCACCAACGGTGTGGAGAAACCCGCTTGGCGCAGGGCTGCATTGATATTTCTCAGATTCTCAGCCTCGCGAATGCCTTGCGTGGTGAGTCTCACAAGTTCTCCGCCGGCTTTGATGATTCGCTCCGCCTGCGCCACACATGCCTCGGTGTCGTTGGTGTCAGTCGTTGTCATTGACTGTATGCGCACCGGATTGTCGCCCCCCATGTCGATAGCACCGACGTGGACGACCGAAGAGGAGCGACGACGATAATTAAACAGGTCTATCATTCTATTGTTTTGAAAACAGGGAAGAAGGGTGTTGCCGCAACCACCTCTCCCCTACCCTTTAGTTACACTTGTACTCATAGTCCTTGATGGCAGCCAAATCGGCATTTGCCTTCGTGATCTTGCTGCCCAGTCCGGCCTTCCAGGCCTCTACTTTTGCAGCGATCTCATCATCGCCAAGGGCAATCATTTCAGCAGCGAGGATGGCCGCATTCTGTGCGCCGTTCACGCCAACCGTAGCCACAGGAATGCCCGGTGGCATCTGAATGATGCTCAACATGGCATCAAGGCCATCGAGCATACCCTTGATGGGCACGCCAATCACAGGCAGGGGGGTAGATGCTGCAATAACACCCGGCAGGGCAGCAGCCATTCCGGCACCGGCAATAATCACCTTGATGCCGCGCCCTTTGGCTTGTTTTGCAAAATTCTCCACCTCATCCGGCGTGCGGTGCGCTGACAGGGCATTGAGCTCAAAAGGTATCTTCTGATCATTCAACCACTTACAAGCCTTTTCCATAACGGGCAGGTCGCTTGTAGAACCCATGATAATACTAATAATTGGTTTCATATTTTATGTTGTTATAACATGATTCTAAATGAACAGGAAGGACGGTTTCGGTTTGCGATTCCATTTTCATAAAATCATCCAGAAACCCATGACAACCCCCACGAGGAATCCCGTAACAACCTGAGTGAGGGAGTGTTGACGGAGAATCATACGACTGGTGCCCACCATTCCGGCTATGACCATGATGATGCAAAACCACCACAGCGGATTAAACGAGAACAAGATTGAGAAGGCGAGCAGCGCTCCGGCAAAACCACCGATGCCTGCGGTGTGTGTGGATATTTTCCACCACACGTTGATAATGGCACAAACCACCTGAATCATGAGTGCAGCAACTAAGATGTTGGCCATGAATTGCGGGATGCGCATGAGGCTCATCAGATAGTAACAGGCAAAATATGACAGTATGGCCACCACATAGGGTATCATGCGTCGCTCCTTCTGCCCTATCTCGATCGTAGACCATCCTTGGTACCTTCGGTATCCGTGGATGAGCAGCGTGGGCAGGAGAATGGTGAAAAAATAGACCATGGCGAGCACCATCAGCTTGTATTGCCAGGGCATCAAACTCATGTAACTGAAGACAAACAGCGCGATCAGTCCGACAAAAGGCAAATAAAACGGCGTGAAGATCATGCTCATCACCCGTGCTGCCAATATGATATTCTTTTCCTTCATGGTCTGCTTTTGTGTCGATATGTGCTGTCTTTCCGTAGTCTGGCCACCGGAAGTCCCAGCTGTTCGCGGTATTTGGCCACCGTGCGCCGTGCAATGGGGTAGCCCTTCTTCTTCAGTTCCCGGGCCAGGGCTTCGTCGCTGAATGGCTTTTTCTTGTTTTCCTTCCTGACAAGTTCCTTAAGCACCATCTTGATCTTGCGTGTGGACAGTTCCTCACCGTCTTCCGTGACATAGCCGTCCGTGAAGAAAAATCGCAGGGGGAATGTGCCCCACGGGGTCTGTGCATACTTGATGTTGCTCACACGCGATATGGTTGATATGTCGAGCCCGGTCTTTTCAGCAATGTCTTTCAGGATCATGGGCTTCAGATCGGCCTCGTCTCCGTCTTGGAAAAATTTCTTTTGCCAGTTAATGATGGCCTTCATCGTTACGTAAAGCGTATGGCGACGCTGTCTCACGGCCTCGATAAAGCCCTGTGCTTTCTCCACCTTTTGCTTGGCATAAAGCAGGGCTTCCTTCTCCTGGCGGTTCATCTGGTGCTTGCTGCTTCTGTATGTCTTCACCATGTCGCTGAACGATGGCGAAACCTTCAGTTCCGGAATGCGACCTCGGTTGATCGTGAAACTCACATGGCCCTCCTCGTCTGTGTCGATCAGGAAGTCGGGTGTTATCTGCTGCGTGTTCCTGCCCAGCATCTCACCCAGCGATGCTCCCGGTTTCGGGTTGAGCTTTCTGAGTTCCTCATGCACCACGTCCGCCTGTTCATGAGTGAGCTGCAATGCCTGTGCTATCCTGCCCCAGTGCTTCTTGGTGAACTCATCGTAGTATTGTTCCACCACCTCGCGCATCAATCGCGTCAGTTTGCTGTCCTGCCTGCGCTCGATTTGCAGCAGCAGGCATTCCTGCAACGACCGTGCCCCGATGCCGGGAGGGTCGAACGCTTGCAACCTGTGCAACACGTCTTCTATATATTCTTCCGACACATCAATATTGTGATAGATGGCCAATTCGTCAGAAATGGTATCGAGCGACTTTCTCAGCAGTCCGTCGTCATCGAGCGAACCGATGAGATATTCCATCACACTACGCTGCTCTTCGGTCAGCACCAACACCCCCATCTGCTCCTTCAACTTGTCGTAGAACGACCGGGTGTCGCCCCAAACAATTTCCTCATAGTCGGCATCGGAGCCTCCCTGCGAGCCCGTGTAGCCAGCAGGCGCGGGCAACTCATCGTCACTTCCCAGATTCTCCAAGGCGTTGTTGAGTGCTTCCTCGCGTTCCTCGCGCTCCGTCTTTTGCTCGTATGGTTCATCTTCCGGGTCAGAAAGCATTCCGTCTTCCCCGTCACGCTCCCTGCCGCTGTCGTCCGGATCGTCGCGCCGTTCTTCCAGGGCAGGATTATCGTCGAGCTCTGAGAGCACATTCTCCTCCAGTTCAGCCAATGGCATTTCGAGCAACTTCACCTGCAACATCTGTTGTTGCGATAGGCGTTGTCGCTGCACTTGCTGCTGTGTCTGGGTTTGAATTAATTTCTGTGCCATATCTGTCAGCCTCTTGTTGGGCTGTTATTTCCAATAGTTCCTGAGTTGCGCGGCAAGTGCCGACAGGGTTTCGGGCGACTCACTGCCAAACCGCTTCCAAACATTCATGCATGCGTTGAGCAACGGGTGAATCATGATGTCGCCCTTGGTAAGCAGGGGGTCGCAAAAGCAAAACACTTCCATCACCTCGGCAATTTCCTCCGGTGTGGAGTGTATCTTCTTCGCTAGGTCTATTATCTCCGGTGTCTGCGGAACCATAGTGTCCGGAATGAGCCTGAAATAAAGGTCGAGTATCATGATGAGCTTGATGGGCGAGAGCGATTCCTCCCCCTTGCTCGCGTCTATAGGCTTAAAATCTTTCTCCCATGATTCGTTCACTTCCACACCGGCATAGAATGACTCGAAGTTTCCAAATCCCTTCATCCGTCGCACCACACTGGTCGCGCGCGAGAGCTTTCTCGGACTGCGGGCATACGTGTCCCACAGCTGCTGTATGCGCGGCGTGTCGATCTGTCTGAGCTTGAACATCTGCCTGTAGAGAAAACTGGGTTCAATGTGCAGTTCAAGGGCAAGTTTCACAAGCTCCCTGCTGTACAGGGGCTTCACACCCTTCGGCCGTTTGAGATAGAGTTGCATGAGGAGTAGCCAATATTCATCATGCCACAGCGGATGATTTGCCATAACGATTTGTTTCTTGAACGCTGCTGTCCCTTCACCATTTAAAGGCACGGGGATTTCTTTTGCAAATATACTATTTTACAAGATAACGGCCAAATCATTACTGGTTTTAATTTAATATTCAGAAAACCTTGCGCGCCAAGTGACCTTGGTCATGATGAAACCGTGAAACAAACTTCGTCTAAAAGCCAAAGAGTAGCAGTCTTCACATACCTGCTACCAACAACAAACGCGGAGTCGATTGCATGTGTTAATTCCTCCATCCTTGTCAACAGCATTATTCGTTTGTTTGTTCGCCCCCAAAAAACGATATATTATTAAGCAACTTTTCCCTTATTTTCCGAATTGTTCCAGTCCCGTCTCCACAAAATGACAGGAAAAACAACATACCGGTGTTCGCAAGCTGGTGAAGTTCGCGAAAATCATCTCGAAAACGTAGCAACTGAAGGGTGATAAAAACAAGATAATATCAAACTGCGACAAAAAAGTGTAAAGTTTATTCTTTTACTGAAACATCGATTATTTCTTATAAACCATAATAAACAAAGGTTATTTAGAATATTTTCTACTTATATATAATCGTTATTTATCAAATATATTCAAAGGGTTATAACAACCTCCCTTTTTGTCGCACCAAGAGAGTAGGGTAGAACAGTCCTTTATAAAATATTGACATGAAAATATCCTTATACGGGCAAGAAAAAAGAGATTTTGACGTGGAATCTCCGGGTAGAATAGATAAAAAGGAAGCACGATAAACGTGATCTCATATAATGGTAGCACCTGTCAGAAACCTGCTACTAAACAACAAGATTTTGATGAGTCGATGACAAGGAGAACATCCCCTTGTCCCGCGATAAAAATTCTTATCTGAGACGACGCTAAAAGAGTCAAACGGCCCACCATTGCAAACGGTCTGTTTCAATAAATCATACGAAGCAGAACCAAACCCATAGAATTGTCAGAAAAACTTCACTTAAACCGTGCACTTGTTTTTGATCGTTCTGGAAATTTAATAGTCGTCGTTTGTCAAAGATTAATCATGCATGCCACAACAAAATTCTGACCATGGTGCGATAAGGCTCTTTTCGCACCATGGTTAAGCTTCAACCACCTCGTGTTGACACCTGCGTCATCATGCCGTTCGAACTTAGTCGCGTAACCGTTAAGCCCTAATCGCAGCCCTATTGTACAAGCAAAATCACATCATTTTGTATTAAAATCCATAACTCCCTATAGATGAGGCAATAACCAAAACGCCTCAAATTTCGCGTATTTCGTCACTATGATTTTTAATTTTCAAATTCGCGAATTATACAGCAACGTTTGTCAAGATTTATACAACCCATTTCCCGTTCCTCCATTATCCAGGAAATTAAAAACGGGAATATTCACAACCTTGCGGTCAGAATATTCCCGTGTTTAAAAGATCGGTGCAGTTTTACTTCTCTGCAGCCTGATCAGTTTTGATAGGCCAATACGGATTCTGGTAGACAGGCGACGTCTCGATGGTAGCGTGATCGCTTGCCGTCAGAAGGAATTGGCGGAGTGGCAATGGCTCAAGATAGTGGGCCATGTGCCAAGTGAGTCCGTTCTTGAAATTATTGTTGGTCATTACCACTTCGTGTGGACGATAATACTCGCTCAGCGATTTTGACGACACGTTGGCTTTGGATGTTCCATCGCTGATCAGGTTATCATACCATTTCTCCATCACCGTATTCCAGAGGTGGATACCCTCAATATGTGTCGGTGTGGTCATGAGCTGGTCAAGCGAACGCCAGCGTTGCAGGTCCATCCAGCGCAATCCTTCGGCCAGGAGTTCACAGCGGCGCTCACGTCTGATGTTGTAGAGCACCTTGTCGGTAAGTAATGTTCCGGCAGTGTAAGCACCCCAATCGCGGGTCTCCTTGCTCATGTCTGTAGCATTGATGGTCGTATTGGGATCGATAGCCGAGCCCGTGAATCCGGCTTTCTCTCTCACCGTCTTCCAATACTCCAAAATCTTGCCGGAGTTGATATTCTTGGTGAGCATATACTGAGCCTCCATGTAGTTGAGCAATGCTTCTGTGGCTCGGAATATCTGTAAGGCATTTTCGCTGCCACCGTTGGCAGTGAGAGCCTTGTCGAATGTTCCACCCTTACGGATAGAATAGCCAGTGACGTAACCTGTACTCCTGACCTTATCGGTGATTCTGGGCACTGGTTCAAACTCAACATAGTGGTCTTCAGACGATGCCATATTCTTGAAGCAGTTGGTCTGTCCGGGCACCTTGAGGAAGATGGTGAGGCGTGGGTCACGGTTGGTGGCAACCTTGGCCAGTGACGTATCTTCGTAGGTGTAGTCAGAAGCGTAGATGGGTTTTCCGTCTTTCATCAAATAACTCTCTATAAGACTCCGCGTAAAGCCCGTTCCATTATTTCCTGATTGCACGCTCACTTCCACATTATTGCTCACACCCAGTGAGCGACTGTATTGCCGCCAAAGTAATACCTCGGGCGTGCCCGACATGTCGGTGGTGCCCCAAATGTTGAAGTAGGGGTTTTCAGGGTCGCTGAGAGATTGTGGTATCTTTCCCGTATTGGTCACCAATAGTCCTTTATATTTTTCGGCAACCTTCTCTGCTGCTGCAGCCGCTATTTCAAAGAAGTACTTGGCTTCGTTGTCTATCGACCCGCTGGGATACTGGTAGTCCTTGTTATAGTCTTTGGTTGCACCAGGCCATCCATTGCCCTGTGGCACGAAAGGAGTACCTTTGAAGTTGGTCAGCCAAGAGGCTTCGTAGAGGGCTACGCGCGATTTGAAAAGGTTTGCGGCATCAGTGGACACGCGCACGTGTTTGGATTCGAAGTTTTCTTTCAGATACGTAATCGCTGTGTCGATATTGTTCACAATAAACCTTGCTACTTCGTTGCGCGGATAGCGTTTGTTAGCAGCCACGAGGATAGCTTCGTTGTCGGGCAGTGCCTCGGTAAGAATCGGAAGGTCGCCAAAGCGTTTGAGCAACTCGAAATAAGCGTAGGCACGCATGAAATAAATCTCACCAATGTATTGGCGAATATTGACATCCTGCCCGGCTAATTTGCCTGTTTTATAGTTACCTACCAACTTATTGAGCTGGTAGTTGATGTTGCGTACATTGTTCCAGTTCCAGTTATCATTGGTGTTTGATGTCTTCCACAGACCTGTGCCAAACTTGTTGTCGGGCGAGAAATCCATCTGGTTGTCGGTGTTGTTGTCACTGGTGTACCATCCATAGATCCAATTTTGGTGATGGGGCATGACGTCTTGGTAAAACTGGTTGGCCACGGCCTGTGCTTGAGCCTCGGTGGTGTAGAAACCTTCGGGTGTAAGGTTTGATGGTGGTTCCTGTTCAAGGAAATCGTTACATGACGATAGTCCAAATAAGGTTATGCAAAATGTGGCACCCCATGCAAAATGCATCGTTCCACGTAATATATCTTTTGTTTTCATACCATTTTTTTTAATAATGTTTGATAGTAATTAGAAGGTCAGGCTAAGACCAAACGACCAAGTTTTGGAAAGTGGATAACCATTGTTCTTAATGCCGTTGGTGTCGTAACCAATAGTTTCGGGATCGAACTGGTCGGGCATATCGCAAATAGTCCAAAGGTTTTCGGCCGAAACATAGAAGCGCACATTGTTCAGACCTAGGTGCGAAATCAGAGATTTTGGCAAAGAGTAACCTAACTGGATGTTTTTCAGACGCATGTAGGCGGCATTGATCAGATAGCGATCTTGCACTTGCACATTCTTGTCGCTCCATGTGGGGCGCGGCAGGAAAGCATCGGTGTTTTCGCTCTGATATCCATTTTGCACCGACCAAGAGTTGGCGTCACGATAGTAGTCTTGCACACCGGTGATACCTACTCCCCACCATGTGCCACTGGCCGTGGCACCGAACATATATTCGTTGCCGTTCCATGATTTTCCCACCCAGGAGTCTCTCTTGAGCACACCTTGGAAGAATGCTCGGAAGTCGAAACCCTTCCAGGCTGCATTCAGGTCAATGCCGAAAAGATAGCGGGGGGTGCTGTTACCAATGACCTTGAGGTCTCCATGGTCATCAAGTGTACGTGCTCCACCGGAGATTTGCTTGTCGCCGTTAATATTCCTGTACATCACGTCACCGGCTCCCCATTGGTCTCCAATGGTGCTTTGGTTAGCCACGGCAAGGTGTTGATCCATCTCTTCCTGACTCTTGGCTATGCCCTGAGTTTCGTACCCCCAGATTTCGTTCATGTAGCGACCTTCAATGTAATTGTCAATAGATTTCGTAGGGTTGTTGGGATAACGTGTGATTTTTGTGCGTGCATCCGAAACGTTCACAGTGATGCCATAGGAAAGTCCGTTTTTCAACATGTCGCGCCAGCTTACCTGGACCTCCCATCCTGTGGTACGGAGGTCGGTGTTGTTGGTCTTGGGTACTGATGTGCCAAGGATGGATGGCAGTTCAGGAGCATTGCCCACCATGTTTTTGGTGTTGCGCACATACCAGTCGAAAGTACCGGTAAGACGGTTATTGAGTGCTCCGAAGTCGAGACCGATATTATAGCTCTGCACGGTCTCCCACGTGAGGAGTGTGGAAATAAGTCCTGGAGCAACTGTCACGTTAGGTCTGCTGCCATTAATGAGCCAGTTTCCGGCAAACGGAGAATATTTGATGATCTGATAAGTTTGGTACCATTCTTTGGTATTTTGATTACCCAGCGAACCGTATGATGCACGCAGTTTCAGGGTGTTGATGCTGTTTTCCAGAGGTTTAAAGAAATCTTCCCGGGCAATGTTCCATCCAACAGAGAATGATGGAAACAGCTTCCACATCTTGTCGGTGCGGAAACGCGATGTTCCATCATAGCGCATATTCATCTCGAAGAGATAGCGTTCCATGTAGTTGTAGTTGATACGGCCAAAGAATCCGGCTGTCTGCCATTGGTTGCGAGCACCGTTAGTATTGGGCGTGATGGCAGTTCCGGTGTAGCT
>QWCK01004433.1_pt1 | contig 13831 bp, 5 predicted proteins | sample 1972571 | NCBI WGS metagenome assembly QWCK01 (sample SAMN09866710, study PRJNA288562) | Human gut metagenome isolate term2_stool, whole genome shotgun sequencing... | isolation source: gut | host: Homo sapiens | place: USA: California
CGATTAAATATTGATTTTGAAACGATTAAATTAAATGATTTGATTCAAATAATTGAAGAAAATCCAACGCTCTTACGTCGACCTTTAATTGTCGATCATAAGCGACTACAAGTTGGTTACAATGATGATGAGATTAGAAAATTTTTACCAAGAAAAAAGAGAGAGATTCAAATTAAAGTGGCAACAGAAGCTTCTTATAATTTGGATATTGAAGAACAATTTCATGAAGGATAATTCAGTAGTTAGGCTACTGAATTTTTTCTATATAAAGCAAAATAGTTTATTATTTTAGAGAAAAAAAGTAGAATTAAGCTAAAGTGTTGTATCATGAGTACATTTTAAAGATCTATTAATAATTAGGAGGCTAAAGAATGTTTGATTATATTATTATTGGTGCCGGACCCGGTGGACTAGGATTAGCTTATCGTTTAAAGACTAAAGATAACAAAATCGGAATTATTGAGAATGATAAATGGGGAGGAACTTGTCCAAACTATGGTTGTGACCCAACAAAAATGATGATGGCAGTTGTCGAAGCCAAAAGTCGTGTCGAACAGTTAAAAGGGCAGGGTATTTCTGGTGAATTAAACATTGATTGGAAAGGGCTGAAAAGTCGTAAGCTAAATATTACTGACCCTTATGAAAAATCAACTTTTACTGGTTTGAAAAATGCTGGAATAGAAACAATATATGGCAGTGCCGCTTTTAATGACCAAGGAAAGCTTGAAGTTGAAGGGAAAACTTATCAAGCTAAAACTTACATTATCGCAACAGGAAGCCGTCCACGTCTTTTAGATATTGATGGAAAAGAAAGTCAATTACAATATGATCATCAGGGCAAGATTAATGTAAACTCCCAAACCATTATTCAAGAAACTGATGACAAGGAAAAGACTAATATTTATAATCAATTAATCGTACCTGCCGGTAAACGTTCATCTATCACTTTCACCGATGGTACATGTATTTGGTTAAGCGCTAACTCAAGAATCGTTTATCCTGTGGAATTTAAACAACACAAACGAGAAATATATATAGAGGGGGAAGCTTTCCTCAGTGTATCTCATGACCCGAACCGGCCATTCATCGTGAAAACAAGCCAAATGGACATTCAAGTATTAGGCACCACATTCAACGTCAGTGCTTATGAAAATAAACAAACGCAAAGTGTTGTATTAGTAAGTGGTAAAATAAAAGTAAAAACCAGCAAAAATGAAAGTAAGACACTTTCTCCCAATAACTTATTAAGTTATAATGAACAGGAAGGCATCCATATCCAATCGGTAGACGTACAAAAATATATCGCCTGGAAAGATGGTTTTTACCTCTTCCAAACAGAAAAACTAAAAGACATTGCTACAAAACTCAGCGATTACTATGGCAAAAAGATCATGATAGACAGTCCATTGAAGACCATTACCTGCAGTGGTAAACTAGATTTGAAAGAAGATCTTGACGAAGTTCTTCAGACACTAATACGGACTGTCCCGGCAAGAATAGAAAAATCAGATGGAATTATCCATATTTATGTAAAACATTAATTAAAATCGAAAGCCTATGAATAAACATTATCCTTAAAAAAATAAGGCCGAATAATACCCTTAATATCATCCGGCCTTTGATTAAATTACTTACACGTTAATATTAATTAATCTAATCATTACAAATGTATGAAAAAGCACCGATTATTTAGTCACCAAAGGACTAAAGATAAACAACTATTACTAATCATGAAGTTTTTTTCACTCTTCCTTCTTATCGGAATAGGAAACTGTTTGGCTACAAACACGTATTCGCAGAATAAACTATTCACCATTAAATCATCACAAAAGACTATAACGGAAGTCTTTCATGAAATTGAGAAAAATAGTGAATATATTATTTTCTACATGGACCAACTCATTGATACGAACCGCAAAGTGAATATCAATGTCAGAAAGCAACAAGTAAGTGCTATCCTAGATCAACTTTTTGCCGGAACCGATAACACTTACAGTATCAACGATCGGCAAATTACCATTTACCGCAAAGGAGAGCAGCCAACTCCTCAACAAGAAAAAAATAAATTTGTAATCACCGGTGTTGTCACTGATTCACAAGGAGAGTCAGTAATCGGAGCATCTGTGAGAATCAAAGATACAACCAATGGAGTAATCACCGATATGGACGGACGCTATACAATTACTGCACCCGGAAAAAACAGTATTTTGGTAATTTCATATATTGGCTATTCAACTGAAGAAGTTAAAATCAATGATCGTCGAAACATCAATATAAGATTGCGCGAAGACACAAAAGCACTGGATGAAGTTGTAGTAGTGGGATATGGACAGCAAAAAAAGGAAAGTGTAGTTGTATCCATGAGTTCCGTCAAAGTTTCAGACATAACAGCTCCAACAAGAAATCTGACTAATAATCTGGCCGGACAAGTTTCCGGTCTTATAGCAATACAACGATCCAGTGAACCGGGATTTGATGATGCCGAATTTTGGATTCGTGGTATCAGTACATTTGCAAGCAACTCGGCAGCTTCTACTCCCCTAGTTTTAGTGGACGGTATTCCCCGTAAAATTACAGATATCGAACCGGATGAAATTGAAACTTTTTCCATCCTAAAGGATGCTGCTGCAACAGCTATCTATGGTGCAGAAGGTGCAAATGGAGTTATATTAGTCACTACCAAACGCGGTAAAGATGAAAAGCCGAAAATTACTTTTAAGACCGAGCATTCTATTTCAAGTCCCCAACGTTTGCCAGAATTTGTGGGATCTGCCGATTATCTAGGATTATATAATGAAGCATTGCGTAACGACGGTGAACCTGCTTTATTCAGTGACGAAACCATAGAAAAGTTTCGTAACAGCACTGATCCTGACCTCTATCCTAATACAGACTGGATTAAAGAGTTGCTCAAGAAAACTACAAATAATCATCGATACACACTAAATGTCCGTGGCGGTTCCGCACGTGCAAAGTACTTTGTTTCAGGTGCATATTATAATGAAAGTGGAATTTACAAAGGCAACCCTACAGACAAGTATGATACAAATATCGGACTTGACCGTTTTAATCTTCGTTCAAACATTGATATGGATGTCACCTCAACAACTAAAATTTCTGTTGATTTGGCAGGACAATACTTGATAGCTAACTATCCAGGCTCATCTTCATCCAGTATCTTCCGTTCCATGTTAATTACCCCTCCATACTGTTTTCCTGCTGTATACAGTGATGGCACAGTAGCCACTTATGAACAGGAACGAGGAGTTAATATGAGGAATCCATACAATCTGTTAATGAACTCCGGATATACCCGCCAATGGCGGACAGGAATCCAGTCGAAAGTAGGCGTACAACAAAATCTGAAATTCATAACCAAAGGATTAAGTGCTAAAATGAATATCAGTTATGACTTCGACGCAACTTTCAAATCCATACGTTCATACAATCCATCACGTTATCATGCAACAGGCAGAGACGAAAACGGGAATCTTCAATTCGCACAAGTAGTTTCCGGTACTCCAGACCTTAGCGACCTGAAGGACAACGGTATCGAAGCGAACAAAAAAATATATATTGATGCTTCCATCAACTATAAACGGACCTTTGCTGAAAAACATGATGTAACCGGAATGTTGCTCTATATGCAAAAAGAAACACAATATAAAACCGAGCCACTACCATACCGTAAACAAGGTGTAGTAGGACGTGTAAGTTATGCTTATGACGGACGTTACTTTATTGAAGGTAACTTCGGATATACCGGTTCGGAAGCCTTCGCCAAGAATCACCGGTTCGGTTTCTTCCCAGCTGTAGGAGTTGCTTACTATCTATCCAATGAGCCATTCTATCCCAAAGCAATAAAGAAAATAGCCAATAAGATTAAAATCAGAGCTTCTGTCGGAAAAACCGGTAATGATACTACCGATAAACGTTTTGTTTATAGAGCTACTTATAATATGGCAGCCGGTTCATGGTCACAAGGTATAGGAAGTAACGGAGGTACCAATGCAATAGGCAATGCTATCATCGAAGGATTCCCCGAAACGCTGGATATCGGTTGGGAAATTGAAACTAAACAAAATTACGGCTTCGACCTAGGACTGTTTGACAACAAAGTTGATTTTGTATTCGATTATTTCCGCTCTGAAAGAAGTCATATTCTGATGCAAAGAAATACTACTCCTACTGTAGGCGGATTCCGCGTCAATCAATATGCCAACTACGGTATTGTTAATAATCATGGCGTAGATATGTCACTGAATATTCATCAGCAAATAGGAAAAGTAAAACTCAGTGCACGTGGAACCTTTACCTATGCAAGAAATAAGATCGTTGAATATGATGAATTACCACAAAGATATCCTTGGATGGCTCAGACAGGTATGAGAATAAACGAAAATTATTTATATATAGCAGAACGTTTATATACAAAAGAAGACTTTATTGTCAGCAAAAACGGTAGTGGCATCGAAACTTATACTCTACGTTCTGAATTACCCCAAAGCACATTGGGGGGACTGTTAGGTCCTGGTGATATCAAATATAAAGATATAAATGGAGACGGCATTATCGATAGCTATGATAAAGTAAGAGGTGTAGGACATCCCAAAGTTCCAGAAATTGTATATGGATTTGGGCTAAATATAGAATATAAAGGATTTTATGCCAGCGCATTCTTTCAAGGTGCCGGCAACTGTTCCGTTTTGCTGGGAGGTAATACCCCTGAAGGATGGTTTCCTTTCTCATGGGGAGTAGACCAATCGAATTACCGTACATTCGCTTTAGACAGGTGGACTGAAAAAAATCCAAGCCAAAACGTATTAATGCCACGCTTACATAAAGACAACACCAATGCCGCTAATAATAGTGTAGCAAGCACTTGGTGGTTACGCAACGGAGGATTCTTACGTCTCAAGAACGTGGAATTAGGTTACCAATTACCCAAAAAACTCTTAAGTAAAATAAATCTTCAGGCAGCCAGAATCTATCTGATGGGATATAACATTGCTTTATGGGACGATCTGAAATATTTTGATCCGGAAGCTGGTAATGCCAATGGTGGTAATACATACCCCAAAGCACGGACATTTACTTTAGGAATTGACTTTACATTCTAATTAAATTTATTAAGTATGAAAACAAAAAAGAAACTATATAGGAAAGTACTGATAGTAGCTTTTACGCTATGCAATCTCTGTTCATGCAACTATCTGGATGTATCAGATGAACTAGCCGGAAATCTTCAATCGTTGGATGAGATATTTGACAATGTCGCCTATACCAAAAGATGGTATGCCAATATTTTTACTGCTATCCCTGATTATTCGGGTATCGTCGCTGCAGAAGGCAACGTCACAGGCTTCAAAAACCCTTGGGCTGGTATGTGTGACGAACTAACCGTTGGCTATGGAGACAACAAATTATACAATAAAACAGAAAAAAATGCAGCAAACATGGGTTTTCACCGTTGGGGAAATTGTTATAAACAAATTCGGCAAGCTAATATTTTTCTGGCCAATGCCAAACCAATAGCTGCCAATGGCACCCACGTCGATGTTCTGACAGAAGAGGAACTTATAGAAATGAAAGCTAATGTCCGTTTTATGAGAGCTTATTATCATTATCTTTTGTTTGAGCAATATGGACCTATTCCTCTTGTAAAAGACGCCATTTACGAAAGAGATGATGACTTAGATATTCCACGTAGTCCGATTGATGAGATTATAGCTTACATTGATCAGGAACTGAAAGAAGTATCCAATGAACTGTCACAAGAAGCTCTACATGAGGATGACCAACACAATGCGTGGGCCACAAAAGGTGTAGCACTGGCAGTCAGAGCTAAACTATGGGTATATGCCGCCAGTAAATTATTCAATGGCGAGTACAAAGAAGCATTATCGATTACTAATCCTGACGGACAACGGCTTTTCCCAGATAAAGATCCCGGAAAATGGGAGAAAGCAGTAAGTGCTTTGAAAGATTTCATGACATTCGCTGAAGATGAAAACAATTATGAATTGTTGGAAAATGAAGAGAACCCTTCACAAGCATTGTATGATTTATTTCAAACTTACAATCGAGAAATTATATGGGCCACTGCTGCCAATACCTGGGGTGGTATGGATGGAGATGCCTTTGACCGCAGATGTACCCCAAGAAGTGAACAAAATGGAATGGGATGTACGGGTGTCACTCAAGAATTGGTAGATGCATTCTATATGAATGATGGTTATCCGGTACAAGAAACAAGTTTCCTAAAACAGTCTACACTCTACACAACCGAGGGAACAGACACTTATAAGGAAAAAGTCGTTACCAGCAACAATAAGAAAGTAAGTGATGCCAAGAATGTCAGCAATCGATTCATGAATCGTGAACCACGTTTCTATAATACCGTATTCTTTCAAAACAGAAGATGGCACGTCAGTAATAACGTTACCCAGTTCCATAAAGGAAGTCCTAATGAACTTAGTGGTACTATTTATACTCTTACGGGCTATATGCTGTATAAGAGATTTAATCGTGAGGTTAATAAGAAATCACCGGGAGTTACATCAAAATTCCGTCCTTCTATCATTTTCCGTCTAGCCGATTTTTACCTGCTATACGCAGAAGCTGTCAACGAAATCGATCCTAACGATGCACGAGTATTGACCTACCTGAATAAAGTACGTCACCGCGCAGGATTAGAAAATATAGAAATTTTGAATCCTGACATTGCAGGCAAACAGGATCTGCAAAGACTGGCTATACAGCGTGAACGCCGCATCGAACTGGCTACTGAAGGACAACGTTATTTCGACGTACGCCGCTGGATGATAGCTGACCAAGAAGGTGAAGGACGTCAATATGGATACGTGCATGGTATGAACATGAATGGAACTGAAGATAAATTCCTTCAGGAAGTAGAGGCCAGCCCCATCGTATTCAGACGCAAAATGTACCTATATCCTATTCCGGATAGTGAAATGAAAAAGTCTGATGGACAACTTGTTCAGAATCCGGGATGGTAATCTTAATTATATTTCATGATTAAAAATATAATAACAATATGAAAACGATACATACCTTATTAGCAGCAATGACTATTGCGATGCTGGCAATAAGTTGCGAGAATGAATTTGATGTCTCCGATAAAGCAGACAGTCTGATATCTGTTACAGTCAACACCTTGAATAATCAAGCAGCCTATAATGTCGGAGAAACTGCCCAAGCGGAACTATGGATACAACGGGGAGGACTGAAAGATGCCTCCGGTAAAGTTCAATTCGTTGTAGACCCTCTTTTGCTTGACTCGCTGAATCAAGAAGATAAAACTAATTATGAGTTATTGCCGGAAAATTGTTATGAAATGACAAATACAGAATTTACGGTAGATAAAAACGAGTTATGCGGTTACATCACGTACCATCCTGAAAAGATACTGGCTTTGTCAGCGTATAACGAAACAAAATATGTATTGCCATTACGACTCATTTCTAACGATCTGGCTATTAATCCAGCAAGAAATACATCTTTTCTTGCATTTACCATTTTGGAACCTATCGTTCATATCAGTAATGCTGGAGTATATAATATCAATCCGGATCTAACTTCTACAATGGATATACAGATCGGAGTACCCTTTACCAATAAGTGGGATATTCTTTGTAATCTGACAGAAGATTTATCATTGATTGACGAATATAATCAGATTAATAAAGTAAATTTCACTTTACTTCCCGAAAATGCCTATACTGCTCCTGAATCCGTAACTCTTCAGGAAGGAGTCAGTCAGATAACCGCCTCCTACCAACTAAAAAACAATCTGGTACCGGGAAACTATATTTTACCTATAAAAATAGGAAGTATCACGGCAAGCCAAGGAGGAGTTCCGAATAACTCACTGGTAATAGATGAGGAAAGCAACGTTTTGTTCTGTATTGTAAAAGAAGGGAATAAGATCAACAAATCCGGATGGGAAGTGATAGAGTGCAGTTCTGAACATGCAGGGAATGAAGCTACATACATGATTGACGATAATGAAAGTACATACTGGCATTGCAAATTCAAAAATGAAGCAGGATCATCTGTACCTCCCTTCCATTTTATTATTGATATGAAAAAAGAAATTACAATCGCTCAAATTGACTTACTTAATCGTGGAGACGGAGCTGCCAATAATATTAAATGGGTAGAATTTTATGCCAGCAATAACAATAGTGAATGGGATAAAATTGGTGCCGGTGATTTTAATGATGAAGGTACCAGAGCAACATTCCGATATTATGTAAAGTCTACCAAAGCACGATATCTGAAACTTATAATTCCTGAAGGATATGGAAATAACTGTCCTCCTGCCGCCATTCGCGAATTGACTGTTTACGGATTAGAAGGTAATAATTAAAAATCAGTATTATACTCAAAACCTTATTTGATTTAAACACATGATGAATAAAAGATCCCTCAATCTGCTGCCTTGTGTCGCAGTTCTATGTTCTTGTTCTTTGCCCGCGTATGCCGGGCAAAGTTCAAAAAAAGAAAAAAAAACAAAACCTAATGTTATTATCATTCTCGCAGACGATTTAGGTTATGGTGATCTTGAATGTTATGGTACCACACGTGTACATACCCCCAATGTAAATCGGTTGGCTTCTGAAGGTATACGGTTTACCAATGTACATGCTACCGCTTCTACCAGTACTCCTTCCCGCTATGCTTTGCTGACCGGAGAATATGCATGGAGAAAGAAAGGTACCGGAGTAGCTGCAGGTAATGCAGGCATGATAATTCGACCAGAACAATATACTATAGCCGATATGTTTAAATCGGCAGACTATACCACCGGAGCTATTGGTAAATGGCATCTAGGATTAGGTGACAAAACGGGTACACAAGACTGGAACGGGACAATATCTCCTGCACTCAAAGATATAGGATTCGACTATTCTTATATCATGGCTGCTACTGCAGACCGTGTTCCTTGCATTTATATTGAAAACGGTAAAGTAGCCGACTATGATTCCACCGCTCCTATTGAAGTCAGTTATCAGAAACCATTTGAAGGTGAGCCGACAGGAAGAAAGAATCCTGAATTGCTTTATAATCTCAAGCCAAGCCACGGACACGACATGGCAATCGTAAACGGTATCTCGCGCATCGGATACATGAAAGGAGGAGGTAAAGCTTTGTGGAAAGATGAAAATATAGCAGACACCATCACCAGTCATGCCATCCGTTTCATTGAAGAAAACAAAGAGCGGCCTTTCTTTCTTTATTTTGCGACCAATGATGTACATGTTCCCCGCTTCCCACACGAACGTTTCAGAGGTAAAAACCCGATGGGATTACGAGGTGATGCCATTGTACAGTTTGACTGGAGCGTGGGAGAAATCATGAAAACGTTAGACCGGCTGGGATTGACTGAAAACACACTCATTATTCTATCCAGCGATAACGGTCCGGTACTGGATGATGGTTATGATGACAAAGCCGTTGAGCTTGCTGACAGTCATAAGCCGGGTGGTCCTTTCCGTGGTGGAAAATACAGTGCCTTCGAAGCGGGAACATGTGTTCCGGCCATCGTACGCTATCCGGCACAGGTGAAAAAGAACCAAACTTTAAACACATTGCTAAGCCAAATAGACTGGATCCAATCATTGGCTTCTCTAGTAAATGTCACTATTCCCCAAAGTAAAGCTCCGGACAGTCAAAATCATTTAGACAGTTGGTTAGGAAAAAGTAAAAAAGATCGTCCTTGGGTTATCGAGGAATCTAATATTCTGGCATTATCCGTACGCAAAGGAAAATGGAAATATATCGAACCTTCCAATGGTTCCCCCATGATCACTTGGGGTCCGAAAATAGAAACAGGATATGCACCTTATGATCAGCTGTTCGATATGAATAAGTCCGAGTTTGAAAGCGAAAATCTGGCTCCGAAATATCCAGCCATAGTAAAAGAAATGAAAGATATATTGGTGCAGGAAAGAGCAAAAGGGAAAAAGTGACATTTATTGAAACAACAAAATATATGGCTTCACCAAAATAAACAAAAACCTTTCTATTTATTTTCAATAGGCTAATTATAAAATTCAAAAAGGTGTGTCAGAAAAAGTTCTGACACACCTTTTTATATATACTAATTCAGCTAATCTTACTTCACTTCCTCAAAATCAACAGTATCTCTGTATGAGCAACTTGCGTACACGTGTTGCAATTATATCGCAAATCCGAAAATAAGCATCCATAAGCAACCACAGCTCTTGACTGCAAAAGTACGATTTTTATTCATAAATAAAGAGATGTAAACGCATAAAAATCAAAAGAAAGCGATGTTTTTAACAGATTCTTCGGTTTTATCCTTACCTTTGTATATGATATTGGGATGTTATACCCAAACAACAATAAGAAAACGATGCAGATACATAACAAATTCAAGTTGTAAAACTATTTATTATATTGAGATATGTCAATATGGAGCAAACTCATAGGAATCAAGAAAACCGAGGATAGAAACAATATCATCGGCAATAAAACCACCTCTGTACCATGTAGTGCCCACAATTATGCCATAGTAGATGTTGAAATAGGCTTGAAAGACCATAGAATCCATGATATAGGAGCCCTCAAGCATGATAACACGACATTTCATAAAACCTCAAAAGAAGAACTATTCATTTTCTTAAACGATGTAGACTACATCTGCGGACACAATATCGTTCACCATGATGCTAAATACCTGTTTACGGACAAAATATGCCGCTGGATTTTAGTTGATACACTTTATGTTTCGCCTTTACTGTTCCCTGAACACCCTTACCACAGGCTTGTGAAAGATGACAAACTGATGAGCGAACAAATGAACAATCCGGTGAACGATTGCAAGAAAGCAAAAGACTTATTGTTGGATGAAATAGCATGCTGGCATTCATTACCGAAAGAAAAGCGTATACTATTTGCATCGCTGCTGAAGGACAAGAAGGAATTTGAAGGATTTCTCAGTATGGTAAGTGCGGAGTATATCCATAAAGGAATACCTGAACTTATTAAAGAACTTTATGCCGGAAAGATTTGCCAACATGCCGATCTTGACATGCTCATCAACCAATATCCATGTGGATTGGCATACGCATTGGCTCTGATTGACACCACCGATTACCGCTCCATCACTCCCGGATGGGTACTTTATAATTATCCGGAAGTGGAATTTATCATAAAACTTCTGCGACACACTACTTGCAAAGAAGGCTGCGACTACTGCCATACGCAATTGGATGTGCTCCATAACCTAAAAACATTTTTCGGATATGAGCGCTTCCGGACATACGAAGGCGAGCCACTGCAAGAACGTGCTGCCCAAGCTGCGGTAAAAGGGAAATCGCTGCTGGCAATATTTCCTACCGGCGGTGGTAAATCACTTACCTTCCAACTGCCTGCACTCATGGCGGGACACTCCGTGCACGGGCTTACGGTTGTCATCTCCCCCTTGCAGTCTTTGATGAAAGACCAGGTAGACAACCTTGCCGACAGAGGCATCACGGATGCCGTAACCATAAATGGGATGTTAGACCCCATCACAAGATCGCTGTCAATACAAAGAGTACAAGACGGAGAAGCCTCGTTGTTGTATATCTCTCCCGAAATGCTCCGTTCAAAAACAATCGAGAAAATATTGATGGCGCGCCACGTTGTAAGGTTTGTGATAGACGAAGCGCACTGCTTTTCTTCATGGGGGCAGGATTTCAGAGTTGACTACCTCTACATTGGCAAATTCATCCAGAAATACCAGCAAAAGAAAAAATGCAAAACCCCGATACCTGTATCCTGTTTCACGGCCACGGCAAAACAGAAAGTAATCCAAGACATCTGTGACTATTTCAAGCAGACTTTGGATTTGAACTTGGAATTATTCGCATCAACAGCCTCAAGAACAAATCTACACTATTCCGTCATACATGTAGAGAATGACAATGACAAATATTTAAAATTGAGAGAACTTGTAGCAGAAGCCGATTGTCCGGCAATTGTTTACGTGTCACGCACCAAACGGACAAAGGAACTGGCTGCAAAACTGACTCGTGACGGTTACAAGGCACTCCCTTTCAATGGGAAAATGGAAGCCGATGAAAAAATTGCCAACCAAGATGCTTTTATGAACGATCAGGCACACATCATCGTGGCCACGTCTGCATTTGGTATGGGAGTCGATAAGAAAGATGTCGGTCTTGTAGTGCATTATGATATTTCCGATTCGCTGGAGAATTATGTACAGGAAGCTGGCAGGGCAGGTCGTGATCCTGGTCTTAGCGCACGTTGTTATGTGCTTTACAGTAACAATGATTTGGACAAGCATTTTATATTGCTAAACCAAACGAAACTTAGCATTAGTGAAATACAACAGGTATGGAAAGCCGTCAAAGACCTTACCAAACACCGTATGAAAGTCAACTGTTCTGCGTTGGAAATTGCCCGGCAAGCAGGATGGGATGATTCGGTATCTGACATTGAGACCCGTGTACGGACAGCATTAGCAGCTTTGGAACAAAGCGGATACTTGGTAAGAGGAAACAATGTACCTCATGTATATGCCACGGGAATAACGGTAAAGAATATGGACGAAGCAAGAGAACGCATAGCAGCATCACTACTTTTTGGCAGCGATGAAATAGAAAAGGCAGTCCGTATCATCAAGTCATTGATTTCTCAAAAACATATCGCCAAGGCTCAGGATTCGGAAGCAGAATCACGAATCGATTATCTGGCAGACATTTTGGGACTAAGCAAAAGAGATGTTATATCTGTAGTGGAGCGCATGCGACAGGAAGGTATATTGGCAGACAGTAAAGATATATCTGCCTATTTGCAGGATGCAGGTGATTCGGAACGAAAGTCACAAATCCTCCTCGAACGCTTTGCAAAACTTGAACAATACATCCTTAATCATATTCCCGACGGAACTTTACGAATATCATGCAAGCAACTGAATGAAAATGCCGTGAACGACGGAATCAGCACATCCAAAGAAAAAGATATCCGGACGCTGCTCTATTTCCTCACCATCAAGGGGTACACCCGTAAGAAAGAAGATGCGGTCCGCAATATGGAAATAAGTCGCCAGGCAGACTTCGAGTCTACTATGAGACGCTTTGAGAAGCGATTGGAGATAAGCCGTTTTGCCGTGGAATGGCTATATCAATCAGCTTCTTATGCAGAAAAGGAAAACATGCCCGGTAAAGCCATCCAGTTCTCCGTGGTAGAACTTCTGAACCGAATAAAGTCAAGCACTCAATCCCTTTTCAGCAGACTTGATGACATTCAATTAGAAGACGTGGAAGAAGCACTTCTGTATTTGTCGAAAATCGGTTCACTAAAACTTGAAGGCGGATTTTTGGTACTTTATAATGCCATGAATATCCAAAGAATAAAGGACAACAAGTCGAGATACAAGCAAGACGACTATCGGATGCTCAACGAATTCTACAAGTTGAAAATCCAGCAAGTGCATATTGTAGGCGAATATGCCAATCTGATGGTAAAAGATTATCATGCGGCCTTGCAATATGTTCAGGACTATTTCCAAATGGACTACAGAAAGTTTGTCATAAAATATTTCAAAGGAGACAGAGCAAACGAGATACAACGTAACTTGACACCACATAAGTACAAACAATTATTCGGACAGTTATCCAAACGGCAATTGGATATTATCTCAGATAAAGTTTCACGTTGCATTGTGGTTGCAGCCGGCCCAGGTAGTGGAAAGACACGTGTATTGGTCCACAAACTGGCCTCACTTCTGCTACTTGAAGATGTGAAACACGAACAGCTCCTGATGCTGACCTTT
>QWCK01004437.1_pt1 | contig 13819 bp, 9 predicted proteins | sample 1972571 | NCBI WGS metagenome assembly QWCK01 (sample SAMN09866710, study PRJNA288562) | Human gut metagenome isolate term2_stool, whole genome shotgun sequencing... | isolation source: gut | host: Homo sapiens | place: USA: California
CGCTGTCACGTGGCACGTCGTAGTTGATGACCATCGCGATGTCGTCGATATCGATGCCACGAGCCACGATGTCGGTAGCTACGAGCACGTCGATTTGCCCGCTTTTGAATTTATACATGATGTCGTCGCGCTGTGATTGGTCAAGATCCGAGTGCATCTCACCACTGTTGATTTTGAGCTGAGCCAGCGCTTGGTTGATTTGTTTCACCTTTTGCTTGCTGCCCGAGAAGATGATAACGCGTTTCAAGTCGCCTGCCTTGAAGATATGTTTGATGATTTCTATCTTCTGCGTGGTGTAGCAGACGTAGGCGCTTTGCTTGATTTTCTCTGCGGGTTTGCTCACGGCGAGCTTCACCTCGGCAGGGTTTTTGAGTAGGTTCTGCGCCATTTTCTCAATATCATTCGGCATGGTGGCCGAGAACATGATGGTTTGGCAGTTCTTGGGCAGATACGATGCGATTTTCATAATATCGTCAGAAAATCCCATGTCGAGCATGCGATCGGCCTCGTCGAGCACAAAGAAATTCACCTTACCGAGGTCAATATTGCCCATCGTGATATGCGAAATGAGCCGTCCGGGGGTAGCAATGATCACGTCGGCACCCAGTCTCATGCTTTTCATTTCCTGATCATAGCGGTTGCCATCGTTTCCACCGTACACGGCAACGCTCGACACGGTGTCTAAATGATAGGCGAAGCCCTGCATGGCTTGGTCTATCTGCTGAGCCAATTCGCGTGTCGGCGACATGATGACACAGTTCACCGAGCTTTTCGGATAGTTGCCCTCATCGATCATCGAAAGGATGGGCAACAGATAGGCAGCCGTCTTTCCGGTGCCCGTTTGAGCCACGCCCATGAGGTCGCGCCCCTTTAATATTTCGGGTATACATTTTTCTTGAACGGGTGTGCAGTCTTCGAAGTTCATGTCATAGAGTGCGTCGAGGATGTCGTTGCTTAAATTTAATTCTTCAAATTTCATAATTTCTTCAATTTTTTAATACTCCCTGACACAAGGGGTCTGCTTTTTCGTTTGTCAGAGAATGAATGCTTCGTTAATGGTTCTTGTCCATTTGACAATCCCCTTCCTGTCATATCGGGATGGGGGAGCCTCTTTAGCTTGGTGCGTGTCTGTAGCAGACAAAGGCGATAACAGCAAACACGATGTTCGGAATCCATGCTGCCAGCATCGGTGGGAAGTAGGCGTTGATGGCAAATGTGGCCGACACGGTTTGCATCATGATGTATGTAAAACTCAGGGCCAAGCCGATACCAAGATACATACCCATTCCACCCTTGCGCTTGCGGGAGGACAGTGATGCGCCGATGATGGTGAGAATGAACGATGCAAAAGATGATGCGATGCGTTTGTGATACTCCACTTGATACTGCACCACGTTGCCCGACCCCCGGTCTATCTGCTTGGAGATATAGTCCTTAAGCTCTGGCGAGGTGAACGTTTCCTGCTGCCCCTTGGAATAAACAAGGTCGGTAGGTTCCATCATGATGACCGAATCTTTTTCCGCCCCACTGGTGATATGCTCGCGGAGACCCTTGAGTCGGCGTATTTTCCAGTTGGTCAGCTTCCAATGATACTTTGAATCGGAGATGGTATCGTATTGCACTTCCATCGCCGTGAGGTGCGAAACGAGCTTCTTGTTTTCAAATTTGTCGAGGCAGAAACCGTACCCTTTCTTCATCGTGTTGTCGTAGTGCTGGATGTAGGCAATAACTCCGCGCCCCACTTGCAGCTGAACATTCTCTGCCGATGTGTTCTTGTGCTTGTTCTTGTACATGGTTTCGAAGTTCTGCCGAATCACTGTTCCATGCGGAATGACATAGGCTGAGAGGTAATAGGAGAGTCCGGCGAGTAGCACACACGTTATCATGTAGGGTCGCAGAAGCCGTTTGAAGGACATTCCGGTGGCCAGCATGGCAATGATTTCGGAGTTCCCTGCCAGTTTCGAGGTGAAGAAAATCACCGAGATAAACACAAACAACGCACTGAATAGGTTGGCGAAATAAGGTACGAAGTTGGCATAATAGTCAAACACAATAGCCTCCAACGGAGCATGATATTGTGAGAACTTTGCCAGGTTCTCGTTTACGTCAAACACGATCGAAATCGAGATGATGAGCAGAATCGAGAAGATGTATGTGCCGATAAACTTCTTGATGATGTACCAATCAATGCGTTTGATGTATCGGAAAGGGTTGAAAATCTTGAGGAAAGCCAGTTTTCTACCAATCCATCTCAACACTTTCTGCAGGCCTTGGGTGTGCCGAGCTGTCCACTTCAGCATATTACTGAACCATGCCAGATGCCTGCTGAGCCATCGTCTCATCCTATATTGCCTGATGTTCCTGCGGATTTTGCTGTAGTTACTCATTGCGAATCATTCGGAGATAAAGTTCATCGGCATTAGATGCGTTGTCCTAACTGATCGATGATGGATCGTTTCCACTGCACGAAGTCACCCTGTTCGATGTGTTGGCGGGCATCAGTGACCAAGCGTAGATAGAAGGCAAGGTTGTGGATGCTGGCTATTTGCATGGCTAACAGTTCCCCGGCCTTAAACAGATGGTGCAGATAAGCTTTGGTGTGGATGCGATCGATGTAGCATCCTTCGGCATCAATGGGCGAGAAATCGGCTTCCCATTTCTTGTTGCGCATATTCATAGTGCCGTTGTAAGTGAACAGCATCGCGTTGCGTCCGTTGCGGGTTGGCATCACGCAGTCGAACATATCCACGCCGCGTTCGATAGCTTCGAGGATATTTTGCGGTGTTCCTACGCCCATGAGATAGCGCGGCTTGTCCTTGGGCAGGATGTCGTTCACCACCTCAATCATCTCATACATCACTTCCGTCGGCTCGCCTACGGCCAGTCCGCCGATGGCATTGCCGTCGGCTCCCTTGTCTGCTACGAACTTCGCAGCTTCCTGTCGCAGGTCTTTATAGGTACAGCCCTGCACGATGGGAAACAGAGATTGTTGATAGCCGTAGCGCGGTTCGGTCTCGTTGAAGCGCTTGATGCATCGATTGAGCCACCGCTCGGTGAGCGCCAGGGAGTTCTTGGCGTAGCTGTAATCGCTCTGTCCCGGCGGACATTCATCGAATGCCATCATGATGTCTGCACCGATGACGCGCTGGGTGTCCATCACGTTTTCAGGTGTGAAAAAATGTTTTGAGCCGTCGATATGCGAACGAAACTCGCACCCTTCCTCCCTGAGCTTGCGGATTCCCGTCAGTGAGAATACTTGGAAGCCGCCGCTGTCGGTCAGGATGGGGCGCTCCCAGCCGTTGAAACCGTGCAGTCCTCCCGCCTTCTCAAGAATATCGAGACCCGGCCGCAAATACAAATGATAAGTGTTACCCAGTATGATTTGCGCATTGACCTGATGTCGAAGCTCCTCAAAATGCACCCCTTTCACGCTGGCGCAGGTTCCTACGGGCATGAAAATTGGGGTTTTGATCGGCCCGTGATCGGTCATAATCAGACCGGTACGGGCATTGCTGCAGGGGTCGGTATGTTGCAATTCGAATGTCATCGGTAATCCTCGCGTCTTCTTAATTCTTCTTTTCGGCATCGTCTTTATGAAGTGCCGTCTCATGAATGGTCAAGTCCATGGGGTGATCCACCAGCTCATCGGTGAGGGCAAAGTCCCACACGTCCTGCACGTTTTCCACATAATGGAACTCCACACCCTTGCGGTATTTCTCGGGAATCTCCTCGATATCCTTGCGGTTGTCCTTACACATCATGATATCGGTGATGCCTGCCCGTTTGGCGGCGAGAATTTTCTCCTTGATACCACCCACCGGAAGCACTTTGCCCCGAAGTGTTATCTCTCCCGTCATAGCCGTGTTCTTCCGCACCTTCCGCTGTGTAATGGCCGATGCAATCGACGTGGCAATGGTGATGCCCGCCGACGGACCGTCCTTCGGCGTGGCTCCTTCGGGCACGTGAATGTGTATGTTCCAATTGTCGAAGATGCGCGAGTCCACGTTCAGATACTCGCCGTGCGCCTTGACATATTGCAGGGCAATAATGGCACTTTCCTTCATCACGTCACCCAGATTACCCGTCAGTGTGAGCTTGCCGGCCTTGCCTTTGGAGAGCGATGTCTCGATAAAGAGAATCTCACCACCCACACTCGTCCATGCCAATCCCGTCACCACGCCGGCGTAATCATTGCCTTGGTAGATGTCACGATAGAATGGTGGCTTACCCAGCAGGCCTTCTATCTCGGACGGGGTGATGCTCGTGGTGACGAGTGTGCCGTCCATCGCTTTGCGGAAAGCCATTTTTCTCAATGCCTTGTTGATTTGTTTCTCCAATTGCCGCACACCACTCTCCCGGGTGTATTGCTCGATGATTTTTTCGAGTGCCGACTTGTTGAATCTTATCTTGGGGTCATTTTTGTCGAGTCCCGTGTTCTCCAATTCGCGCGGAATGAGGTGACGGCGGGCTATCTCAATCTTTTCCTCGGTGATATATCCCGACACCTCGATGATTTCCATACGGTCGAGTAGTGGGCGCGGAATGGTGTTCAGGTCGTTGGCCGTGGCGATGAAGAGCGTCTTCGAAAGGTCGAAGTCCACGTCGAGGAAGTTGTCGTGGAACGCATGGTTCTGCTCTGGGTCGAGCACTTCGAGCAGTGCCGACGACGGGTCGCCGTTAATGGTGTTCTGCGTCACCTTGTCTATCTCGTCAAGAATAAACACGGGATTTGACGAGCCGGCTTTCTGAATGTTCTTAATGATCCGTCCCGGCATGGCACCCACATAGGTTCGGCGGTGCCCGCGGATTTCGCTTTCGTCATGCAGTCCGCCCAGCGACATGCGCACATATTTGCGTTTCATGGCTGCGGCAATGCTTTTGCCGAGCGATGTCTTACCCACTCCCGGAGGGCCATATAGACAGATGATGGGCGACTTCAGGTCGCCACGCAGCTGCAGCACGGCCAAGTATTCCAAGATGCGCTCCTTTACTTTCTCCATGCCGTAGTGGTCTTGGTCAAGTTTTTTCTGTGCGCGTTTGAGGTCGAGATTGTCCTTGGTAAATATGCCCCAAGGCAGAGCCACCATCTGTTGCAGGTAGTTCAACTGCACGCTGTATTCCGGACTCTGCGGATTGAACATGTCAAGCTTGTCCAGTTCCTTGCGAAACGTCTTGTCCACCTCCTCTGGCCATTTCATGCCCTTGGCCTTCTCCTGCAACTCACGCTTTTCGGGCGAAGCTTCGGTGCCACCGAGCTCCTCCTTGATATTCTTCATTTGTTGCTGCAGGAAATACTCCTTTTGCTGCTCATCAAGGTCTTCACGTGTTTTCTGGTGAATCTCGTTTTTGAGTTGCTGGAGCTGTATCTCCCGGTTTTCTATTTTCAGAAGCTCAATAATCCGACTTTTCAGATTGTCATACTTCAGCAGTCTCATCTTGTCTTTCACCGAAAGTGGCAGGTTGGTGCACACAAAATTGGTGAACATGATGTCGTTGGTAAGGTTCTTGAGCGTCAGCAGAATGTCATCGGGAATTTCGTCGCTGCTCTTGATAAGTTCCTCGGTTGTGAGTCTCAGGTCGTCCACCAGGGTGTTGTATTCCTGGTCGTTGTCTGCTGGAAACTCTTCCGGCATTGACTTGACGATGCCCTTGTAATAAGGCCTGACACCTGTAATTTTCTCCAACTTGCATTTGCCCATGGCCTGGAAGATGGCCGTCACATTGTTGTTCGACGACATTTCTATAATCCGCACTAATCGTGCGTACACGCCATATTCATGCAAGTCCTTGCCCTCGGGCACGTCTACGTCAGCATTTTTCTGACAGAATATACCACAGATGTTGTCGTTTGGGTTCTTGCTTAGTTTCTTGGCTAGGTTCAAACTCGCCTTGCGTCCTATAAGGATGGGAACCAGTACGCCCGGAAAAAGCACCATGTTGCGCGTGGTAAGCACGGGAACCTCATCGGGTGCCGGGGTTTTCAGCAAGTCGGTTATATCGCCATCGAAATCAGCAAACATCTGAATTGAAGTGTTTTGTTTTTTACTCATTGTTATGTCCTGAACGTTTTTGAAAGTATAGTCAACTTTGTATGCGTTCTACTTTATATTAAAGTGCAAAGGTACAAATAATATCGCATAAACCCGTAACTGCCAACCATAAAATGTTGTACGCGGGTCGTATGAACACTAAATCATGTGTCTCTTACCAATAGTGTCCTAAATAATTTTTAAAAAAGTGAAGAAAGAAGTTTTTCATTAAGGCAAAAAACCGTACCTTAATATTTGTTCAGAGCCAAACTTTCCTTCACGGCAAAGATAACAATTTTCGTTCAGGTAATCCAATCAAAAGTCATTTACGTTGCCGCCGATAAAAAAGATGAGAAGTAGGGGGTGTACGCTATTTGCGATTAGAGTGACATACGTCAAGTCTTATGGTTTAATGTGTGTTTCTTGAGTTATCTAAAAAACATTTAGGACACTGTTGATCACTTATCATCTGTCCCAGCCTGTTGAACAGTCCACAGGCTCTAATTTGCAGATACTCCCACGAGTCGCGAGAAAACCTTCCCGCCGCCTGTTGTGACGGGGCAGTCGGGAAGGTCATACCATAGATTGTCGTATGTATAAGTTGTTTACAATCCTCCGTCCACAATCCAAATATGCTGTTCATTGTCATTACGAAGGGCAATGTGACGTTTTATCTGTTTGCCGTCGGTGGTGGTCAGTGTGTAGAAGACGTGGACGCCAGCATATGAAGGCTCCTCGCGGATTTGAAAATCTGTGGCTTTGCAGCCCCTCATTGCTGTTGACAGATTTTCGAAATCGGTCTTGTAGTAGATGAGAGCTTCATTGGCCTGACTTTCGTTGTCATTGATGAGGGCATTCAGGATGCGCTCGGCTGCTTGTTCGGCCGTCTCGTTTTGTAGTAGTTTGAGTCGATTGTCGGACGTAGGGTGCTGCTCAGTCACGTTTGTCCATTTGGCGGCTGGCAAAAGGGTAATGTCTCGCTTACTGAGTATTATGTTGTAACGAATGTTGTCGATGTGGAGCAGCAGGGTCTTCCGCCCGTCCTTGATGATCCATAGTTTCACGAAGCGTAGCAAGCCGTCGTTCTTGGTGAAGATGTTCTCGACGATGACGTGGCAGTCGTCCATCTCTCCTGTTTCAAAGAGCTGTTTCAGGTCACTGTATTTCTCTGTACCCTCAACGGTCAAAACAACGGTCGTATCGGTCTCTGTCTTTGTCACCTTGTTCTCTTTCGACAGTGCGACAGCCGATTTCTGCAAGGTCAACAGCCGTTCGGGGAACATCAGGTTGGCAAAACGCTCCAGAAAGTTAGTTTCTCGGTTTCCTTTGAGGTAGAGTTTTCCGGGAACCCACAGGAATTGAGTGGTCCCGTTCAATACGACGGCCCGCCCGTCCTTTTTTTCCACGCGGTAGAAAAGGGAGTCGTTTTGTCTTAGTAGTTGAATATCCGTTTTCACGAAAGGCATTGTAGGGTCAAAGTAAGCGAAATTTTCTTGCGGCGTAGTGCGAGCGTAAACCTCCATTTGGAAGCTGCCCACGTTCTGCACGCTTTGGATGCCTTGTTGCAGGAAGGTGATTCTGGCGTCCTCAGCCACGGCGGGCGTGGAGAACAGATGGCTCAAACCGATGAAGAAGCCGAAAAGGAAGATGGCTGCTGCGGCTGCATAGCGCCAAAGACGATGAGTTTTTTTAGCCTTAGTAGTATTGGCAACTTTTTGGGGCTGGAGCGTATTGAAGGCTTCTTGCAGTTCATCATAGTAGGCCTTGCATTCAGGGCAATTGCCCATGTGTTTGTTGCATTCTTGCTGCGTATCAATGTCTATATTCTTGTCGAAAAGGTCTGCCACCTTTTCCTTGAATTCATTGCAATTCATAATCTTGTTGATTTAATTGTTGTCGATTGTTTTTTCATGTTCTTGCGAAGCTTCTCCAGTCCATAGAGAAAGCGGGATTTTACCGTCGAGAGCGGTAGAGAGAGGATTTCTGCAACCTCTGCAAAGCTGTTGTCGCCATAGATTCGGAGCCGGATAACCTCGGCCTGTTCGTCCGGAATTTCCGTCAGTAAGCCGACGATACGTTTATAGTCGGACTCGTTTCCCGGATCGGAAGCCTCGGCCACATCTGTCTTCATATCTAATGGAATGGTCTTGATTCGATTAATGCCAGTTTGCCATTTGGCACAGACGTTAGTCAACGTACGGAAGAGATAGCTGCGTAAGTCGTTTATCTGCAGGTCATCAGCACCAGTAATTCGTGTGTATAACTTCAGAAAAGTATCTTGCAGCACATCCTTCGCATCGTCCTCGTTGCCGAGTCTGTAGCAAGCGTACTTCAGCAAACGCGACCTTTCGGCCTTGAACGTATTTGCGAGTTCATCTTGAGTGATGTCATTTGTTTTCTTCATTATTGTGGTTGTTTTTAAAGATGCATCTACTATAAAGACCCGAAAACGATGAAAAAGATTTAAGCGGATACAACTTTTTTATTTTCTTGTTATTTTTTCTTGGAAGAGAAAATCTGCGGACGTATGGATAAAATAAGTTGAACTTATTGCCGTTTAATTCTATGAAAAGACACTTCTCAACCCTTATGTAAGCAAAATAGATGCCAAACGGATTTACGTTCAAACAGTTTAGCGTGCGCCATGACCGTTGCGCCATGAAAGTGGGCACCGACGGAGTGCTCATCGGGGCGTGGGCTCGTGGAGGGCGCCGATTGCTCGACATCGGGGCCGGCACAGGACTCGTGTCGCTGATGCTTGCCCAACGTTTTCCCAGTGCCACGGTGGAGGGTTTGGAGATAGATGCCGAGGCGGCGGAACAGTGTCAGGAGAATATGGCCGCATCGCCTTTTGCCGACCGTGTCAGGGTCTATGTATCGGCGTTTCAGGATTTTGTGCCCGATGCCCCATACGATGCTATTGTGAGCAATCCTCCTTACTTCCTCAGCGGAATGAAAAATAATGACGAATCGCGTGCGACAGCACGTCACTCCGACGTGACATTCTTCAAGGATTTTTTCAGGTTTTCCAAGCAATGGCTCCGGCCGTCGGGCGAGGTGAGCTTGGTGTTGCCGGCAGACGGAGTGGAAGAAATATCGGCCGAAGCCTATCTCATGGGCATGATGCTTTGTCGCAGGGTATGGGTCAGAACCATGCCGGACAAGCCGATTGAGCGCTGTCTGCTGTCGTTTGCCAAGCAACGTTTTTCCCCACCCGAAATGGAAGAGGTGTGTCTGATAGATAGCGATGGTAGGCGGAGTTCTTGGTGCGAGAATCTAACATGTGATTTTTATTTACATTAAAAGGACTCTACTATATCATTTGATTGTTCGATTTGCACAATCAGGGACAATGCATAATGCATCTGATATGAAGCGGATCGTTGTGCAAGGCAAATGGAAGATTGTCAAAATTGATGACCAAATTTTAACTTTTGAGATTTCTTTGTTTAGAGAAAAATGCGCCATGTTTCCGGTGTGAGGGTCTCGAAGAAGGACGGACAATATTCCAAACCGTTTGCCGTTAGACCGTCATCGCACGGCGAATAAGCCCACTTCGCACCGCGGGGAAGGCTTCGTTGTCTGACGATCAAAGCTTAACCGCAATGCCGTTAGAGCTTAAGGGCATGATGTTCTTTTATCGGGGGAAACCGCTTTGAGTCTTTGTTTGCCTATCAGGCTGATTGGCAGACTGTTATGAAATAGTCGGAATTTTGACGTATTTCGTACAAATTTCCTCACGTTGACAAATAGACTCAAATTTGAATAGGTTTTGTCGGATATTTTCATCACATACAGTGCGTTTTTCTTACACGTCGACAGGAGCGATCCGAACTGCTTGGGGACGTGTAGGCAAAGATGGCATGGTGAGGTTGTGACTCGCCTTCAGAATAAGGGTTCCATGTCGAGTACATGAGACTGCGAATCCAAAAAAGATGTAATCTCCGTTACTTTTCATAAACGAAAGGAAATATCAGACAAAGTTTTTATACCTTTGCATATAGGTATCTATGAAATCAGGCTGTATATGAACAACAACACATCCCCCATATTTATTGCCGGTCCATGCGTCATCGAGTCAGCCGAGTTGCTCGATACGGTTGCCCGACAACTGGTCGACATCAACGAGCGTCTGGGCATTAATATTATTTTCAAGGCCTCTTTTGACAAGGCCAACCGCACATCTATCGGCTCTTTCAGGGGCCCGGGCATCGACAAAGGCCTGCAGATGTTGGCCGATGTGAAACGGAAATATGGTCTTCGCATAACCACCGACATTCATGAATCGTGGCAGGCCGCTCCCGTGGGCGAGGTGTGCGATGTGCTGCAGATACCGGCATTTCTTTGTCGCCAGACCGACCTCTTGGTGGCGGCTGCCAGGACGGGGCGTGTGGTCAATATCAAGAAAGCACAGTTTCTCTCGGGCGCTGACATGGTTTATCCTGTTCAGAAAGCCATGGAAAGCGGTGCCAATGAAGTGTGGCTCACCGAGCGTGGAAACTGTTTTGGTTACAACAACTTAGTGGTAGACTTTCGGAATATTGCTGATATGAAGGAAATCGTGCCCACGGTCATCATGGACTGCACCCACAGCGTGCAGCGACCATCGGCCGGAGATGGCAAGACCATCGGCGACCGAAAGTTCGTTCCGTCCATGGCCTTGGCAGCGCGGGCTTTTGGGGCAACGGGCTATTTCTTTGAGGTTCATCCCAATCCCGACGAGGGGAAGTCGGATGCGGCCAACATGCTGGAACTCGATAAACTTGGCCATCTTATCCAAACCCTGTTATCATGAACACAACTCCAGAAGAACGCATACACCAATCCATTGACTATGCCAAACGATGCCTGACAGAAGAGGCGCAGGCCATCAGTGACCTTATGCTGCAACTTGACGACAGTTTTACACGCGCCGTGGAGCTGATGTATCATTGTCGGGGTAAAATCATTGTCACCGGCGTAGGCAAAAGCGGGAATATCGGAGCCAAGATAGCCGGCACGCTGTCTTCCACGGGTACGCCGGCGTTCTTTATCAATCCTCTCGATGCCTATCATGGCGATCTTGGCGTGATGACGTCAGATGACGTGGTGTTGGCGCTGAGCAACTCGGGACAGACCGATGAGCTGTTGCGTTTCATCCCCATTCTGCTCCACATGAATATCCCCATCGTGGGCATGAGCCGCAATCCCGAATCGTTGTTGGCCAAATACTCCACCGTTCATATCAAGGTCTGGGTAGACCATGAGGCATGTCCGCTGAACCTTGCGCCAACCTCATCCACCACAGCGGCACTTGTTATGGGCGATGCGTTGGCCATTGCGCTGATGCAAGTGCGCGACTTCCGGCCACACGACTTCGCTCACTTCCACCCCGGTGGCGAGCTTGGCAAGCGACTGCTTACCACTGCTGAAGACGTGATGCATACCGACGACTTGCCCATTATTCCTGAGGAAATGCATCTTGGCGATGCCATTATAGAGGTATCCAGAGGAAAGCTGGGACTGGGTGTGTCGTTGGACGACAGGCGACACGTGACGGGCATCATCACCGACGGAGACATCCGGCGCGCCATGGAGAGATGGCAGGCTGAGTTTTTCAACCATACCGTGGCCGACATCATGACGCGTGAGCCGAAGATGGTGAGATTGAATACTAAGATTACCGAAATACAGCGCATTATGCATAAGTACAAAATACACTCAGTGCTCGTGTGCGATGACCGGATGGAGTTCCGTGGCATTGTGGACAGCTATGCCACAACATTGTTAAACCAATAAAAATGCAGTTTATCCATAAGGCTCACCTCTTATTATTATTTATATCTTTCAGTGTCGGGGCAGTGGCCCAGACGAGCGACTCGCTCATTGTGGATCATCTTGAGGAGTGTGGTGTTACGTTCTCTCATGATAACAGTGTGACCTTGCTGATTGACGGGCAGGAGAAGTTTGACGATATGTTTGAGGCCATCCGACAAGCCAAGTCATCGGTGCATCTCGAATATTTCAATTTCCGCAACGACTCCATAGCCGGACTGCTGTTCGACATCTTGGCCGACAAGGTCAAGGAGGGGGTTGAGGTGCGCGCACTGTACGATGCCTTTGGCAACATGAGCAACAACAAACCGTTAAAGAAAAGACACCTCCGCGATATCAGGAGCAGGGGCATTGAAATCCACGAGTTCGACCCGCTGTGCTTTCCCTGGATAAACCATGTTTTCTCGCGCGACCATCGGAAGATTGTGGTCATCGATGGGAAGATAGCCTATACAGGAGGCATGAATGTGGCCGACTACTATATCACAGGTACGCCGCAAGTGGGCGAGTGGCACGATATACACTGCCGCATACAGGGTACGGAGGTGAACACGCTCCAGGGCATATTCATCGACACTTGGAACAAGGTGACCGGGCAGAATCTACATGGTGCAAAATATTTCCGGGGATTGGGCGACGACAGCTATTTCAACAACCTCAAGCCGGATACGTCGGCCACTGCCGGCCATAAGACCGTGGGTATTATCAACCGCGAACCCCGCAAAACCAACAAGGTGATTCGTGAGTTTTATACCAATGCCATACGTTTTGCCCAGGACAGTATTCGTATTATCAATCCATACTTTACGCTAAACCGACCCATCAAGAACGCTTTGAGACAGGCCGTGAAGCGTGGAGTGAAGGTGGATATTATGCTCAGTGTGCGCAGCGATATTCCGCTAACGCCCGACTGCGGCTTCTACAATGCTCATAAGTTGATGAAGCATGGCTGCAATATCTGGATGTACAAACCTGGATTTCATCACAGCAAGGTAATTATGGTAGACGGGAAATTTTGTACTGTCGGGTCGGCTAATCTCAATGCGCGTAGTCTTTCGTGGGATTATGAGGAAAACGCTGTGATTATCGACCCACACACCACGGCCGAACTCAACAATCTTTTTGACCATGAGAAGAAAGACTGCTTCCTGCTGACGAAGGAACGATGGAATAAATGGCGGAGTCCGTTCAAGAAGTTTGTTGGTTGGGTGGGGCATCTTATCTCGCCGTTCCTGTAAGACGAGGGCGCGTCCAGTTGTTAATATCAGCATTTCGTTCGGCTTTTTCAATGAATTTACGTAAGTTTGCAACATGTTATTTCTCATATTACAAACGCTATGAAGCTCATCTATTTTGTAGTGTCCCTTTTGCTGACACCCATGGTTTTAAATGCACAGACAAGGCAGGAATACAATCTGAAAGCTTGGTCGTTTTCGCGCGATAGCATTCACTGGCAGCAAGTGACGGTGCCTCACGATTGGGCTATAAGCGGGCCCTTTGACAAGAAATGGGACCTGCAAGTGGTGGCCATTGAGCAGAACGGTGAGAAAGAAAAGAGTGAGAAGTCGGGGCGGTCGGGAGCGCTGCCCTGGATAGGCAAGGGCTATTATTCCACGGTTGTCAATGTGGGTAAGCTCCGTGACAAACGTGCTATACTGGAGTTTGACGGTGCCATGGCGGAGCCGACGGTATATGTCAATGGTCGTCGTGCAGGATACTGGGCATACGGCTACACGCCATTCCGGTTGGATATTACGCCCTATCTCAAGAACGGCGATAACAAGATAGACGTGAGTCTGCATAATGTGGAGGAAAGTAGTCGCTGGTATCCCGGCGCGGGGATATACAGACCAGTAAAACTGGTGATGACTCCTCCGGTGGCCATCGACCCATGGGGTACATATTTCCGCACACTGTCGGTCGGCAAAGAGGAAGCAAAGATAGCTGTCGATACCCGACTGAGAGGATATGAGGGC
>QWCK01004447.1_pt1 | contig 13806 bp, 15 predicted proteins | sample 1972571 | NCBI WGS metagenome assembly QWCK01 (sample SAMN09866710, study PRJNA288562) | Human gut metagenome isolate term2_stool, whole genome shotgun sequencing... | isolation source: gut | host: Homo sapiens | place: USA: California
TCAGGGAAACCTGATAAATACTATGGATGAAGGTCTGGGAATGAACTTTGGGATGGCAGTTCCCCTTGATTATTCCACCATTTCCGAACAGGCACAGGGAATGACTTTTTATAACGACAAGCTTCTTTTGTCTCATTCCTTTGGAATTCTGCCTTCCAGAGTGGTATTTTATGAGAAATCCGATAAAAGGCTTTATGTAGATGAAAATTCTGCTGTCAGCTATCGGTTTCCGGAACGAATCGAACAGATTTTTGTGGATGGGGATGACTTGTACGTGCTGTTTGAATCCGCTGCTTATGCATATAGTTCAGCGTCTGTGAATATTGTGGACAGGGTTTTAAAACTGAGCCTTCCCAGAACGGAAGAATACCAGCAGAGCATACAGAGTAATGTGAGCCAGTATTAGAATGTGTCCAGAACTGAAATCTGGGGGATTTATTTAAGAATGAATCCGGGATTGTCCACATATATTAAAATTGAGAGGTGATACAACATAGAAGCAGAGCAGATTCAGAACCTGTTTGCAGGCAATATTCGCAGACTGTTGATGAATGCAAACCTTGATTATGACAAAATATATGAGATACGGTTAAGAGTAGGACGACCGCTGTTCTACACCTATGACGGAGGTGAGGGTTTCCTTACCGACCATGATGGCAAATACGTGGTGACAAGGGAAGATCTGAAGGAAACCATGGAATATATAAGTGGTTATTCCCTTTATTCCTATGAAGATGAAATGCGCCAGGGATTTCTCACTGTTCAGGGAGGTCATCGGGTAGGTGTTACCGGAAAGGTGATTCTTGACGGCAATGAGATCCAGGGAATGAAATATATTTCCTGTATCAATGTACGTCTGGCTCACGAAGTGGTAGGCTGCGCAGACCAGGTGATGCCCTATATCCGCAAAAAAGACTGGGTAGCTCATACTTTGATCGTTTCTCCGCCAAGAGGAGGGAAAACAACCCTGCTCCGGGATATTATCCGTCAGCTGAGCAATGGTGAGGAAAAGAAAAAAATGCCGGGGGTAACGGTTGGCGTTGTAGATGAGAGAAGTGAGCTTGCCGGCTCCTATCAGGGAGTTCCACAGAATGACCTTGGCATGCGTACGGATGTGCTGGACGGCTGTCCGAAGGCAGAAGGTATGGAAATGCTGATCCGTTCTATGTCTCCGGCAGTTGTGGCCGTAGATGAACTGGGACGGAAAGAAGACTTTAAAGCTGTGGAATCTGTGATTCACAGTGGATGTAAAGTAATCGCCACCGCTCATGGAAATTCCATTGAGGACGTGATTCATCAGCCTTATTTTGAAAGGCTGGTGAGAAGAAGAGTGTTTGAACGGTATATTTTCCTGGACAAGGGAGAACATGCGGGAACCATACTTGGAATTTATGACAGAAACGGGAGGCCTTGTTGAAAACAGCAGGAATCATTCTGATCCTTTTTTCCGGAACAGGTCTTGGGTTGTGTAAAAGCATGGAACTGACAGCCAGACTGAAAATCCTGGAAAAACTGGCGCAGCTTCTTCTGTTACTGAAAGGGGAAATCCGCTGCACAGGGGCGACGTTGGAAGATGCCTTTCTTGATGCTGCAGCAAAAATGCCAGGAGAGTACAGGCTTTTTCTCAAAGAAACTGCAGGATGGCTTCAGCAGCGGTCTGGAATTACCTTTGATGAGATTTTCAGGGAGTGCGCGGTAAGACTGCTTCCCCTTTACAGACTTTCAGAGGAAGAGAGGGAAAGCTTTCTTTCTCTGGGCGAAAAACTGGGATATCTGGACAGGGAAATGCAGGTGGCACAGCTGACACTTCTGGAGGAAGAGTTAGGCTACAGGATAAAGACTCTGAAAAGTGCTATGCCAAAGCAGCAGAAAACATATCAGAGCATGGGAATTCTGGGCGGAATTCTGCTGGCAGTCCTGTTGTGGTAGATTTCATAAAATATCTGGGAAAATTGCCTGGGAAACGATTATGTAAAGGCAGATAACGGTAAGAAAGGAGGCCCCCTTGGAAGTCAGTATTATTTTTAAAATAGCTGCTGTGGGGATTCTGGTCTCCGTACTTTCTCAGGTTCTGAAGCACAGCGGCAGAGAGGAACAGGCTTTTTTAGTCAGCCTGGCAGGGCTACTTGTGGTACTCTTCTGGATCGTGCCATATATTTATGAGCTGTTTGACAGCATAAAAAAATTATTTGAATTGTGATCTGATTCACCAATATCCTGTCGCTTGTGTTCAGGAGGTGGAAAATGGACATTATAAAGATTTCGTTACTAGGCGTATGCGGTGTTATTCTTGGATTTCTTATGAAGGAAACCAAACCGGAATACGCCTGTTTTATTACAGTTGGAATTGGCCTTGTGATCATGGGGCTTGCTGTGGGGAAAATTTATTATCTGTTTGAATCTCTGGGAAAAATCCAGGAAACACTTCCAGTGGATACGGAATATATTTCCACACTGGTAAAAATGATCGGAATTACCTACATCGGCCAGTTTGCCTCCGGAATCTGTAAAGATGCAGGCTACAGCACAACAGCGGCTCAGATCGAGCTGTTCTGTAAATTGTCGGTGATGGTGCTGAGCATGCCGGTGCTTATGGCGCTTCTGAAGACGATTCAGGAGTTCATGGTATGAGGTTCTGGAGAAAAAAACAAAAATGGCAGGTAATTGCTGCATTGTTGTTTGCAGTATGGATTCTGATGGGAACCAGAAAAATAAATGTAAATGCAGAGAGCATGGAAACAGAGAGTTTTACAGGTGAAAAAGCAGTCGAAACAGAGGAAGAGACAACGAAGAAAACAACGGAGAAAACAGTAACAGCAGGTATTGGCTATCGTGCAGCTTCCGCTGATTCTGAGGGCATTACGGAGCAGCTGGTTTCGGACATGTCTTTCGAACAGGTACAAACTTTAATGGATGAAATGCTGGGAGAGGACAGCTTCTCCATAGGAACAGCATTAAAAAACATGATAAACGGCGAAAAAGTATTTTCAAAAGAGGCGGTGCAGCAATTTCTGCGTAGCCTCTTTTTTGACCGGCTGGAAAAAGAACGGGCTAATTTTTTTCGCATTCTTCTTCTGGTGCTGGCAGCTGCTGTTTTTACAAATTTTGCAGAGGTATTTGAAAACAGCCAGATTGGAGAGGTAAGTTTTTACATGGTATATCTTTTATTATTTACCATTCTAATGAACAGCTATCAGCAGCTTGGAGTTTCTCTTGGAAAACAGCTGGAATGGATGACTCAGTTTATGAAAGGCCTGGCACCTGCTTATTTCGTGGCAGTTTCAGCAGCATCGGGAGCTGTCACGGCATCTGTATTTTATCAGGGGGTTCTTCTTCTGGTGTGGCTGGTGGAATGGCTTCTTCTCACTTTGATTCTGCCAGGGGCTAATCTGTATGTTCTTCTTTGTATGGTGAACCATCTTTCCAAAGAGGATATGTTAAGCAAGATGGCAGAGCTTCTGGAAACTATGATCAGCTGGAGCCTGAAAACCATGCTTGGGGCTGTCCTTGGGCTTCAGGCGGTACGAGGATTGGTTGCGCCTGCCATGGATGCCATCAAACGAACTGCCCTGGGCAGAACTGCCGGAGCGATTCCGGCTGTGGGAAATGCCGTAAATGCGGTAACAGAATTGATTCTGGCAGGGGCACTGCTTGTGAAAAACTGTCTTGGAGCAATGGCGGTGGTGGTTCTGCTTCTTGCAGGAGCCGGACCTGTGATTCATTATGGTCTCCTATCCCTTAGCTTTCGCTTCCTTGGTGCAGTGGCACAGCCTGTATCAGACAAACGAATCGTAGGCTGTCTTGGCACGATGGGAGAAGGCTGTGCTCTGCTTCTGCGGATCATGCTGACTGCGGAAATTCTGTGTGTGCTTACCTTTATAGTTCTCATGGCGTCTGTAGGCGGATAAAAGTAACAGTAAGCGGAAATGAACCATAATAACCTGAGCATATGACTGTATGGGACCAAAATGGGATGCGGGAAGTGATATATTATGAAAGAAGCCATCTACAGCTGGATCAAATGCCTTGCCATATTTTATATTCTGTTGACTATGCTCATCCATCTGGTGCCTACCGGGAAATATCAGCGTTATGTGCGTTTTTTTATGGGGCTTTTGCTGATGGCTATGCTGATCACTCCCATGCTTTCCATTCTGGAAAAAGCTAAGACACTGCCGGAAAGCTTTTCCAGCCTTTACCAGCAGGAAGAAAAAAAGCGGCTCACTCTTGATCTGGAAAATCTTCAGAAAAGCCTTCTGGAAAAAGGTGTGGAGGAGCAGCTTGAGAAAAATATTCCGGAATCTTTGAAAAAGAAAGGCATAGAAGTGACGGCATGCAAAGTACATATAGAAGGGGAGCTGTTAAAAGCCTGCCTGTGGACGAAGGAGGTGCCAGATGGAGAGCTTGAGAGGGGGATAAAAGATGAACTTGCAGCAAACTGGGGAATCCGGGAAGAAAACTGTGAAGTCCTTGCTTGGGAAAATGGGAAGCAGACAATGGGTGATTCTTCTCCTTCTGGGACTTCTGCTTACAGTAATCGCACTTCCGGTATCCAATAAAAAGGATAGCTTCCCGGAAGTAAAAAGCAGTTCTTTTTTTTCTGCTTCTTCTGAGGAAAATACAGATGCAGAACGGACAGTTCTGGAGAAAAAACTGGAAGATCTTTTATCCCAGACAGAAGGAGTGGGAAAAGTGCGGGTGCTCCTTATGACGGGGGAAGAAAAAGACAGCAGCAGTTTCTACGATTCTGGAAATCAGGCGGTGACTGGAGTGCTGATCGTGGCGGAAGGAGCAGATAATTCTGTGGTTTCCAGGAATATTGTAGAAGGAGTTATGGCATTATTTCAGTTGGATGCCCATAAAATTAAAGTAATGAAAATGAAATGAGGAGAGGTAAAGTGAAAAAGATTCTGAAAAAGAACCAGGTAATCATTACTTCACTGGCGGTTCTGATCGCAGTTGCAGGATACCTGAATTTTGCAGATGTAGATCTTGGCCTGAAAAATAAGGAGGCAAGCGCGGACAGCAGCAGTATTCTGGAGGATGTAGACTATGATCTGACCGATGAAACAGCCCTTCTGGATGAGAACGGGGCGGATAGCAGCCTTACGGATGTGCAGGATCAGACTACCAGCACACCGGGGGAAGCTGTACTTACTGCGGCTTCTGATTTTGCGGCCCAGGCCAAACTTTCCAGAGAGCAGATCCGTTCTCAGAATAAAGCAGACCTGCAGGTTATTATTAACAACCAGGATCTGGGAGAAGACCAGAAGCAGGAGGCTGTGAGCACAATGGTTTCCATGGCGGATCTGACGGAAAAAGAGTCGGCAGCAGAACTTCTTCTGGAAGCTAAAGGCTTCGAAAATGTGATCGTAAATCTTACCGGAGAGACGGCAGACGTGGTGGTTCCGGAAGCAGATCTGACAGATGCAAAACGAGCTCAGATTGAAGACATTGTGAAAAGAAAAACGGGAATTGCGCCGGAAAATATTGTGATCACGCCGTTAAATGAAAGCGAGGAAGAACTGGTAAATAAAGATGAATCACTGGAGACTTCCGTGGATATTGATGATGATACCACAGTAAATCCGTGATAATACCCCCTTGACAGTGCAGCAGTCCTTATACTAGAATAGGAATGCTGCAAAAATATAAGAATACAAGCGTGTCTGAAATAGAGAATTCAAATAGGAGGCTAAACGTGTCGAAGTATACGAAAGAAATAGAAAAAAGAAGAACCTTTGCCATCATTTCCCACCCGGATGCAGGTAAGACTACTCTGACTGAGAAATTCCTGCTGTATGGCGGAGCCATTAATCTGGCCGGTAGTGTTAAAGGAAAGGCAACGGCCCGCCATGCAGTATCAGACTGGATGGAAATTGAGAAGGAGAGAGGTATTTCCGTTACTTCTTCCGTATTGCAGTTCCATTATGACGGTTACTGCATCAACATTCTGGATACTCCTGGACATCAGGATTTCTCAGAGGATACTTATCGTACCCTGATGGCTGCAGATTCTGCAGTTATGGTAATCGACGGGTCCAAGGGTGTTGAGGCACAGACCAGAAAACTGTTCAAGGTCTGCGTTATGAGACACATTCCTATTTTTACTTTTATCAATAAAATGGACCGTGATGCCAACGATACCTTTGATCTTCTTGACGAGATCGAAAAAGAGCTTGGAATCGCAACCTGCCCTATTAACTGGCCAATCGGTTCCGGTAAGAAATTCCGCGGTGTTTACGACCGCAACACGAATAAGATCCTTACTTTCACAGATACCCAGAAAGGTACCAAGGAGGGAACTATTGAGGAAATCGATCTGGATTCTCCTCATGCACTTGAGGTTATGGATCCGGAGCAGAAAGAACAGCTTCTGGAGGAAATCGAGCTTCTGGATGGCGCAAGTGCCGAGTTCGATCAGGAGATGGTAAGTAAGGGAGAACTGACTCCTGTGTTCTTTGGATCAGCTCTTACCAATTTTGGTGTTGAGACTTTCCTGGAGCATTTCCTGAAGATGACTACGTCACCTCTTCCAAGAATGGCAGACACAGGTCTTGTTGATCCTATGAGCGATGATTTTTCTGCTTTTGTATTTAAGATTCAGGCAAATATGAATAAGGCTCACCGTGACAGAATTGCATTTATGCGTATCTGCTCCGGCAAATTCGATGCCTCCCAGGAGGTTTACCATGTACAGGGGGATAAGAAGATGAGACTTCTTCAGCCCCAGCAGATGATGGCTGAGTCACGCCATGTAGTTGAGGAGGCTTATGCAGGAGATATTATCGGTGTATTTGATCCCGGTATTTTTTCTATTGGAGATACGATCTGTACGCCTGGAAAAAAATTTGCATTTGAGGGCATTCCTACATTTGCACCGGAGCACTTTGCAAGGGTAAGACTTCTGGATACCATGAAGAGAAAGCAGTTTGTAAAGGGAATTAACCAGATCGCACAGGAAGGTGCCATCCAGATTTTCCAGGAGCTTTACGGAAATATGGAAGAGATCATTGTGGGCGTTGTTGGTGTGCTCCAGTTTGATGTTTTGAAATATCGTCTGGAGAATGAGTACAATGTAGAAATTCGTCTGGAAAATCTGCCATATGAGCACATCAGATGGATTGCGAACAAGGATGAGATTCAGGTGGACAAGATCGTCGGAACTTCTGACATGAAGAAGGTTACAGATCTGAAAGGCAATCCATTGCTTCTGTTCATCAATGCATGGAGTGTGGGCATGACAGAAGACAGAAATCCGGATTTAATATTAACAGAATTCAGTAAATAACTCTTTTCATTTTTGACGCATTTTGCTATAATTAAAGAAAGTCTCGGATAGAAATAGAACTGCGCAGATGCGTGGGATGATCCGTTTCGTGTAAATACGCCGTAAGGCAGATTTGACGCTGGCCTCGTGGAAAGATGCGAATTTTCCGGCAGCCGGCAGATTAAACCTAGGAGGTTTGTAAGCATGGCAGAGAAGAGAACAACATATAAAATACAGGATATTGAGGGAATCGGTGAGGTTCAGATCGCAGATGAGGTCGTTACTATTATCGCCGGACTTGCTGCTACAGAAGTAGACGGAGTTGCCTCCATGGCAGGTAATATTACCAATGAGCTGGTAAGCAAGCTTGGAATGAAGAATCTTTCCAAGGGCGTTAAGGTTGAAATTGTTGACGGTGTGGTAAGCGTTGACCTTACCCTGAATATTGAATATGGCATGAATATCCTTGAGACCAGCAAGAAGGTTCAGGAGAAAGTAAAAGCAGCCATTGAGAACATGACAGGACTTGAGGTTGCAGATGTCAATATTCATATTGCAAGCGTAGACATGGAGAATGAAAAAAGCAAATAAACGAAAAAAGGAAAGTAAACCTTTCCTTTTTTTTCTATGAATGTCCGTGGGACAAGGCATTTCTTTGCAGGGATTTTCGGGAGTTACAGATAGTAGGAGGAAACATGAGAAGAAGGGAACAGAGAGAACATATTTTTAAGCTGCTTTTTATCAGCGAGTTTAATACACAGAAAGAAATGGAAGAGCAGCTGGCTTTATATTTAGCTGATATTGAGAATCTGGAAGAGAGCGACCGGAATTATATCAGCCGCAAATATATGAACATTATGAATCACACAGCTGAGCTCGATGAGAAACTGAACAGCATCAGTATGGGCTGGAAGACAAGCCGTATGAACCGTGTTGATCTGACAGTTCTTCGTCTGGCTGTGTATGAGCTTGAATATGAGAAAGAAGAAGTGCCGGTAGGAGTTGCCATCAACGAGGCTGTAGAACTGGCGAAATGCTTCGGTTCTGAAGAGTCCGGTGCATTCGTAAATGGAATCCTTGGAAAGATTGCCAACCCGGATAAGAAGGTTGCTGCAAGAAAGGCATCTTCTAAGAACGAAGAACAGACCTCTGCAAGACCGAAGTCTGGTTTCAAGGTAAAGGATCCTTCCAAAAAAGTTGTAGTTGTCAACCGCAACGTAAGCTCCAGGGCACCGGAAAATAAAAATGAATAATGTCTATTCTGTTGGTCAGGTAAACCGCTATGTGAAGAACATGTTTACCCAGGACTATTTTTTACAGAATATTTATGTAAAGGGAGAGGTATCCAACTGTAAATACCACTCCACAGGACACATCTATTTTACCTTGAAGGACGAAGGCGGCACACTGAAATGCGTTATGTTCGCAGGTTCCAGAAGAGGTCTTGCTTTCCGCATGAAAGACGGAGATAAGGTAATAGCAGGAGGCAGAGTAGATGTCTATGAAAGAGATGGCGTATATCAGTTCTATGCGAAGGAGATTACTTTAGAGGGAGCTGGTGCGCTTTATGAAAGATACCTGGCTTTGAAGCAGGAACTGGAGGATATGGGAATGTTTGCACAGGAGTACAAGCAGCCCATACCGGAATTTGCTCACAGAGTGGGCATTGTCACCTCTCCTACAGGTGCTGCGATCCGTGATATTATCAACGTTTCCACACGAAGAAATCCTTTTATCCAGAGTATTCTTTACCCGGCACTTGTGCAGGGGGAAGGAGCGGTGGACAGCATCATACGTGGTATCCGTATGCTGGATAAGGCAGGCGTGGATGTGATCATTGTAGGTCGGGGCGGTGGTTCTATCGAGGAATTATGGGCTTTTAACGAAGAAGAAGTGGCAAGGGCGATTTTTGAGTGCCATACACCTGTGATTTCTGCAGTGGGACATGAGACTGACTTTACCATCGCGGATTTTGTGGCGGATCTTCGTGCCCCTACACCTTCAGCAGCGGCAGAACTCGCCTATTTTGACTGCCGGACTCTTTTAAATTCCATGCAAGGGTATCAAGAACGGCTGGAACGGGCAGTGTGGAATAAAATTGACGTAAACAGGGCAAAACTGGAAAGATATGGAACACGTCTTCAGTATCTGAATCCGGAGAGCCGTCTGCGTGACCGTCAGCAGTATGCGGCAGATGTGCAGGAACGGATCCAGTCTGCCATGGAACAAAAGATAAAAGATAAAAGACACAGACTGTCCCTCTATCTGGAACGGTTTCACGGTCTTTCTCCTCTTCGGAAGCTGAATCAGGGTTACTCCTATGTTTCTGATAAGGAAGGAAAGACATTGACAAGCGTTTCCCAGGTAAAACAAGGGGATAGTCTGCTGATTTATGTTACAGATGGTACAATAGAGGCGTCTGTACAGAATACAAAAGCCAGCAGTTACGGAGCAGATACAGACTGTGAAAAATAAAGTCAGCGTGCAGATCGTGCATAGCCCATAAAAGGCTTCTGTGTACAATGTGCGCAGCGATAAAGATGGAGGTGCGGGATAATGGCTGATGAGAAAAAAGAAGAGAAAACTCTGGAGGAGGCTTTTTCAGAGCTGGATGTTCTGGCGGGAAAGCTGGAAGACCGTGAGACCTCCCTGGAAGATTCGTTTCGTCTTTATAAACAGGGAATGGAGCTTCTGAAATATTGCAATGATAAGCTTGATACTGTAGAGAAAAAAATGCTGCAGATGAATGAGGATGGTAGCCTTGGTGAATTTTCAAGATGAATTAAAAAAAAGAACAGAAGAAATTAATAAAGTGATCCAGTCTTATCTTCCGGCAGAGGAAGGTTTTGCGAAGACTATGGCACAGGCAATGAATTACAGTATTCTGGCAGGAGGAAAGCGCCTTCGCCCTATGCTGATCCTGGAAACCTTAAGGCTGTTTGGAGGAGAAGAGAAGCTGGCATATCCTTTTATGGCAGCTATGGAGATGATTCATACCCATTCACTGGTCCATGATGATCTTCCGGCTCTTGATAATGACGATTACCGAAGAGGACGTCTTACCACCCATAAAGTTTATGGGGAAGCCATGGGGGTTCTGAGTGGTGTGGCACTTCTCAATTATGCTTATGAAGTGATGCTTACAGCTTTTGACAAGGCAGATACACCAGATCGTCAGGCACATGTGATTCAGGCGCTGAAGGTGATATCTCATAAGACCGGACTTTACGGAATGCTTGGCGGACAGAGTGTGGATGTGGAAAATGACGGCAAGCCTATGAGCCGTGAGATGATTGATTATATTTATGAGAATAAGACTTCTGCACTTATTGAAGCCTCTGTGATGACAGGCGCAATTCTCGGAGGTGCCACAGAAGAAGAGATTGCTATAGTAGAAAAGGCAGCAAAAAATATCGGCCTTGCTTTCCAGATCCAGGATGATATCCTGGATGTGACCAGCACCGAGGAAGAGCTGGGAAAGCCAATTCACAGTGATGAGAAGAATCATAAGACTACTTATGTGACACTTATGGGAATTGAGAAAGCCTCGCAGCAGGTGAAGAAGCTGTCAGATGAGGCAGTCACTTTACTTGAAGGACTGAATAAGAAAAATGAATTCCTGTTTACTCTGGTGAACGAGCTAGTGGGACGCAGGAAGTGAAAGAAGGATACAAATGATTCTGGATAAAATAAAAAAGCCCAACGATATTCACAAAATTCCTCTGGCTGAATTTCCTCAGCTGGCAGAAGAAATACGAAGCTTTTTGATTGAATCCGTCAGCAGGACAGGAGGACATTTGGCATCCAATCTTGGAGTGGTAGAACTTACACTGGCACTGCATAATGTACTGGATTTTCCAGATGACAAGCTGATTTGGGATGTAGGCCATCAGGCATACACTCACAAGATCCTCACCGGACGAAAAGGTGAATTTGAGACCCTGCGCAAGGAAGGCGGACTGAGTGGTTTTCCAAAAAGAGGGGAGAGCAATTGCGACTCTTTTGACGCGGGACACAGCTCAGATTCTATTTCAGCAGGCCTTGGTTATGTGTATGCAAGGGATCTTCTTGGTGAGAATTATCATGTGGTTTCTGTGATCGGCGATGGTGCGCTTACAGGCGGTATGGCTTATGAGGCGCTGAATAATGCAGCTGAATTGAAGACCAATTTTATAATTGTTTTAAATGACAATAATATGTCAATTTCTCCAAATGTAGGAGGAATGTCAAATTATCTCAGTGCGATCCGTACTGCAGAAGCATACACCGGAATGAAAATGAGCCTGAATAAGGCGGTAAAAAAGATTCCCCGTGTGGGAACCGCTATGGTGGATGCTGTGAGAAGGACGAAAAGCAGCATTAAGCAGCTTTTTATTCCAGGAATGCTCTTTGAAAATATGGGACTGACCTATCTTGGACCGGTGGACGGGCATAATATGCGCCAGATGATGCGTCTTTTTAATGAGGCAAAGCGTGTGAAGGGACCGGTTGTGGTTCATGTTCTTACAGAAAAGGGACGTGGCTATGAACCTGCAAGACAGAACCCGGATATGTTTCATGGAATTGGACCGTTTGATATCAAGACTGGAAAGCCAACCCAGAAGAAGGTCTGTCCAGGCTATACGGATGTGTTTGCAGATGCTTTGTGCCAGGTGGCGGCAGAAGAAGAGAAGCTGGTTGCCATTACAGCTGCCATGCCTGATGGTACCGGGCTGAAAAAGTTTTCCCAGAGATTTCCGGACCGGTTCTTTGATGTGGGAATTGCAGAAGAGCATGCGGTTTCCTTTGCAGCCGGACTGGCACTTGGCGGAGTGACCCCAGTGGTTGCCATTTATTCCTCCTTTTTGCAAAGAGCTGTGGATCAGATGCTTCACGATGTGTGCATGCAGAAGCTTCATGTGATCTTTGCAGTGGACAGGGCTGGGCTTGTTGGTGCAGATGGTGAGACACATCAGGGCAATTTTGACATTTCCTATCTCAGTATGATGCCTGGAATGACAGTGATGGCACCGAAGAATGACTGGGAGTTAAAGGAAATGCTTCGCTTTGCTGTGAAAGCGGATGGCCCGGTAGCAATCCGTTACCCAAGAGGTAATGCATATCAGGGGCTGCAGGAATATCAGACAGCTGTGGAGATGGGGAAAAGTGAAGTCCTTCACAGCGGTTGTAAGGTAGCAGTTCTGGCACTTGGAAGCATGGTGGAGATCTGTGCAGATGTTTGCAGTGAATTACAGAAGGCAGGAATTGATCCTACTTTTGTAAATGTCAGATTTGTAAAGCCATTAGATACAGCTTTGCTGGATCAGCTGGCACGGAATCACAGTCTGGTGGTAACAGTAGAAGAAAATGTGCAAAATGGTGGCTTTGGACAGCAGGTATGCGGTTATATGGAAGAATATCATCCTGGTATCCAGGTGCTGCCGGTGGCTATTCCGGATCGTTTTGTGCCTCATGGAGGTGTAGACAGTCTTAGGGTACAGCTGGGGCTTAGCGCCAATGCCATTGCAGAGAAGATAAAGAAAATTTCAAGTAGCTATTCAGAAGGAATAAGAGAATGAAGAAACGATTGGATATGATGCTGGTTGAGCGCGCTCTTGCACCTTCCAGAGAAAAAGCAAAAGCATATATCATGGCCGGACAGGTTTATGTAGATGGTCAGAAGGAAGATAAAGCAGGTTCCATGTTTGCTGAAACGGTGAAAGTGGAAGTCAGAGGAAACACTCTTCCATATGTAAGCCGTGGCGGCCTGAAGCTTGAAAAAGCAATGAATGAATTTGATGTAAGTCTTGAGGGGAAGGTGTGCATGGATGTAGGCGCCTCTACAGGCGGTTTTACAGACTGTATGCTTCAGAATGGCGGTGTGAAGGTATATTCTATTGATGTGGGATATGGCCAGCTGGACTGGAAGCTTCGCAACGACCCAAGAGTTGTGTGCATGGAGAAAACCAACATTCGCTATGTGGTACCGGAGGATATCCAGGAGAAACCTGCATTTTCCTCTATTGACGTTTCCTTTATTTCCCTGACAAAGGTACTGGAACCTGTGAGAAACCTTCTTACAGAGGATGGCGAGATCGTCTGCCTGATAAAACCCCAGTTTGAGGCTGGCAGGGAAAAGGTGGGAAAGAAAGGGGTTGTCCGTGATCCTGCTGTACACGAGGAAGTGATAGAGAAGGTGAGGGATTTCGCTATGAGTATTTCCCTCGAGCCATGCCATCTTTCTTTTTCTCCGATCAAAGGACCAGAAGGAAATATTGAATATCTGCTGCATCTGAAGAAAAGACCAGAGGGAACGGAGGTTCCGGACAGTCTTACTGTGAAAGTGGAGGATGTAGTTGCACAGGCTCACGGAGCATTGGATAAACCGGCAGAAAAATAGTATGCAGTTGAATGCTGTTACTTACAGAGGGCAGTAAACAGATACAGGACTTTGGTATGAATAAGTTTTATATTATAACCAACAATGAAAAAGATAAAAATCTGGAATTTACAGACCGGGTAGTGGATTATCTTGGAAAAAGAGGCGGACACTGTGA
>QWCK01004450.1_pt1 | contig 13801 bp, 8 predicted proteins | sample 1972571 | NCBI WGS metagenome assembly QWCK01 (sample SAMN09866710, study PRJNA288562) | Human gut metagenome isolate term2_stool, whole genome shotgun sequencing... | isolation source: gut | host: Homo sapiens | place: USA: California
GATCCTCGTATGAAGGAGCGTAAGAAGTACGGTCTCAAAGCCGCTCGTCGCGCGCCTCAGTTCAGCAAGCGCTGATCGAGACTTCAAAAAGCCCAAAAACCCTGGAAACGCAACGGTTTCCGGGGTTTTTCTTTTTTGATTCCGCTGTTCCCCTTTGAGGAAATTTGATGCCCTCTATCCTATTTTTAATGGGTTAACCATAGGGGAAAACCGGGTTTAGAGCGATGAATGGGTTAAAAAATAGGGGAAAATCTCCCTCCATTCTGCCCCTTTAAGGCGCACATCTAGAGGCAATTTTTTCCTCCCGGTATCTTTGTTTTGCTTTGAATCCTTTTGGCGAAGTTTATTCCCGTTTATACCATATACGGATGGTTGAGGCCCAGTTACCCATTGCGGTAGCCGGGCTTTTTTGTTTTCCGATATTCCAATGATGAATGCTCGAAGGAGGAGCCCGTGAAAAAAATTTTTAGAAATTTCTCCGGAGGCTTAATTTTTGCCCTTTCCCGTGATCTACCACTTGAGGGGCAAAAACCTCTCACCTGTTCCTTGACAATCGAATACACATTCAACAGGTACATTCCTGATCGGGGGCGAAGGCCCCAGCCGGATGAAGGTGCGCCACGAACTTCCTGCCCATAAGGGTTATCACGGAAAGCAAGGTTGGTAGCGATTCCGAACCATTCTGAAATATCCGCTTGCTACGGATAAGGCGATGAAACGATTCAGGGATAATGATACTTCCCTATGGGGCTGGCGGAGTACCCGGCAGAGGTGAGATTCCTATGAGTTCGGTCAGCAGCCGAACGCCTGTTGATTTCCTTTTCTGCATTTTGGGTTCGAGGAAAAATGAAATGCAGCGACGAAAGCCCCAAAAGGTATTTTGAGGTTTTCGTGGATCAGAAATGATTCAAATAAAGAGAAAGGAGGAAAACCCCATGGAAAACTGTAAGGTGATCGCCATCACGAATCAGAAGGGCGGCGTCGGCAAAACAACGACCGCAGTCAATCTCGGCGTGGGACTTGCAAGCTCCGGGAAACGGGTCCTGCTGGTGGATGCTGATCCGCAGGGTAGCTTAACGGTGAGCCTCGGCATAAAGAACCCCGACGAGCTGGATGTATCGCTGTCGTCCCTTATGCAGTCGGTCATTGATGATGAGCCGCTTGCGGAGGGTGCAATTATCCGGCACCAAGAAGGTGTGGATTTGCTTCCCTCGAACATTGAGCTCTCCGGTATGGAAACAGGTCTGTTCAATGTCATGAGCCGTGAGTATGTTCTGAAGAACGCCATCGACGGTATGAGAAAGAGCTACGACTACATTCTGATTGACTGTATGCCCTCGCTGGGTATGATGACGGTCAACGCGCTGGTTGCGGCAGACAGTGTGATTATCCCGTCTCAGCCGAACTTCCTGTCAACCAAAGGTCTTAACCTGCTTCTGCGCTCTATTTCAAAGATCAAGCGGCAGATCAATCCGAGACTGAAGATTGACGGCATTTTGCTGACGATGGTAGATAACCGCACCAACAACGCCAAGGCGATCATTTCCTCGCTTCGTTCCACCGTGGGAGAAAACATCCGCGTGTTCCGTTCCGAGATTCCCTTTTCGGTAAGAGCTGCGGAGTGCAGTCTTTCCGGAGAAAGCATCTTCTCTCACGACAGGAACGGCAAGGTCGCAGCGGCGTATGAGGCTCTGACGAAGGAGGTGACAGAGATTGAAGAGCGTACAAAAAATCGATCTGGGCCTGACCGGGTACGATGAGCTTTTCATGAATGACGCGGAACGAAAGGAAAACAAGCTCCCGCGCATTTATGATATTCCCCTCTCGGAGATCGACGATTTTCCCGACCACCCCTTTAAGGTGAAGCTGGACGAGGACATGGATCAGCTTGTTCAGAGCATCAAGGAGCGCGGGATCATCACCCCTGTCACCCTCCGACCAAAGGAGGATGGGCGGTACGAGATTGTGTCGGGGCATCGCAGAAGGAAGGCTTGCGAGCTTGCCGGCTTTGACACCGTGAAGGCCGAGGTGCGGGAGATGACCCGTGATGAGGCCATCATTCTAATGGTGGAATCGAACCTGCAGCGCTCTGTGATACTGCCCAGTGAAAAAGCTTTTTCGTATAAGATGAGACTTGAAGCCATGAACCGACAGGGACAGCGTACAGATTTAACTTCTGTGCCAGTGGCACAGAAGTCCACATCAAGAGAGTTGTTAGGGAAAGAAGTAGGTGAAAGTCAAGATCAGGTGCGACGCTATATCCGCCTCACGGAGCTCATTCCGGAGCTTCTGGATTTGGTTGACGAGGGGCGCATTGCGTTCAGACCGGCGGTGGAGCTTTCGTACCTGCAAAATGAGGAACAGAGCGCCCTGCTGGAGCAAATCGCCTACGCAGATGCCACGCCGTCCCTTGCCCAGGCCATTAAGCTGAAGCGGTTCTCTCAGGACGGAAAGCTGAATAACGAGGTCATCGAGTCGATCATGAGCGAGGAAAAGCCGAACCAGAGGGAGAAAATCAACATCAAGTACGCAGAGGCCAGAAGGTTTATCCCTGCCAGCGTTCCCTACGAAAAAACCGGTGAGTATATTCTGAAAGCGCTGGAGTATTATCACCGGTATCAGGAAAGACAGAAAAGTCGGAATGACGCAAGATAGGTTCTTCGCCAAGGGGGCAGTCTACCCTTTTGACGCTGCGTCAGCGCCGTTCCCCCTCTCACACTCTCCCCCTCATTTACCGGCAATACCAGCTCAAAGAGAAAATAGAGAAGCGACATAATTGAAGAAGACCAGGTGCATTCGTACAATATGAGAAAAACAGTCATTGGAGGTCATCCCATGAAAAAGCTTCTTATATTGTGCGTACTTTTGCTTGCCGCATTGCTTTCCGGATGCGCCGCAGAGCCCTCGCAGAGGCAATCAGCAACAAACACACCGAAGGATTCAACGCCGCAGGAAGAGACATCGGCCTTCTTTAAGCCGGCATCCACAGAATCAAGCGCTCCTACCGAAGCCCCGACAGATGCCGCCGATCCAGCAGCTTGCATACGGAATGAGGACAAGCACGAAAGCGACCCCACTATTTCTTTTGGACCAGTAAGCGCACCCACAGAATCGAATGCGCCGACACCGGAGGAAGACCGGCAGGCACCCGTGCTTCCGGAGAAGCCGGAGAAAGCAGAAAGTCCGAAAGAGGAACCGTCCGTTCCTGCGATAACCGAGCCGGAACCGACTCCGGAAACTGAACCCGCATTTGATATCGACTACTGGATTTCCTACGCAAAAAGCACGGCGGTGAGCTTGGGACTGACCTTGGAGAACTCGGCAACAGAATGCTGGGACAATCCGATCACCGCAGATCAGGGCTGCATCTATCTGGAGCGAGACATTAACTCGCGCTTGAAGCGATATGCCGAGGACGAGAGTATCACGGATATCTGTATTTGGTACGAATGCATCGGCACAGGCAGTTACCTGATTTATATCGGGTACGCATAAAACTTTATACCACATTGAGAAGCGTCGTAGAAATACGGCGCTTTTTCATGCCAAAATTCAATTTCAGGAGGAATGAAACTAATATGAAAACAAGCATTTTCAGACGGGGAATATCGGGACTGCTTGCAGTCCTGATGACATTCACCGCGCTCATGGGCATCGGCACGACTACGGCCTTTGCTGCCTCGACTGCCGGAGAAACCGCTGAATCCTATTCCGTAGGCTTCCCCAGAGACGGGGATGCCAATCTGGATTACAGCGGCACATGGGGCCACGATGAGCTGCATTATATGAACGGCTGGACCTCTGGCGAGGCAACCTGGATGACCACGCTGCACACAATCGGCTCCTTCGATGGACAGGCCTGCTACTGCATTGAGCCGGGCGTGCCCCGCTTGCTGGGCAAGACATATTCCCGCCATGGCGAGGATTATTGGAAGAACTACCCGTCCGACTGCAACAGCACCATCGACGCTGACACCATCAAAACCCTGCTGGGCCGGATCATGCAGTACGGTTATCAGGGCAATCTTTCCACCTCATGGAGATCGCAGAATGATGCGGATGCCGACAAACTGGCACACATGATGGCCACCCAGGCGTTAGTGTGGGAAACGGTCGTTGGAGAGCGGGATGCCAACTTCAACCATGTGGACCCCGGCAGTGCCGACGCAGTGAAATCCGTTTACCGTACCAGCCACCCGCTGTACAGCCGCTTTTCCGCTTATTATGACAGCATTGAGGACAGCGTGCAGAAGCATACCATCGTTCCCAGCTTCATGGCCAGAAGTACCGGCAAGGCAAAGACTGTCGAGCTGAACTGGGACGGCAGCTGCTATTCGGCCACGCTGACAGATACCAACGGCGTCCTGGGCAATTACCGTTTCTCTGCTAACCAAACAGGTGTGTCCTTCTCTGTTCATGGGAATGTGCTGACGATCTCAACTCAGAATGCGCCTACCGGCACGCTCCGTGTCACTGCCGAAAAGGAGGCTCTGCGTAAGGGTGTTGTGGTGTGGAGCGATGGGCACTATGGCCCAGACGGCACCATGCAGGATGTTGTTACCTACAGTGCTACGGTCAGCGACCCGGTCACAGCCTTTCTGAATCTGAAGGTCAGCTATGGCGGCGCTAAAATCATCAAGACCAGCGAGGACGGCAAGGTGGATGGCATTACCTTCACCATCACCGGCGAGGGCGTCAATCAGACCGTTACCACCGACCGAAACGGTGAAATTCGCATCGATAATCTGATGCCCGGCACCTATACCGTCACCGAGCAGAGCTATGACAAATACGAGCCCCAGGAAAGCCACCGTGTTACCGTGCTTGCCGGACAGACGGCGACGGTTTCCTTCAACAATGTACTCCGCCGCGGTGATCTGACCGTGACCAAAACCTCCGATGACGGACTGAATCAGGGCGTGAAGTTCCACCTTTTTGGAACCTCCCTCAGCGGTCTGCCTGTAGATGAATACGCCGTCACCGATGAAAACGGTGTGGCGGCTTTCAAGGATGTGCTTATCGGCACCGGCTACACACTGGAGGAGATGGACGCCGCCATTCGCTATGTGATTCCCAACAGTCAGAGCGCCGCAGTGGAATGGAACAGTGTAACCAATAAGAGCTTTTCCAACATCCTCAAGAAATTCAATGTCACCGTCACTAAGAGCGACTGTGAGGTCGGAATGGCGCAGGGCGACGCTTCGCTTGCCGGTGCTGCCTACGGCATCTATAAGGGCGATCAGCTTGCGGATACCTACTACACCGACGAGAACGGCCAGTTCACCACCGGCTATTATGTCTGCGGCGACGACTGGACGATTCGTGAGATCAGCCCCTCCGAGGGCTATCTTCTGGACAGCACCGTTTATCCTGTCGGTGCAGAGGCGGCCAATTACACCGTTGAGCTGAACGCTGCGCCTGCCGTGGCTGTGACTGAGCAGGTGCAGAAGGGCAATATCGCCATCATCAAGCACACCGACAACGGCGACACACAAATTGAAACGCCCGAAGAAGGCGCGATTTTTGCCGTCTATCTGAAATCTGCCGGCAGCTATGAGGCAGCAAAGGATACGGAGCGGGACTATCTGACCTGCGATGAAAACGGTTTTGTCCAAAGCAAGGACCTGCCCTACGGCGTGTACACCGTGCATCAGGTCTCCAGCTGGGAGGGCCGTGAGCTGATGAGCGACTTTGATGTGTTCATTGCCAAGGACGGCGAGACCTATCGCTACCTCATCAACAACGCTAACTTCGAGTCCTTCATTAAGGTCATCAAGGTGGATGCGGAGACCGGCAATACCATTCCCTATGCGGGTGCGGGCTTCCAGATCTTCCGTCCGGATGGCTCCAAGGTGGAAATGACCTTTACCTATCCGGAGGTTACCACCATCGACACCTTCTACACCAATGACGCCGGCATGCTCATCACGCCGGAGAAGCTGGAGTTTGGCAAGGGCTACTCCCTCAAGGAGGTCTCCGCTCCTTACGGCTATGTGCTCAGTCATGAGGCGGTCAAGTTCGATGTGACCGAAGAGAATTCCACCGAGGAAAGCGGCATGACAATCGTTGCAGTGAATCTGGGCAATTACGCACAGAAGGGCATCATCAAGATTTCCAAAACCGGCGAGGTGTTTGCCTCTGTTACGGCGGCGGACGGGGTCTATCAGCCGGTCTATACGGTGCAGGGACTTGCGGGAGCAACCTATGAGATCAAGGCAGCAGAGGACATCTACACTCCGGACGGTACGCTGCGCTGCAGCGCCGGTGAGGTGGTGGATACGGTGACTACCGGCGCAGACGGCATGGCGGAGAGCAAGCCGCTGTATCTGGGAAAATACGAAATCACCGAGATGAAAGCCCCCGACGGCATGGTCGTAAACAAGGACGCCCATACCGCAGAGCTTGTCTACGCCGGCCAGGAGATTGAGATCACCGAAACCGCTGCCAGCTTCTGCAATGACAGACAGAAGGCGCGGATTTCTCTTTCCAAGGTACTGGAGCAGAATAAGCAGTTCGGTATCGGCATGAATAACGAGCTTTCCGCCGTGACCTTCGGCTTCTATGCCGCCGAGGAGCTTACTGCAGCAGACGGCTCTGTCATTCCTGCGGACGGTCTCATCGAGATCATGTCCCTTGACGAAAACGGGAAAGCTGTGCTCAAGAGCGATGTTCCCTTCGGCAGCTACTATGTCAGAGAAATCAGCACCGACAGCCACTACATTCTCTCCGATGAGAAGTACCCTGTGACCTTTGCCTATGCCGGTCAGGAAATTCCCGTGGTAGAGCTTGCCGTCAACGACGGAAAGAGCATTACCAACGAGATGATCTACGGAGAGATCCACGGCATGAAGAAGGATGAGGACGGCAAGGCGCTGGCCGGGGCTACCATCGGGCTGTTCCTTACAGACGGCACCGAGCCTATCCTGACCACCGTTTCCACAGAAGGCGGCAGCTTCACCTTCGCGGACATCCCTTATGGCGAGTATGTGGTCCGTGAAATCGCTGCACCGGAGGGCTATGTGATGGATGACACGCCTTATGCTGTGAAGGTGGATAAGAACGGCGCTGTGATCGAGATCGAGATCACCAACAAGCTCATTCGCGGCAGCGTTCAGCTGACCAAGGTGGATAAAGACTATCCCGATCATCACCTGAGCGGCGCAGTCTTTGAGGTGTACCGTGACGGAAAGCTCGTGGGCCAGATGGAGGAGCTGTCCGACGGCGTCTACAAGCTGGATGATCTGCCCTACGACGATTACACGCTGAAGGAAACCGAGGCCCCCAAGGGCTTCTTCCTTGATGAGAAAACCTATAGCTTCTCCATTAAGGAAGATGGTAAAACCGTCGTCGTGGAAAATGAGGCCGGAAAGGGCTTTGTCAACCAGGCCCAGACCGGAGGCATTCGCATTGAAAAGACTTCGGATGACGGCGTGCTGAAGGGCTTTACCTTCCGTGTGGAGGGCTCGGATATCACCGGCAATGCCTTCAGCAAGGACTTTGTGACCGATGAGAAGGGTCAGATCCACATCGAGGGGCTGCGCATCGGCGATTATGTGATCTCTGAGGTCTCCAACAAAGCCAACGAGAAGTATGAGCTTCCCGCAAATGTCACCGTAACCGTTCACGAGGGAAAGACGGTCGTTGCCAAGTTCCATAACAAGCTCAAGCCTGTTACGGATATCCCCAAGACCGGAGATACCACCAATATGCCTCTTTGGGCAGCACTGGCCGGTATCTCCGCAATCGGTGCAGGTGCGGCGGCTTTCTTTACCTTCCGAAAAAAGAAGGAGGTAGGCAAGCATGAACGCTAAGGTTATCATCGGCATCGGTCTTGTGGTGTTTATCATCGCAGGGCTGATCGTTCTTCGCCTGAAGAACAGAAAGTAAAATGGCAAGGGGCGGCATCTTTTTACAGATGCCGCCCCGCTTATAAAAGGAGACGCTATGGAAGAGACAAGAAAAATCGGAGATTACTCCGTAAAGTATTCCATGTATATCGGGCACAAGGATATTGCTCTGGGCGAGAATCCCAACGCCGACAAGGATGAACGGTATATGTGCTGCTTTGTAGAGACCAACGCTATTTTCGAGCGCTATTCCGGGGTGCTGGTCAGCGACGATTTTGCGGAGATTGCAAAGGTGTTCGGACAGCGCGTAGCAGACGCAGCCGAGGAAATTATTCAGGAAAACGAAAGAGCCTGTCAGGAGGTCGGCATGAATGAGGAACTCACAACAAATAGTTGTAAGCCCATTTCCTATGAGGATTCCATCGAGAACAAGGTGGTTGTCGTCAAGGGCAGCATTCTCCGGCCTGAGTTCCGCCACGCCAATCACCAGCTTATGCTGTGTACCGGCGGCTTCGGCGCGCAGGCCAATGCGCGAGGCCGTACCTGCTGCTGCATTTCTCTGTACGACGGGAGAAAGACCTCCTTTTATCGCACGGATTTTCTCGGTGTCATGGAGGAAAAGAAGCTTCCCGAATGGGCGCAGAAGGGCTTGGAGAAAGCAAAAGAGATGCACGCGCAGGAAAAGAAACCGACTAAAGAAAGAGGTGACGCAAGATGATCGAGTATGAAAAAAGAGCAATGATCGAGGCGGAGGACAAATATACCTTCCGTCAGAGTACGCAAATTTCCATGCAAACCGGACTGATCGGCCACCTCCGGGCAGACATGGATACAGACGGCAACGGCTTTTTCAGCAGCTGGTTTGATTTCCGGGAGGAGCTGAAAACCGATGAGTTCAAGGCAGAGTTTGATGATGTAATCAACTCTCTGCGTGAGGAAGGCGACATTCTTCATAACCGTAGGGCGCTTGCCAAGTACTGCTATTGCACACCCCAAAGCCGGATGCAGGAGGAGCCGGGCTACTATGGCGTTCGTGTGGATACCGAAAAGTATGCCTACCTTCTGCGCCTGAACCCGGACAGGGGCGAATACAACCTGTACTGCTATTGCTATCGCCGGGATTGGCTCGATCAGCACCTGAAGGACGCAGAGAAAGGAATCCGGTTTATTGACAGCCATTACAAGGAGCTATTTCGCATTCCGGATGGCGGCAAGGTGAAAATCCACTATTCGTGGAATGAAGACCAGATTCGCACCTGCCGGTATATCGACGACTACCATGTGGAGATCGGGAGCAACCTCTATCACATCTGCGAGTTTGCCGAGCGCATGGAATATGGCGGCCATACCTGCGAGCCGATTCGGGACAACTTGCCCGAGCGGTGCTACAGCGTTCTTTCCGGCAGTGACGAAATCATTATCATCAAGCGCGGCGAAAAAGGCTACTTCAAAACGGACATTCCCGTCACCGACAAGGACGAAGCCCGGAGCATCGTGAATGAGTACAACACAAAGCTCGGCGTCAGCAAGGCGCAGGAAGAAGCGATGAAGGCCGGCTCCATGTTCGGCTTTCAGGTGCCCGCCGCTGACCCGAGAAATTATGACGCAGATGGAAACCCTGTGATACCGAAGGACAGAGGTGATGCACGATGAGTGAGAGCGATTATCGTATCTGGTCTAATGCCGACCTTGACTATGAGGAGTGGAAAGATTGGATGGAGGAAGAATATCCGACGCTTTCCGAGGACGAGCGCGTCGCCATGATGTATGAGGAAAATGGGCATTATCTTGAGGATGAACGCCTGAATTTGGACATCCAGCTTTCGCAGCCCATTCTGGTTGTTGCCGATTTGGGGCTTTGGAATGGCAGACGCATGGGCTATAAGGAAATTCCAAGCGGCAATATCCGTGACTGCCTTTATTCCGACTACGACTATACCACATGGTATGTGGACAAGAACGGAGATCTTCGGTGCGATGACACCCACCATGACGGCACAAACCATTATCTCTATCGGGTGTATAAGGACAATGTTTCCCAGACGCAAAAGGACCGGCTCAAAGAAAAAATCTACAGCGGCACAGCCACCAGAGCAGATATCGTCCGTGTCACCCGCAGGCTTGGCGATGAAATCGGAAAAGTGTACGGCTGGAGTTTTCCCACCCGGCAGAGAGAACGAGGTGAAGCGCGATGAACCATGCACTGCCGAGCAAAAGCTACATAGCCAGACTGGACTATTTGGCTTTTAACGGAAAAGTTTGCAGCAGCGTTGAGTACAGCGATGAGCAGCGCTTTCTGGCAGACCTGAAGGAGTCGCTCTATCACGGCGAACCGCTGTGCGTCGTCCTGTACCGAGACCGGAACGGCAAGACGATTTCCCGTGCGTTCCTGAACGACCTGGATACACTGCCCAAGGGCCTTTCTGTAGAGGACGATCCTCACAGAAAGCTTCCGGAAACGACCCCAAAGAAAAAAGAACACGAACCTGCGAGATAAGGAGAAACTATGGATAAGAAGAAAGCCATCTGCGAGTATCTCCGTAAAAATCATATTGGCAAAGAAAATGCCATCCACAGCAAGGAGCTTGAAAAGCTGTTTCTGCTTGACGGACGAAATATTCGCCGCAAGATCAGCGCCTTGCGACAGGATGGCTTTCCTATTTGCAGCGATGAAACGGGCTACTATTACGCAGATAACCAGAAAGAGATCAATACCACCGTCTGCCGGCTGAATGAGCTTGTGACGAAGGTATCCAACGCCAGAACCGGGCTTTTATTTGCATCGATCCTCGGAGAGAATGCGCAGACCGTTGAGGTCACGATCAAAGTAAGATAAGGAGGGAGTTCCCATGCCGAGCAAATACAGAATCATTTTGGAGATGGCGTCCCAGACTGCCAGGGATATCGCCTCCAATGCCGACCGATATACCGATTTTCTGATTACGGCGGCAAACAACTACAAGTACAGCTTTAAGGAGCAGCTGCTTATCCATGCGCAGAAGCCGGATGCAACGGCGTGTGCGGAAATCGACACATGGAATAAACTCGGCAGATGGGTAAACAAGGGCACGAAAGGCATCGCGCTGCTGATCGACAGAGATGTTCCCTACAAGCTGAGACATGTCTTTGATATCTCCGACACCAACAGCCGTGCCGGAAGGAACATCACCCTTTGGCAGATGAAGCCGGAGTACGAATATGCGGTATCGGAAAGCCTTCAGGCCAGCTTCGGTGATGTGGAGGAGCCGCGAGATTTCCCGCACCTTCTCATAGATATTTCCGGTTATGCCGTGGAGGATAATCTTTCAGATTATCTCATGGAACTGAACGCTGTCAAAGCCGGCAGCTTTCTGGAGGAGCTGGACGACACAAGCCTTGAAGCGTGGCTGAAAACCACGCTGAAAAGCAGCGTCGCTTTTATGGCACTCTCCCGTGCAGGGTATGAGCCGAGGCAGTATTTTGACCGGGAGGATTTCAGCCACCTCTTTGACTTCAACACCCTGGAGGTTATCTCCGTGCTCGGTGCCGCAGTCAGCGATATTTCTGAGATGGTCATCCGGGAAATGGGCGAAACCGTCAAGGAGATGGAGAAGGAGGAAAAGCGGAAGATTCGCACATTTGCGCAGACCGGTTCTTCTGCGTATCATAAGAACCGAACAGAAAACAAGGAAAGGAGCAACGAACATGGAACTGACCTATACGATGCAGGGGGATTATCTGATTCCCGATCTGACCGTGCCGGAGAGCCCGAAGCTTGGGAAGTATGGAATGCTGCGGCGGACATTCCTCCGCGAGCACCGGGATGGGATCTACACCGGGATGCTGCTGAACGGGACACTGAACAGCCATCTGGAGGAAGTGGACCGGCAGGCACAGAAGATGCTGGACGACCTGACCGAGCAGATGAAAGCGCTGAACGGAGTAACGGAGCAGCTGAAGGCGGAGGATCAGATGCGGTGGGTGCAGATGATGAACTCCATTCGCCACTCGGCGGAGGAAGGGATTCTGAACGACCTGATCTACGCGTAACCCTTCCCACAGTTGAACAACAGCAGGAAAACATCGCAGAAGCGGAGGAAGAAAAATCCTCCGCTTTTGCTATTTCTCAGGAGGATATCGATGCCATCCTGACACGGGGCAGCGGCATCCATCAGGGCAAATTCCGCATCTATGAGCAGTTTCTCAAACAGGATTCTTCCGAGAACAATATCGTCTTTTTGAAAAACGAATATGGCATCGGTGGCGCGTATCCTGCAATTTCCGGCAGAAATCTCGATGAAAGCCACGACGCCAAGGGAATCAAAATCAGCAGAGGCAGAATCTCTCAGCCCGATGCGGAACTGCTTTTGCGGTGGAATAAGGTCGAGAAGCGGATCGGGGAATTGATCCGTGCCGACCGCTATCTGAGCCAGGCTGAAAAGGACGACTATCCCGCCTACCGGGAGCAGGCAGAGGTGCGTAAGGAACGATGTGAAATCTCTGATGAGTTCCGGTCGATTGTCTATGATTACAATGACTTTGTGGCGCAGCTTGGTGAGGAAAGCAAAGCGCTGAATCTGTATGATTTGTCAAGCTGCTGGAGTGCGTTCAGCGTGGGCGATAAGAAAATGCACGCCCGTATTGCGGCGGGCGACTTCATCCTCCCCATGATGCGCGAAGCGATGAATACGATCATTGCGGACAACACCCACCTGACCGCACGGTGCGAAGCCATGCTGAAAGCGTTGAACAGCGATGTGGCAAAGGCCCTTGAGCCGACCTTTGATGAGCTGAACCCTTCTCCGGAGCCCCGGAAGGAATACCGCTATCATCTCGGCGATGCAGTCTATATCGGCACACAGGAATACGAGCTGCTGTCTTTTGACGAGAAGAAGGTCGTCCTCTTTGATACGCAGTTCCCGCTGTTTAACAAGGAGCTGACTCGTGAAGAATTCGATAACCGGCTCAAAGAAAATCCGCTGAATGACAGGCTGCTGCAAGTCGTGGAAGAACCCCCTGTCGCAGACAATACAAAAGAGAATCCGGATACGCAGGAGACGGAAGCCATACCTGACGAAGAATTGGATGCTCTGCCCATCAGCACCGTCAAAGACGGCGAGGTCGTGACCTACCCCAATGCGGAGGCCTTGCTGGATGACCAGGAAGAAGCGCTCGCTCCGCCTCCGCAGGTGAAAAGATCCTCCAGGGTTGCGCCTCATGTGCTGCATCCGGAAATCAACACCGAGTACCGAACCAACTTCCAAATCGAGAGCGATGATATCGGCGTGGGCACGCCGCTGGAACGGTTCTATCACAATATCCGTGCCATTCAGCTTCTGAATAAGCTGGATGCGGAAAGCCGATTGGCGACACCCACCGAGCAGCGTGTGCTTGCCGACTATGTGGGCTGGGGCGGTCTATCCGAGTTCTTCAAAGAGGACAATCCCCATTATACCGAGCTGAAGGATGTGCTTTCCGATGAGGAATATGCGTCGGCGAGAGAATCCACACTGACGGCCTTCTATACGCCGCCCGTGGTGATTAAGGCCGTGTACAGCGCCTTGGAGAGTATGCACTTTCAGACCGGCAATGTGCTGGAGCCCTCCTGTGGCATCGGCAACTTTATGGGACTTGTTCCCGAAAGCATGAATGACGCGAAGTTCTATGGTGTGGAGCTGGACAGTATTTCCGGGCGGATCGCCCAGCAGCTGTATCAGAAAAACAGCATCGCAGTGCGGGGCTTTGAGAGTACAAACCTTCCCGACAGCTTCTTTGACGCCGCAATCGGCAATGTCCCCTTCGGGCAGTTCAAGGTGCCCGACAAGCGCTACGATAAACACAACTTTCTCATTCACGACTATTTCTTCGCCCGCACTTTGGATAAGGTGAGACCCGGCGGCGTGATCGCCTTCATTACCTCAAAGGGTACGCTGGATAAGGAAAATCCCAATGTTCGAAAGTATATCGCGCAGAGA
>QWCK01004457.1_pt1 | contig 13787 bp, 8 predicted proteins | sample 1972571 | NCBI WGS metagenome assembly QWCK01 (sample SAMN09866710, study PRJNA288562) | Human gut metagenome isolate term2_stool, whole genome shotgun sequencing... | isolation source: gut | host: Homo sapiens | place: USA: California
ACATGGCGGGCGCGGCGTCCCGTCCGTACTGCGCTCCGTGTGAGGCCGCCGTGGAGCCGTGGGAGGCGTTGGTCCGTACCGTACGCGGCGAGGGCGACACGCTCGGCGGCATCGTCCGGGTGGAGGTGCTCGGCGTGCCCTCCGGTCTGGGCGAACCCGTGTTCGATAAGCTGGATGCCGTGCTGGCGCAGGCGCTCATGAGCGTAGGGGCGGTCAAGGGCGTGGAGATCGGCGACGGTTTCGCCGCGGCCCGCAGCCGGGGGAGCTTCAATAACGACGCCTACCGTCCGGCCGGGGCCGGATCGACGCCGGGCAATCCCGCGACCAACCATTGCGGCGGTATCCTCGGCGGCATTTCGACCGGCCAGCCGCTGGTGATGACCGTGGCGATCAAACCCATCCCCTCCATCGCCAAGGAACAGCAAAGCGTGAACGCCGAAGGCAGCCCCGTATCCTTGCGTGTGGGCGGACGGCACGACATCTGCGCCATTCCGCGCGTCAATCCCGTGCTTGAGGCGATGGCCGCCTTGACCGTGGCCGACGCCCTGCTGCTGCAGCGGCGGATGGGGTAGGGCATGACGCAGCTTTCTCTTTCATCCCTCAATGATACGGTGGAATTGCAGGGCACGCTGGAGCGTGTGGTCTTCCATAATGAGGAAAACGGCTACACGGTGTTCCGGGTCAGGCCGGAAGGCAAGGACGAGGTGGATCTCGTCACCGTGGTCGGGCATATGGGCAGCCCGCAGGCGGGCGCGTCCCTGCGCATCAAGGGCCGGTGGGTGAACAACGCCCGCTTCGGCAGGCAGGTGCAGATGGATTCCTTTGAAAGCCTGCTCCCCGCCACCGCCGAGGGCATCAAGCTGTATCTGGCCTCCGGGCTGATCAAGGGCATCGGCAAGAGCATCGCGGCGCGCATCGTCAAGGCGTTCGGCGAAGATACGCTCAGGATTTTCGATGAGGAGCCGCAGCGTCTGCTGGAAATTTCCGGCATCACCCAGAAGAAGCTGGTGACCATCGTCGAGTGTTGGACCGAGCATCAGGGCGTGCGCAATCTGGTGCAGTTCCTCCAGCCGCACGATATAGGCGCTTCCTTCGCCGTCCGTATCTATAAGCATTACGGCCCGCAGGCGCTGTCCATCGTGCAGGAGAACCCCTACCGGCTGGCGATGGACATCAGGGGCATCGGCTTCCTGACGGCGGATGCGCTGGCGGCCAAGCTCGGCTTTGAAAGCGAGCACCCTTTGCGGATTCAGGCGGGCACGCTGTACACGCTGATGAAGCAGATCGACGACGGGCACGTCTATTATCCCCGCCGGGCCTTGGTGGAACAGACCTGTTCCCAGCTCGGCATTGCGGAAGAGTTCGTCGAGGAGGCCGTGGACTGCCTCGCCCGTGAGGAGCGGGTGGTGCTGGAGGAGCTCGACGACGAGATCGGCGTGTACCTGACCCGGTTCCATCATTACGAATCGAAGATTGCCTATTACCTGCGGCGTATCCTCGCCTCGCCGAAGTCGGTGCGGTTCCCAAAAGCCGACGAGGTGGTGGAGAAAGTCGTGTCCCGGCTCGGCATTACGCTGGCCGAGGAACAGCTTGAGGCCGTGCGCACATCGGCGACGTCCAAAGTAATGGTCCTGACCGGCGGCCCCGGTACGGGCAAGACCACCATCCTGAACGCGATCATTCAGGTTTTCGCGGAAAACAAGGCCAAGATTTTGCTGGCCGCGCCCACGGGCCGGGCGGCGAAGCGCATGTCCGAGGCCATCGGCCGGGAAGCCCGCACGATCCACCGCCTGCTCGAATACACGCCCAAGGACGACGGGTTCGCCCGCAACGAGGATAACCCGCTGGCCTGCGGGCTGCTCGTGGTGGACGAAGCGTCCATGATGGATACCATGCTGGCTTACCACCTGCTCAAGGCGGCTCCGCTCGGCGCGACCATCGTGTTCGTGGGCGACGTGCATCAGCTCCCGTCCGTGGGGCCGGGCAATGTGCTCGGGGATCTCATCGCTTCCGGGGCCATGCCCGTGGTCGAGCTGGTGGAGGTGTTCCGGCAGGCGGCGGAAAGCGAAATCGTGTGCAACGCCCACCTGATCAACCGGGGCGAGCTGCCACGCCTCGAATCCTCAAAGGATCGTCTTTCCGATTTCTATTTCATGCGGCAGGACGATCCCGATCGCGCGGCGGACATCATCGTGGATTTGGTCAAGAACCACATCCCCCGCCGTTTCCAGCTTGATCCTTTCGATGAAATCCAGGTGCTTTCGCCCATGCACAAGGGCACCGTGGGCGCGGCGAACCTCAACCTGCGGCTTCAGCAGGCGCTCAATCCCGAAGGGGAGGCCCTGCAGCGCGGAGAGCGGCTCTACCGGCTCGGCGATAAGGTCATGCAGATCCGCAACAACTATGAGAAAGATGTGTACAACGGCGATATCGGGCGGGTTTCCAGTGTGGACGTACAGGAAAAATGCCTTGTTGTCCGGTATGATGACCGTTATGTCGGGTACGATTGGGAAGAACTCGACGAAATAGTGGCGGCCTACGCGATTTCCATTCACAAATCACAGGGTTCGGAATATCCTGCCGTCGTCATTCCGTTGATGACGCAGCACTATATGCTGCTGCAGCGGAATCTCATCTATACGGGGGTGACGCGGGGCAAGCGTCTCGTCGTACTGGTGGGAGAGCCCCGCGCTTTGGCGATGGCCGTTAAAAACAACCGGATGCAGAAGCGGTATACGTGGCTGGCCCGACGTTTGGGGGCGGCCCCGGAGTCCGCCGGTCCGCAAACTGAGGGTGAACGCACATGATGGTTTCTGGTGCCCGCAAGGGCTTTTGGGGTGTGCCGCCGTATGAAAGGCTCGGGGGGCGGGGCGTTGTCTCTGTCCCCCAAATGGTGAAAGGGAGAAGCCTCCGTCTGATTGCTCTCGGCGTATTGCTGTGCTGCGCCCTTGCGCTCGGCGGCTGCGGCGGCGGACGCAAGGGCGGGAGCCTGCCTCCGGTCGAGTCCGGCAGCTTTGAAGGCCCGAAAGGGAGCATTGCGGATTTGCGGCGGTTGCCGCAGGATTTGCTGGTCTATGCCCGGCAGGGCAATCCGGACAAGCCCCTCATGTCGGCTGCGGAGCAGGCCCGGCAGGACGCCCGGTTCAACAGCCTGTTCTTTGGCCCGTGGGAGGCTGTACGCTCCTCCGTTTCCGCCTCCGAGGCGTTCGCCATTTTCGGCGGCCAGAAGAAGCGGAGCAAGGCGCGGGGATGGGCGGAAAACCTGTTGCCGTGGACGCAGGAGAATTGGGACAAGCTGACGGCGAACGCCGCTCGGGATGCGTACCCGTCCCGGTTCGACAAGGCGATTACCGTGCGGCCCACGGTGCTGCGCGAAGCGCCCACCCATAAGCCCCGGTTCGGGAACCCTGCCGAGGCCGGGGAGGGGTATCCCTTCGATATGTTCATGTACTCCACGCTTCCGGTGGGGATGCCGCTGCTTGTCGTGCATACCTCCGCCGATGGCGCATGGGTGTTCGTGGAGACGGGGCTCGTATCCGGCTGGGTTCCCACGGAGGATACGGCTGTGACGGACGCGCCGTTCCGCTCGCGCTACGAGAACGGGACGTATGCGGTCATCGTCCGTGACGACGTCCCGCTGGTGGACGAGCTGGGCCGTTATGTTACCACGGGGAGCCTCGGGACCATGTTGCCTCTGTCCGGCGGATCGGGATCCTCGCTGAGGCTGCTGGTCCCTGTGCGTGATCCGCAGGGCCGTGCCGTGGCCGTACCCGTGCGGGTGTCTCCCTCCGATGCGGTGCGCAAGCCCATTCCCCTGACGGCAAGGGCGGCGGCCGAGATCGGCAACCGCATGATGGGGCAGCCCTACGGTTGGGGCGGATACCTGTTCAACCGGGACTGCTCGCTGGCGATGAGGGATCTTTTCGTCCCTTTTGGGGTGTGGCTGCCACGCAACTCATCGGCGCAGGCCAAGGCATGGCAGTTCATCAGCTTCGTGAAGGCGTCCCCCTCGGGTAAGGAAAGCATCATCAAGGACGAAGGGGTTCCGTTCGCCACGCTGCTCTGGCTGCGCGGGCACATTACCTTATATATAGGGGAGTACAAGGGCGAGCCCGTTATGTTCCACAACGTCTGGGGCGTTCGTACCGATGACGGGAACGGCGAAGGCCGGCACATTATCGGGCGGGCCGTCGTCACCTCCCTCCAGCCCGGAGCTGAACTTCCCAACGTCCGCCGCGAGAATCTGATTCTTTCCCGGCTGAAGGGGATGAGCGTTCTACGGTATGATTGAGGAATGCGGGGGAGAAGGCCCCGGAAGGGGTGCCCTTTCGTGGTCGTTCTTCCGTAAGGCGTTTCTTGAGAGCGTAACGTGGTTTCTTCTGTGACTTGATTTCTTGCTTTGGGGCAGGGCACATTGTTTCAAGAACGTCTGTTGAGGGCGAGAAAAAGCCGTTTCCCGTTTGGGAGGCGGCTTTTTTATTTGTGCCCGTACGTTTTTGTGCGCGGATGGCCGTTTTTGCAGTCCGCACACAGCGTTGTGCGGTGGGGGTGGGGAAGGGGCCTTCAGTGGGCAGAAGAGGCGGAGGGGCAGCGGGATTGCCGGATTCCCTTTCGTTCAGGCGATTGATTGGCCGTGCTCCCCTTTTTGTTTGGGTGTTTTTTCGCAAGAGAGAAAGATTCGCTTTGCCCGAATGGAATCTTTTTTGCGGCTTCATCGTGCTTGTGGCGGGAGATCAGGCCATTTGAGCATGGTGTTTGGTTATCGGATGGTGGATTTTTTCAGAAATATTTCTGTATTCAGAAAATATTCTGATAGAATCATGTATTTTTCTGTTCATTGACGTTTTGTGTGGAGTGTTCTCCTCTAACATATTAGAATATCAGCTCTAGTCGAATATAATGCGTTGGCATGTCCTTTGCTGAACAAGAAATAGGAAAACACCGGATACTCCGGTTGCATAAGTGGCCTTTTCTTTCCTTTTTATTCAGTGAAGCCAAGGAGAAACCATGCTTGTTACAGAAACAGCTTGGGGAAAGCGCATCAAGACCGACGTGCTCATCCTCGGAACCGGCGCTTCAGGTGTCGGTGCAGCCCTGCGCGCGGCGGAACTTAAGGCCGACGTGCTCATGGTGGGGCAGGGGCGGCTGGAAAGCTCCGGCTGCCTCGGCGGCGGCAACGACCATTTCATGGCGGCGCTCGGCACCGACGAACCCAACGACACCCGCGAAGCCTTTGTCGGCTTCTTCATGAAGTCCGCTTTCGGCTACCGCGAAGCCCAGCTCAACCAGTGGTTCGACGCCATCAAGCCTTGCGTGAAAATCCTTGAGGAAGTCGATACGGAATTCCTGATCAAGGACGGCAAGCGGTATCGTTCCGTCGGCTTCGGCCAGCCCGGCGCGTGGTGGCTGCACATCACCAACGGCACGACCATCAAGCGGCATCTGGCCCGCCGCGTGCGCAAGTCCGGCGTCAACATCCTCGACGACTTCCACATCACCCGCCTGTTCGAGCGCGGCGGGCACATCATGGGCTGCATGGGCTTCAACGTCCTGACCCGCGAAGTATACGCCATCGAATGCAAAACCGCCATCTGTTCCCTCGGCTGGCACCCCCAGCGCCTGACCAACAACTCCACCGGCAACCCCTACAACTGCTGGCATATGCCGTACAACACCGGCAGCTATTTCGTCCTGCCCATGCAGATCGGCGCGTCGCTGGTCAATATCGACATCAGCGGCCGCGCGACGCTCATCCCCAAGGGTTGGGGCGCGCCCGGCATGAACGGCATCAACAACATGGGCGGCAAGGAAATCAACGCGCTCGGAGAACGGTTCATGTTCAAGTATGACCCGATGGGCGAAAACGGCAAGCGCCGCAATCAGGTCATGGGCACGTGGCAGGAACAGGTCGAGGGCAACGGTCCGCCGTTCTATATGGATATGACCCACTTCAGCGACGAGGACGTGCATCACCTCCAGTACGTGCTCATGCCCGCGGACAAGGAAACCTACCTTGATTACTGCGCGGCCCGCGGCATCGAGTTCAAGAAGGCTCCGTTGGAAGTGGAAGTTTCCGAAATGACGGTTTCCGGGATGCTCCTCGCCGACGATCGCTTGGAAACCACGGTGAAGGGCCTGTTCGCGGGCAGCAACTTTACGAGTTTCTCCGGCGCGATGTGCTGCGGCTACGTGGCGGCGTTCCATGCCGCGAACGATGCGGCGTCCACCGAGATGGGCGTCATCGACGACGCGGAAGCGCAGGCCGAACACGACCGAATCCTCGCCCCTTGGGAGCGCAAGGGAACCAACCTTCTGAAGTACAACGACTTTGAAGATCCCATCCGTCAGATCATGGACTACTACGCCAAGTACCGCCGGAACATGGCCGGTATGCGTCTCGCTCTCGAAAAGCTCGCCCTTGTGGAAAGCTACACGGATCGCGTCGTAGCCACCAACAACCACGAGCTGATGCGCCTGCACGAGGCGTTCGACCTGCTCGAACTGTGCCGGGCCCATCTGGAAGCCTGTCTCCAGCGCAAGGAAAGCGGGCGGGGCATGTACCAGCTCTCCGATTATCCCGAAAAGGACCCCGAACTCGCCAAGGGGCTGGTGCTCACCCGCAAGGACGGCGCGTTCCAGTTCGGCTGGACGGAGTGATCCCGCATCTTTCACAAGGAGAAACGACATGCCTCCGGTTTTTGATTCCAAGAAATGCGTCAAGTGTGGCCGCTGCGTGAAGGATTGCCCCGGCTACATTCTGGAACTGGATAAGGAACACGACGAAACGCCTCACGTCATCGAAGCATACAAGCGCGAGTGCTGGCATTGCGGCAACTGCCGCATCAGCTGCCCCCATCAGGCCGTTTCCTTTGAATTCCCCTTATACACCCTCGTTTAGGCGGAGCGGACATGAGCAAGCATACCGTTTTTGTGGAAGCCCCGCCGTTCGCCAAGTTCTCCGACGCCGAGATGCGCCGCCTGCTTGATGACGAACGCCTGGAAGTGCTGGACTGGCGCGGGAAGCGCGTGAACACGCCCGGCTTCGTTGAAGCGCTGGCCACCGCCGACATCGCAGTCACCGGCAACAGCCTGACCATCACCGACGAGCTGCTGGAAAAGCTCCCCAACCTCAAGCTGATCGCCAAGCTCGGCACCGGGCTGGACATGATCGATATCCCATCCGTGCTCCGGCGCGGCATCCTGCTTTGCAATACGCCCGGCGCGAACAGCGTGGCCGTGGCGGAACATACCTTCGCGTTGCTGCTCGGCTACCTGCGCAACGTGCCGCAGTGCGACAACGCCGTGCGGACCGGGCAGTGGGAAAAGGCCCGGACCATGGGCGGTGAAATCTGCGGCAAGACCGTGGGCATCATCGGCCTCGGCAACATCGGGAGCCGCGTGGCTTCCCGGATGGCCGGGTTCGAAGCCCGCCTCCTCGGGACCGATCCCTGCTGGCCCGAAGCCCTTGCCGCCAAGTACGGCATCGAGCGCCGGGAACTGAACGAGCTGCTCGCCGAGTCGGACATCGTGTGCGTGCATTGCCCCCTCGACGAAACCACCGCCGGGTTCATCGGCAAGGCGGAACTGGCGCTCATGAAGCCCTCCGCGCTGCTCGTCAATATGGCCCGCGGCGGCATCGTGGACGAGGACGCCCTGTACGAAGCCCTGCGCGGCAAGGTCATCTCCGGCGCGATCATCGACGCCTATTCGCAGGAGCCGCTCACCGCTTCCCCGCTGTTCTCGCTGGACAACGTGATCCTGTCCCCGCACGCCGGGGCCTTCACTACGGATGCGCTCAACGCCATGTCCCGCATGTCCGTTGACCAGTTGTTCCAATACGTGGACGGCGCCACGCCCGACAACCTCGTTACCGCGGAGTAAGGTCATGCCATCCTTTTTGAACGCCATGACGCGCCAAATCCCCAGTTCCAGCATCCATGCCGCCACCCAGAAGGCTGAAGCCTACCGGCGTGAAGGCAAGAAGGTGGTCATTTTCAGTATCGGCCGCCCCGACTTCGATACGCCCGCCCACATCAAGGAAGCCGCCAAGGCCGCGCTGGACAAGGGATACGTGCACTACACCCCAAACATGGGCATCCTGCCCTTGCGCGAAACCGTCGCCGAGCACATCAAGCGGCAGACCGGCGTCAGCTATGACCCGAAGACCGAGGTCATGATCACCTGCGGCGGGCAGCAGGCCATCCTCCTGACCATGAAGGCCGTGCTTGAGCCCGGCGACGAAGTGCTGCTGCCGTCTCCCGGTTATGGCCTGTATTACAACTGTGCCGCCATCGCCGACGCGCAGGTTCGTGCCTATGCGCTCAAGGCCCCCGATTTCGGCTGGGGCGGCGCGGAAGCGGGCGAACGCACCAAGATGCTGTTCATCAACAGCCCGCACAACCCCACCGGCGCGGTTCTTTCCAAGGAAGAGCTCGGCCAGATCGCCGATTTCGCCAAGGCCAACAACTTGCTGGTGGTTTCCGACGAAGCCTATGACCGCTTGCTGTATGACGGCCTCGAACACCGTTCCATCGCGTCCGAACCGGGTATGCGCGACCGTACCGTCATCCTCGGCTCCTTCTCCAAGACCTATTCCATGACCGGCTGGCGCATCGGCTACCTTGCCGGCCCCGCCGAAGTCATCCGCGGCATGGCCCTGTTGCAGCAGAGCTTCGTGCTCTCCGTCAACAGCTTCGCCCAGTGGGGCGCCGTGGAAGCCATGACCGGCCCGCAGGATTGCGTTGAGGAAATGCGCCAGCAGTTCGACATCCGGCGCAAGGCCATGATGGAAGCCCTGTCCACCATACCCAACGTGTCCTTCGCGGCTCCCAAGGGCGCGTTCTACATCTACCTGAACCACGAGAAGACAGGGCTGGACCCCGTGCGGTTCTGTGCGAAGCTTCTCGACGAATACTATGTGGCCTGCGTGCCCGGTTCCGAATACGGGCCGTACGCGGGGTGCAACACCCGTCTTTCCTGCGCCACCGGGCTGGACGATTGTCTGGAAGGTGTCGACCGCATCCGGAAGATGGTCGCCTCACTGTAGTGTGAATGGGCCGGAGGGGCGGCCCCTCCGGCTCTGCTCCAAGGACAGGAACTGTATAACCCGACTGGAGACGCCATGAAGAGGACATTATTGACATTGACGTTGGCCGCGGCGCTGTGCCTTCCCGCTCTGTTCGCGCAGAAGAGTGCCGCCGAAGAACCCATCGTGCTGACTTTCAACCTTGGGATGCCGCCTATCCATCAGCGGTGGGTCAATGCCATCAAGCCTTGGTGCGACGAGCTCGAAAAGCGCAGCAACGGGCGCATCAAGATTGAACCCTATTTCGCCAACGCCCTTGGCAAGCGTTCCGACGCCATGGACTCCGTCCGCACCGGCATAGCGGACTTGGCCGAAGCGCCTTTCAGCTCCAACCCCGGCGCGTTCCCCTTCCATTCTCAGATTTTTTCCGCCGCCAACCCCAGCATGGCTCTCGGCAATGCCTATGAGATGCTGAGCGATTTCTATAAGGCCCATCCCGAAGTCCTGAAGAAGGAAATCAAGGGCGTCAAGCTCATGTTCATCCACGCCTACCCCGTGGGCGACTGTGTCATGACCAAGTCCGCGCCCATCCTGAAGCTCGACGACATCAAGGGCAAGAAGCTCGGCTTTGAAGGCGGCGGCCTGCGCTTTGAAACCATGCAGGCCCTCGGCGCTTCCGTGGTCGGCATGAACATGTCCGATCTGTATCAGGCCATGCAGGGCGGCATCATCGACGGTATCGTCATGGATTTCGATCCGCTGATTTCCCGGCGCTACGGTGAGGAAGTCAAGCACGTCACGCTGTTGAACATCACCGGAACCGCCTTTTACGTGGTCATGAATCAGGAACGCTACGACAGCCTGCCCGACGACCTCAAGGCCATCGTCGACGATATGTCCCAGAATTACGGCCCCAATCTTTTGGAAAAGTTCTGGGCTGAAAACGTGTACGGCAGCCTCGACAAGTGGATCAAGGAAATGGGCGGCACCGTCCATGTCCTGTCCGACGAGGATTATGCCCGCGCCGACAAGCTGGCCGCCGTCCCGGCGCAGGCGTGGTTCAAGTCGCTCGACAAGGCCGGCTATCGGGGCGCCGAACTGGAGAAGACGTTCCACCAGTTGGAAGCCAAGTATTTCACGCCGTGGCGTCAGTCTGAAGCCTACCGTTACGTCAAGCAGCAGTAAGCCATCGGTTCCGAACGGCGGCGGGGGGTCCCCGCCGCCCAACCTCCCCAATCAAGGTCTGAACTTATGAGCAGCAACGCCATTGAAACGCCCCCGTTGGCCGCCCAGCTGGAATCGCTATCTGCCCTGATACGGCGCACGGAACCGTTTTGCCAGAGGATAAGCGCTGTCGGCATGTATATCTTTATGGGTCTGGTCATCCTGACCTTCGCGGATGTGCTTCTGCGCTATGTTATCGGATCGCCGATCAGCGGCAGCATCGAAATCACCGAAATGCTCATGTCCGTGGTGCTGTTTTCCTCCGTGGCCTATACCTATTGGAGGCGCGGGCACGTCAGCATGGACATCGTGACCGGCAAGCTGAGCGAACTCAATAAGAACCGGCTTGGGGCCATCACCACGGTCTGGAGCCTTGCGGTCGTCTTTTTCTGCATAACCTGCATGGGCAAGTACGCCATGACCACCACCGACACCACCTCGGTATGGAACATGTCCTACAAGCCGTTCATCTGGTTCGCCGTGTTCGGATGCGTCCTGTTGTTCCTTGCCATGCTCAGCCATCTTTTGGATCAGCTTGCCGCCATTATCCGGGGCGGCGGGATGGGGTCGGCTTTCTTGATGCTCGGCATCGGCCTGCTCGGCGTGGCTCTGTCGGTTTGGGTGGCGGTCGAGCGTCTGCCCGGCATCAGCGCGCCCGCGCAGGGCGTCATCGGCATGGTGTATATGTTTACCATGTTTTTCTTGGGGATGCCTGTGGCCTTCGCGCTCATGGGGACCTCGCTCGTCTTCATCGCCAGCCTGCGCGGCCTGACGGCGGCTCTGAACCTGTTCGGGACGGCATGGTTCTCCACGTGTAGCAGTTACACGTGGGCGCCCCTGATGTTCTTTCTGCTGATGGGCTTCCTCTGTTTCTACAGCCGGTTCGGCGAAGACCTGTACCGCACGGCCCGCAACTGGTGCGGCCATTTCCGCGGCGGCCTCGCCATAGCCAGCGTGTGCGCCTGTACCGCCCTCGGCGCGGTGGTGGGCGACGCCTTGGTCGGCTGTATCGCCATGATGACCATCGCCCTGCCCGAAATGCGGCGGCACGGCTATGACGACAAGCTGGCCATCGGCACGCTCGCCTGTTCCGGCGGCATCGGCAGCCTCATCCCGCCGAGCTCGAATTTCATCATCTACGGCGTCCTTGCGGAACAGAGCATCGCCGACCTGTTCATCGCCGGCGTGTTCCCCGGCCTCGTGTGCATGGCCTGTTTCATCGTCGTCATCATGATCATGGTCTGGCGCAATCCCGAGCTGGCCCCCGCCTTGCCCCGCGTGCCCATGTATGAACGGCTCGTTTCGCTCAAGACCGGCCTGCCCATCATTATCATCTTCATCGTGGTCATCGGGGGCATCTACGCCGGCATGTTCACGGCCACGGAAGGCGGCGGCATCGGCGCGTTCACGACCGTGTTCCTCGCCCTCGTCATGGGCCGCCTGAGCTGGTCCATCGTCACCAGCGGCCTCAACGATACCGGCAAGACGATCAGCATGGCCTTTACGGTCCTCGGCGGCGCGGGCGTGTTCAGCTACTTCATGACCATGAGCAAGATCCCCATGATCCTCGCCGGCGTCATCGCCTCCATGAACATGCCGCCCATGGCCGTCATGTTCGCCATCATCGTGTGCATGAGCCTGCTCGGCTGTTTTATCCCGGCCATCCCGCTGATGCTCATCTGTGTGCCCATCTTCCTGCCGCTCGCCGCGCTGTTCGGCTGGAACCTGATTTGGTTCGGCGTCATCATCAATATCCTCGTGACCATGGCCGGCATGACCCCACCCTTCGGCGTCAGCCTGTTCGTCGCCAAGGAACTGGCGGATGTTCCGCTCTCGCTGGTGTACCGCTCCTCGATACCCTTCGTCCTTGCGTTCTTCCTGTGCCTCGGCTTCTGTATCGCCTTTGAGCCGCTGAGCACGTGGCTGCCCGCCATGATGCGGTAAGTGAAAAAGGGATCCCCGCATGGCGGGGTTCCGTCCCCGGATGCTTTCGGGGAGGCGTTGCGGCGCTTTCCCCGGAAGCGAAACAAAAAGCGTGTCGTCGCGAAGCGCGAAAGACGTTGCCGTTCAAGAGGCGAAAAGGAGAACGCCATGAAGGTCCTCAGCCTGCTCCCCCGTTCCCGGTTTACGGAATCCGGTATGACCCTTCCGGAAACCCTTTCTCTGCATTTTTTGCCTCCCAACGGCAGCCACGTCCTGATCGCGGCGGCAGAGAGCGCGCAGGCGCTTCTGCTCCCGCCGTCCCAGCCGTATGTGGACGCCTTCTGCCTCGAAAGGATGCCGTCCATCCGCTTCATCCAGACCACGGGCGCTGGCTTTGATTCCGTTGACCACCTCACGGCGGCGGAGCTCGGTATTCCGGTATCGAATTCGCCGAACATGAACGCGTCCTCGGTCGCGGAATACGTGATGGCCGCCATTGTGAACCTCCAGCGCGGCCTCGCATGGGCCGACGGGGAAATCCGCCGCGGACGCTATGCGGCTTCGCGTGCCGAACTTCTGGAGCAGGGCGGCCTTGAGCTGCGCGGATGCCGGATCGGGCTGTTCGGGCTCGGCAATATCGGGCGCGCGGTCGTCCCGCTCGCCAAGGCTTTTGGGTGTTCCGTGGCCGCTTGCGACGCCTTCTGGCCTGAAGAGTTCGCGGCTGAAAACGGGGTCGAGCGTATGGATGTGGCGGAGCTGTTCGCCGAGTGCGACGTGGTTTCCCTGCATTGCCCGCTCAACGGCAGTACCCGCAACCTTGTGGATTACAACCTGCTTTCGTCCATGAAGCCCCATGCCCTGTTGATCAACGCGGCCCGGAGCGGTGTGGTGGTGGAAGCGGATCTGGCCCGTATCCTCGCGGAAGGGCGGATACGCGGCGCGGCGCTCGACTGCTTTGCGGACGACGGGCGCGCCGAAAATCCTTTCTTGTCCATTCCCGCCGAACGCGTCCTGCTGACGCCGCATCTCGCGGGCGTAACCCGCGCCGCGTTCGGGCGGATGCTCTCTCAGGCGCTTGAAAACTTGGAGCGTGTGCTCGTTCATGGCCAGCCGCCCCGTTTCGTGGTGAACGGCGTGTTGGCCGACTATTCCGATTAGCCTTGCGCGGCTGACGTCCCCTTTGTGGGCCGGTGTCTCGCTGTTTGTTCCCTCCTTTTTTGGGAGGGTAGGAGCTTTGTACCCTTTGTTAAGATAAAATAATTAATAAAAACAATATATTATAAAGAAAGTTTTTGTCCAGGCCCCGTCGCCCGAATCGTTTTGGACGGTGGGGGAAGGGACGCAGGGAGGAGGGCGGAACGCCGTTCTCAAAGAGCATTCCTTTTCCCGTATTCCCGCTTTCTTCCACAGGAGCCTTTTCATGCTGCAACATTTTTCGGAACTGATCGACAAGGTGAAGGCCATGCCCCGGACAGTGGTGTGCGTGGCGAACGCGGACAGTGAAACCGTGGAAGCCGCGCGCATGGCTCTGGATAAAGGGCTGGCCGACGTTATCCTGTACGGTGATGAGGCGGTTGTACGCCCGTTGGTTGAACAGGCGGGCATCGAAGGCCGG
>QWCK01004462.1_pt1 | contig 13771 bp, 12 predicted proteins | sample 1972571 | NCBI WGS metagenome assembly QWCK01 (sample SAMN09866710, study PRJNA288562) | Human gut metagenome isolate term2_stool, whole genome shotgun sequencing... | isolation source: gut | host: Homo sapiens | place: USA: California
TGCCATACAAAACATTTCAGTAACTTTGTCCTCGGTGATCATAGCAATTTTTTGTTTGTAATTGTTTATAAATCACCACCTTAAAGTTACAACAAATTTCGCTAATCACCAAATTTACAGACACTTATAATTCGTCGAACTCACGTTAAATAATTAACTATAAGATAATAAATGTATGATAAATAACATCTTTAGCATATGTCAAACCATTTCACAAGAAATGCACAATAATAATTACACAAATGCATATAACGAATTTGTAAACCTACTTGATTCCATTATTTTGTTTAGAAATCAAGAGATGAATGGCAAGGTATATTCCGACGATGATATAGCAATTGTTCTTTTAAGTCTCAAAGGATTCAACCCTGATAATAACAGCAAAGCAATTGAGCCATTAAAAATACATTTATACACACTTGGAAAATTTGCAGAAAAATTAAAAGCAAAAATTAACATACAATATGCAGAAAGATATAATACACTATTTCTTGATGTAATGACGGATACTCAAAATGTTCTATCCGTTTATGAGTATGTAAATGCATTAGGAAAATACAAACAGCAATTAGGAAGATTTAAAGCTTGTGGAGGAACAGAACCCACAAGCCCAAAAATGAGGACGGTTAATATTGGAAGAAATCCCAATATTAACCTTTTTGATAGAAGAACAATGATTAACTCTGTTTTTTGGCTTGAACAACATCCAGACATAAAGGATTTACCTTTTAGAGATTTACGTCCTCATGCTGCCATTCTTATACGCCAAGCATTAGAAATTATGTGGCGTGATGTAATAGGATATTGCAAAATTAGGAATCAGAATGGCGACACATTAAAACAATTCACGCAAATTGGTTGGAAATTTATCAATCAATATAGAACTAAAGATAAAAATACTTGTAAAGCAGCAGGGACACAGAATTTATGGTCAATAACTACACCAGTACCAATTAAGACTTTTGAGTTGCTAAATAACTGGTGCAATAATTTTACTCACGATCCTTGGGTTTATTCGATTTACGTTCAGTGGTTTGTGACTGAACAATTATGGAGAGTCACACAACCTGCTACTTATAATGGGAATTGGACTTCTCAACATGGAAATATTCGCATAACTGGGTTAAAGTATATGCAATCTGAATTTGAACAGTACGTAGCTCGCGAAAATAACAAAGCTTTTGTGGCTTGGTCTACTAATAGAAAACCAAGTGGTGCATTTGTAGTAAGCGAAGGAGCTAAACCAACATCTAAAAACATTCGCGCATTCAGACTTAAACAAACAATAATAAACCTATGTCATTTAATCACTGAATTATCCAATGAATGTATTAGTTTTTTCAAATTGATGTTTTGCAAACAGTAATCCCTAATATTATTTTTAATCGGCATTGTCAAAAACGCTTTCGGCACCATTTAATTACAGATCATATTATATTGATATTTAATACTATACCTTTGTTTATATCGTGATTTTCTCATATCTTTAAAAGTAGTAATCAGAAATAAATCAGTGATATGAGAGATGTAATCATTACAGTAGTGGGATTGTGGGTGTTCATCAAAATCTTGAAAGTGATATTCGGAGGCTGGAGCAAAGCGACTACCAGCGAGACAGGTAAGATTCAACCAACGGAAAGCAGCCTATGCCTATCGTTCCTGCCTAGCATAGCGAGGGACGTAAAAGTCAGTATTTAATTCTCCCTCTTGTCGAAAATATCAACCCAAGCAAAGGGCGGGCAGTAAACAAGTTTCTTCTGCAAGCCCGATAAATAACAAAATGTTTTGCCTACCAGGAGAAAACGAAGTCTTGGAGCAGTTGGCAAATCTTTTTGTATCGGGCGATTTCGGCAGAATGTCTTGCGAAAGAGGAGCAACGTGCAACATTGCGCAGCCGAGCAAGTCTTTCGAAGAAAAATAGAAGAGCCAAGTATTTGGGTAAATCGTAGAATGGAATACAACTAGAAAAACAGAGACTACTTAAGATTGTAGCCTCTGTGAAAATAAACAGAGTATCGGTCGAGGAATTTATGCTCCCGACCTACAATGTAGATTGCAAAGAAACACAAAAAAATAGACTATCTGGACTCTTACTTGAAAAAATTTTGGGAGAATAGTATTACCTTTGTATCATAAAACATGTAACTTATGATACATATTCTGATTATAGACGACGAAGACCCCATTCGTAACCTGCTGGTTCGTATGGTAGAGTTGGAAGGTTATCATGCTTCCAAGGCGGCAGATTGCCGTTCGGCATTGAAAATGCTGGAAACCCAACATTTTGAGGTGGTTATTTGTGACGTATTCCTCCCAGATGGCAACGGCGTAGATTTCATTTTTGACATCCACCGGATGCAGCCCGATGCAGCGGTCATCCTACTTACCGCTCATGGGAATATTGCTGATGGTGTACAAGCCATCAAAAACGGGGCATTTGATTACATTACCAAGGGAGATGATAACCGCAAAATTATCCCTACCATCAACCGGGCCGTAGAAGAGGCGGATATGAAAAAGGGAAAGGCCCCTATTCCAACGGATTATTCTTTCCGGTCTATCATCGGTCAGTCAGCCTGTTTACAGCAAGCTATCAGTTTGGCTCAAAAGGTGGCAAAGACGGATGTCCCTGTTCTGCTGACAGGTGAGACGGGCACGGGCAAGGAGGTGTTTGCCCATGCCATCCATGTTGCCAGCCATCGTTCACAGTATCCCATTGTCGAAATCAACTGTTCGGCTTTCAGCAAGGATTTGCTAGAAAGCGAATTGTTCGGTTATAAGGCTGGTGCTTTCACCGGTGCCGTCAAAGACAAGAAGGGCCTGTTTGAAATAGCCAATCACGGCACCATCTTTCTGGATGAAATCGGTGAAATGGCTTTCGATCTGCAGGCCCGCCTGTTGCGCATTCTGGAGACTGGCGAATACATCAAACTCGGAGATACCCAGCGCACCAAAGTGGATGTACGCATCATTTCAGCCACTAATCGTCATCTGAAAGAGGAAATAGAGAAAGGGGGATTCCGGGAAGATCTTTTTTTCCGTTTGTCTGTCTTCCAGATTCACCTGCCGGCGCTTCGGGAGCGGACAGAAGACATCGAGAGCTTGGCCCGCCTGTTTTTGCAGCGCTTTGCGGCCAAGTTCAACAAACACATTGAAGACATAGCTCCGGATGCCCTGCTGTCTCTCCGACAGGCAGAATGGAAGGGCAATGTGCGTGAACTGCGCAATGTCATCGAACGGAGTGCTATCATCTGCGATAACCGAATTACCCGCGAAGACCTCCCTATTGAGTTGCAGCAGAAGCCATGTTCAAGCGATGACAGTAAAGGAGACGAATTTGAATTGGCTGCTATTGAGCGGAAACATATCCTCAAAGTGCTCCAGCATACACACGGAAACAAGACAGAAACGGCCCGCCTGCTGAAAATCGGTTTGGCCACCCTGTATCGGAAGATAGACTCCTACCACATCCAGTAAGGCTAAGGCAAATTGTTTCTTGACCGTTTCATTCTAAGAGAGCGACCTTCTCAATTTGAGAGGATTGCTCTCTTTCTTATCACCTGCTTCTTTTTTCTTTATATCTCATTTTCAGCCTGTTTGATTCATGATCATTTTCTTGGCATAGCTTTTGTCTAAAGAATGGCATCCTGTAAAAAACGAATAAATTAAACTATTAAAATGAAAAGAAAATGAACGAAATGATTGGAATCGCTATCTGTGTAGCCAGCGGATTGGCCTGTTTTAAACTGTTTATGAAGTGTATTGATTGGTTTGACAACCTATAAAAAGAGAAAGGTATGTATACAGCATTGTTTATCGTAGGTATTATCTTGTTCGGCTATCTGGCTTATGTCTTGGTTAAGCCGGAAAAATTCTAAAAAGTAGAAATTATGAATACAGAAATAATAGGTATAGCAGCCCAAGTGGTATTGATGGTTGTTCTCAGCTATCCGCTGGGGAAATACATCGCTCGTGTATATCAAGGAAAAAAGGTTTGGACAGATTTTATGAAGCCGATAGAAGGATGGATTTTCCGTTTTTCGGGCATTCAACCCGATGAAGAAATGAACTGGAAGCAATTCTTGAGAGCACTACTCACCGTGAATCTGTTTTGGTTCATTTGGGGTATAGTGCTGCTTACCTTGCAAGGTTGGTTGCCTCTGAATCCGGATGGCAATTTGGCACAAAGTGCTCACCAGGCTTTCAACACCTGCATTTCGTTTATGGTAAACTGCAACGAACAGCACTACAGTGGAGAAAGCAACTTAACCTATTTTACTCAGTTCTTCGTTATTATGCTGTTCCAGTTCCTAACTGCTGCTACCGGTATGGCTGCCATGGCAGGAGTTATGAAAGCTTTGGGAGAAAAGACCACACAAACTATCGGTAATTTCTGGAAATTTTTGGTACTTAGCTGTACCCGTATTCTTCTTCCGTTGTCTTTAGTTGTCGGCTTTATTCTAATTACGCAAGGTACTCCCATGGGATTTGACGGAAAAATGGAAGTAACCACCCTGGAAGGTGAAACCCAATATGTGTCACAAGGTCCGGCAGCTGCCATTATCCCCATCAAACAGTTGGGTACCAACGGCGGAGGCTATTTCGGAGTTAACTCTTCCCATCCCTTGGAAAATCCGACCTATTTATCCAATATGATAGAATGCTGGTCCATCTTGATTATCCCTATGGCTATGGCTTTTGCATTCGGATTTTATGTGAACCGGAAGAAATTGGGATACAGCATCTATGGAGTTATGCTGGTAGCCTTTCTGATTGGAGTCTGTGTCAATGTATCACAAGAGATGGGAGGTAATCCACGTATTGATGCCATGGGAATTGCACAAGAAAATGGCTCAATGGAAGGAAAAGAAATACGTTTGGGGTCCGGTGCCACTGGATTGTGGAGTGTTGTGACCACCGTAACCTCCAATGGGTCTGTCAACGGGATGCACGACTCTACCCTGCCTCTTTCGGGGATGATAGAAATGCTGAACATGCAGATTAATACATGGTTCGGTGGTGTCGGCGTAGGCTGGATGAATTACTTTACGTTCTTCATCATCGCTGTATTTATCAGCGGGTTGATGGTAGGCCGGACTCCTGAATTCATGGGGCACAAGGTGGAAGCCAGCGAAATGAAAATTGCTTCTATCGTAGCGCTGCTGCATCCGTTTGTCATCCTGGTCGGAACGGCCCTGGCTGCCTATCTGTATGTTCATGCCCCTGCTTTTGTGGCGAGTGAAGGCGGATGGTTCAACAATCCTGGTTCCCATGGATTGGGAGAAATGCTTTATGAGTTTACTTCTTGTGCGGCCAATAACGGATCGGGATTCGAGGGCTTGGGTGACAATACCTGGTTCTGGAATTTTTCCTGTGGCATTGTGCTGATCCTGAGCCGTTTCATTCCGATTATCGGCCAGGTAGCTTTGGCCGGACTGCTGGCTCAGAAAAGATACATTCCTGATAGTGCAGGTACGCTGAAAACCGATACGGTGACCTTTGCCGTCATGACTTTTGCTGTCATCTTTATCGTAGCAGCCTTGTCTTTCTTCCCGGCACAGGCCCTGACCACACTGGCGGAACATTTTTCTCTCTAATTACAACTGATTAATAGCAAGAAAATATGAATACTAAAAATAAAAACAACTCCTTGTTTCAGAAAGACCAGCTGAAAGCCAGTCTCAAACAGTCTTTCGTTAAACTGAATCCACGACTGATGGTGAAAAACCCTATTATGTTCACAGTGGAAATCGCCACCTTTTTCATGCTGCCGGTGACCGTCTATTCAGCGGTAAGCGATGCACAGGGTTCAGTAATCTATAACTTCAGTGTTTTCGTCATTCTTTTTCTGACCTTGCTTTTTGCCAACTTTGCGGAAGCCATCGCCGAAGCACGGGGCAAGGCTCAGGCTGACAGCCTGCGCAAGACTCGTGAAGAAACACCTGCCAAGCGAGTCACAGGTGGAAAGCTGGAGTCTGTAAGCAGTTCCCAACTGAAGAAAGGCGATGTCTTTGAGTGTGAAGCAGGGGATGTCATTCCTGCAGACGGTGAAATCATAGAAGGTCTGGCCTCCATCGATGAAAGTGCAATTACGGGAGAATCCGCTCCAGTTATCCGTGAAGCCGGCGGAGATAAAAGTTCGGTAACTGGGGGTACGAAAGTGCTCTCTGATCGGATTCGGGTGGTGGTTACCACACAGCCCGGAGAGAGTTTCCTCGACAAGATGATTGCATTGGTCGAAGGGGCCAGCCGACAGAAAACGCCAAATGAGATTGCACTGACCATCCTGCTGGCTGTATTCACATTTGTCTTTCTGGTGGTGTGCATTACGCTGAAGCCGATGGCCGACTATTCCGGCACTACCATTACGATAGCCGCTTTCCTGTCTCTCTTTGTCTGTCTGATTCCTACCACCATCGGCGGATTGCTTTCCGCCATCGGAATTGCAGGTATGGACCGCGCACTGCGTGCCAATGTCATCACCAAATCCGGAAAAGCCGTTGAGACAGCAGGAGATGTGGATACGCTTTTACTGGACAAGACGGGTACCATCACTATCGGAAACCGTAAGGCTACAGCCTTTCATCCGGTCAAAGAGATTCCTCTGCACCGTTTTGTGGAAATATGCATGCTATCTTCCGTAGCCGATGACACTCCGGAAGGTAAATCCATCATCGAATTGGGACGCGAACAAGGCATTCGCATGCATACGCTCCAGACGGAAGGAGCCCACATGATCCAGTTTACGGCGGAAACCAAATGCTCTGGCATAGACCTGAAAGACGGTACCCAAATTCGTAAAGGGGCTTTTGATGCCATCCGCAGCCTGACGCAGGCAGCCGGTCATGAATTCCCCCGGGAAACGGAAGATGCTATCCGAAACATATCAAGCAACGGAGGTACTCCTTTGGTGGTCTGTGTCAATCAGCATGTAGCTGGTGTCATTGAACTGCAGGACATTATCAAACCAGGTATAGAAGAGCGATTTGAACGCTTACGAAAAATGGGCGTAAAAACGGTGATGGTAACGGGAGACAATCCCTTGACGGCACAATACATTGCCAAAAAAGCGGGTGTGGATGACTTCATCGCCGAAGCCAAGCCGGAAGACAAGATGAATTACATCCGTCGGGAACAGGCGGCCGGCAAACTGGTGGCCATGATGGGTGACGGTACAAACGATGCTCCGGCTTTGGCACAGGCCAACGTAGGGGTAGCCATGAACAGCGGTACACAGGCGGCAAAAGAGGCCAGTAACATGGTTGACCTGGATAATGACCCGACTAAACTGATCGAAATCGTAGAAATTGGAAAGCAGCTGTTGATGACACGAGGCACACTGACCACCTTTTCCATCGCTAACGATGTAGCAAAATACTTTGCCATCATTCCGGCCTTGTTCATGGTTTCTGTTCCTCAATTGGGTGCCCTTAACATCATGGGTCTTCACAGTCCAGAAAGTGCCATCCTGTCTGCCGTCATCTTCAATGCGCTCATCATTCCTGCGCTGATACCCCTGGCGCTGAAAGGAGTCGCTTACAAACCGATCGGTGCCAGTGCTCTGCTTCGTCGAAACCTGCTTATCTATGGGGTAGGCGGTCTGATAGCTCCTTTTGTGGGCATTAAACTGATTGATCTGCTCGTTGGACTATTTGTCTAACCTATCTTTCATGATAACTTATTCAAATCCTTTTAAATTGACTCGTAAAATTATTCATTATGAAGAATCTGATAAAATCAATCAAACTCACTCTTGTTTTTTGTGTATTTTTGTCCGCATGTTATGTGCTGGTCCTGTGGGCGTATGCCCAGTTCGCCGCGCCGGGGAAGGGTGGCAATGTCGAAACCGTTAGCCTGAATGGAAAAGTAGTGGGGGTAGCCAACGTCGGACAGCGGTTTACCCAAGATATTTATTTTTGGGGACGACCTTCCTGTGCCGGTGACAGTTACGACGGAACCAGTTCGGCCGGCAGCAACAAAGGGGTAACCAATGAAAGCTACCTGAAAGAAGTCGAAGCCCGGATAGACACCTTTTTGTTGCACCATCCGTACCTGAAACGTGCGGAGGTGCCTGCAGAAATGGTATCGGCCAGTGCCTCCGGATTGGATCCCGACATCACACCGGCCTGTGCTTATGTGCAGATAAAACGGGTGGCTACTGCCAGAGGATGGTCAGAAGGTGAAGTAAAATCACTGGTAGAAAAGAATATTGAAAGACCGCTTTTCGGCATTTTCGGGCCTTCTAAAATCAATGTATTGAAACTGAATGTTGCTTTAGATGAATATAAGAAATAACCTTTTAATCCGTTCGTATCTTGCATGCTTTTATCAAAAAAAATCCTGCTGCTGTTCTATCAGGGATATTGGAAAGAAAAGTAACTGAATCTGCCTTTTTGAGAATGATGTCGGGAATTTTCCTGACTATCAACTCGGAAAGATTGCAAGAATATCAACAGAAACAAACATAATATGAAGGATAGAAAAGATAGAGAAGAAGACGCAAAGCATTTCCTCCAGCTGATACGGCGTTCACAGCGGGGTGTATTCAAGGTCTATATTGGCATGATAGCCGGTGTGGGGAAGACATACAGGATGCTACAGGAGGCACATGAGATGCTGGATAACGGCATCAACGTACAGATAGGATATGTAGAAACCCACGGACGCGTCGCTACCGAGGAGTTGCTGGCCGGACTGCCGGTCATTCCACGAAAGAAAATCTATTACAAGGGGAAGGAACTCGAAGAGATGGATCTGAATGCCATCCTGCTCCTGCACCCAGAACTGGTCGTAGTCGATGAGCTGGCGCATACCAACGTGGAAGGCAGTCGCCACGAAAAGCGGTGGCAGGATGTCATGGAACTGCTGGAGGCTGGCATCAATGTCATCACGGCTGTCAACATCCAGCACATCGAAAGTCTCAATGAGGAGGTCAAGGGGATTGCCGGTATCGAGGTGAAGGAGCGGATTCCAGACAAGGTGCTCGAAGAAGCGGATGAGGTGGTAAATATCGACCTGACAGCTGAAGAGCTGATTAACCGTCTGAAAGCCGGAAAAATATACCGCAAAGAAAAGATCCAGACTGCTTTGAGACATTTCTTCAAGACGGAAAACATCCTTCAGTTGCGCGAGTTGGCTTTGAAAGAAGTAGCCTTCCGGGTGGAGCGGAAAGTGGAGAATGAACTTGTTACCGCAGAGAAGGGGGTGCACCGTGAGCGATTTCTGGTGTGCATCAGCAGCAATGAGAATACACCGAGAAGGCTCATCCGCCGTACTGCCAGGCTGGCCTCTCGATACGATACGGATTTTCTGGTTCTGTATGTGCAGACCCCGGCCGAACATCCGGACCGCATTCCGTTGGCTACCCAGCGCCATCTGCTGAATCACTTCAAAATAGCGGCGGAGCTGGGCGGTGAACTGATACAGCGGGCTTCACCGGATGTCATAGATACTATCCAAGCGGTGTGCAGAGAGCGTCAGGTCACGACGCTGTGCATCGGACAACCGACTTTCACCTATGTTTCGACCTTGATTCACCTGAAACGGTACCGGTCTTTTTTGAGATTTCTCTCGGATGAGAACATTAAATTGATTATCTTTCCGCAGTAATAACCCTAAACAGATTGTTTTATGAATATCAAGACAAAACTGACGTTGAATATCGGTATGCTAGTAGCCATGATTGTGCTGCTGGTTTCACTCTCTGTGGTCAACCTGCAAATTCTGACCGCCACCGAGCCGACCAGCCCAGCGGCTGGTCCCGGTCTGCAACGGGCATTGGTCTGGGTTTCAATCATCGGAGGCATTTGCATTGTTTGTGGCCTTTGGATATTGAAACAGTTGCCGGCCTCCATCAACAAGCCCGTCAAAGAAATTACAGACGGTATCAAGGAAATTGCCAACCACAACTACGAACAGCGGTTGAACCTCGAAAGCAAGGAGTTTGAAGAGGTGTCCAAAAACTTCAACCAGATGGCCAAACGGCTGGCTGACTATCATTCCAGCACACTGGCTGAAATAAAGGTGGCCAAGAATTATATGGAGACCATCATCAACAGCGTAAAGGAACCCATCATCGGACTTGACAATGCTATGACCATCCTTTTTATCAACGATGAAGCCCTCAGCATCCTCAACCTGCAGCGAGAAGAAGTATTGCTCAAACCAGCTCATGAGATAGCCCTGCGCAATGACCTTCTCCGCAGATTGCTCCAGGGATTGCATGATGTCTTCGATGAAAAGAGCACCGCTAAAAATGAACCGCTGAAAATCTATGCCGACAATAAGGAAAGCTATTTCCAGATGAAGTGTATGAAGAACGGAAGAGAAGGTACGTCTCAAAAGGAAGGATATGTGATTCTCTTAAAAAATATCACGGAATTCAAAGAATTGGATTCCGCCAAAACCACCTTCATCTCGACCATCTCTCACGAACTAAAGACACCGATTTCAGCCATTCTGATGAGTCTTCAGTTGCTGGAAGATAGCCGCGTGGGAGCTCTCAACGATGAACAGCAAGAACTGGCGCAAAGCATTCAGGACAACAGTGAGCGATTGTTGAGCATCACCAGCGAACTGCTCAACATGACCCAGGTGGAATCAGGTAAACTGCAACTGAAGCCGCGTGTCACTAAGCCTATCGAACTGATTGAATATGCAATCAAAGCGAACCGGGTGCAGGCCGAGAAGTTTAACATTCAGGTGGAAGTGCAGTATCCGGACGAGAAGATTGGCAAACTGTTCGTTGACAGTGAAAAGATAGCCTGGGTACTGACCAACCTGGTTTCCAATGCCATCCGGTATTCTGCCGAAAACGGACGGATCATCATCGGTGCCCGTAAGGTTGAAAACAACTGGATTGAAATGTTTGTGAAGGATTTTGGCAAGGGCATCGCTCCACGTTATCATCAGAGCATCTTCGACCATTACTTTCGGGTTCCTGGCACCAAGGTACAAGGCAGTGGACTGGGTCTTTCCATTTCCAAGGACTTTGTTGAAGCGCATGGGGGCTCGCTGACAGTAGAGAGCGAAGTCGGAAAAGGCAGTTGCTTTACATTGCGGTTGAAGGCATGATACAGCACAATGCAGCATGCTTCCACACACCTTGCATCGCATAGAACTTAAAAGGAATTATCAACTGATTGACTTTACATTCTTTACCTAAAAGATACATTCGTATCACAAGGTTTGCTACCTTTGCGTCTGATTTAGGAAATAAACCCAGGGAGCAGAAGGCGCTCCGCAGTAGCATATAGATAGCCTTCAACACCTGATTGGATAATTAAACGTATGAGAAAAATGAATAAAACAATGATTTATGGGATGTTGACAGCCCTGTTTGCGTTGGCATCCTGTATGGGAAATGGAAATCCAGTATTCTTGTCTGACCTTGAAGGGGAATGGAACGTCGTAGAACTGGCAGGTCAGCTGGTGAATACGAAAGAACAGCCTTTCATTGGTTTTGATACCCGTGAGATGAGGGTGTATGGATATGGAGGCTGCAACCGTCTGATGGGGTCGTTTGAATGGTCGGACGAGTCAGCCCGGATGGTGATGGACAAGCTGGCTTCCACGATGATGGCATGTCCGAATATGGAGCAGGAAAAGGCACTTTCACAAGCACTTGCCCTGACGAAAAAAGTAAAACAAGAACGCACGAATCAGATTATGCTGTGTGATTCATTGGATAATCCATTGGCTAAACTTAGCAGACGCTACTTTTTGATGCCGCTGTCTGAATTGCAAGGCACGTGGGATGTAGTGAAAATGAACGGCGAAGCTTTGTCGGATTCCATGGAGAACCGCCCTTTCTTCTCACTCGATGTAACGGAGAAGACGCTCAGTGGAAATGCCGGATGCAACCAAATGAACGGTAAGTTCAAAACTCTTGAGAAACAATCCAATTCATTGGTGTTCCTGCCTATTTCCAGCACACGTATGACTTGTCCGAACATCGAAACCGAATTTAAGGTATTAGCCGCTCTGAAGGAAGTAACCACTTTCGGCATGTTAGCCAACGGACACGTGGGACTGTTTGCTGCAGGCAGTGTGCAAGTACTCGAACTGGCCAAAAGAAAGAACTGATTCCTATATTTTCCGATGACATAGTGATGATGACAGACAAGGCTACTTTTCTCCGGTTTCCCATATCCTGGAGAAAAGGGCCTCTAGCTAAGTATCGGTTGCCAAAAAGCAAAAAACTTACGGTCCATTGCAAAGGCATCTCAGCAGACATTCCCTATTGTTTTTCCAATCCAAGTTTACCGCATCATGAAATTATATGTATCCATCCAACGTTTCTGAACAAGAACTAGGTGCATTATATTGTACTCTTCTTCATCTTGATTTCCATTGTGGCAGTCATTGCCAGTTCTTTTGAAGAGATGTCCCGGTATCGGTTAGCCTTATTCGGCATCACCTACATTTCTTCGTTCGTATTCCTGATCGAATATGCAGCTCGTACCTTGTCTGCGCCAGCCCTTCATCCGACGAAAAGTGCTATTAAGGCACGTCTGCTTTATACATTCTCTTTCTATGGATTTGTGGATTTTGTAGCCATCCTACCTTGTGTGCTGACCTATATCTATTGGAACACAGAAGTAGTACACATCATTATCCTCCCTTATATTTTCATCATATTCAAGCTGATACGGCATTCCCGCTCCTTTCGACTGATTGGCAAGGCTTTTGTATTCCGTTAGAGAGGAACTTGCTACGGCCTATACAGCCATTTTCATTACTATCTGTTTCTCGGTCATCCTCATGTATTACAGCGAACGGAATGCCCAACCCGATGTGTTTGAAAACATCGGTGACGGCATTTGGTGGGCTATCATCACCTTTGCAACGGTAGGTTATGGTGATATTTATCCCATCACTCCATTAGGCAAATTATTGGGATGCATCATCTGCTTGGTCGGTGTAGCCATGGTAGCGATTCCTACAGGCATCAGTTTGCACATTGTCATTCACGCTATGCGGAAAGCATACTGTCGTCATCCTTTCACTACGCTCAGAATGAGGATGTGCGACTTTTTGCCTTGCGGAACACCTGCTCCACAAGAAACCCTTAAAACACCTGAGTTCGGGATAAGAAAGTTGTGAAAAAAGTTGGAAATCTCGCTATGTTTTTGTATCTTTATATTTGACTATCAACAAGTTACAAATATTATAGCGATGATTACCAAAGACAAAATGAGCCATAAGCCGAAAAAGAGGCAAACGACTTTGCTAAAGAGCATTTAATTCCATGTGAAGTTTGGAATAAAATACTTTCAGGTAAAAGCAGTAGCCTATCGCCGCACATTGTAGTGAAGGCTATTGCAAAAGAAGCTGAAAAGTATGGAATTAGTCCGACTATAGCAGTTTCAAGGTATAAACATGATACCAACTGGTATCAGACCTCGGCTTACAAGTCATCTAAAATTTATTGATAGAACATGGGCTGGGCGACTTGCCCGGCTCTTCTTGGTCTATGGGCTTACAAGTCTATCGTTTCAGGCTTCGTTCGTCATCAACCTCATAGCTATTTTTACTGCCCACTTCCCATTCGGCATTACGGTCGGAAACCGATGTCTGATGCAAAAGGACGTTACCCAGAATATTATTAGAATGGCGGGAACTTTGGGCCGGCATAGGTTGGAGCACTTGCAGAGCTGGGAGCAAGGCTTTGAAGTTAATACCTTCTGAAGCCAAGTTAAAAATGCACTTGTGCGAGAAATCGACACAATAGTATTCGTCACCTTGTCTGAAAATGGCAAGATGATTTTCT
>QWCK01004464.1_pt1 | contig 13760 bp, 14 predicted proteins | sample 1972571 | NCBI WGS metagenome assembly QWCK01 (sample SAMN09866710, study PRJNA288562) | Human gut metagenome isolate term2_stool, whole genome shotgun sequencing... | isolation source: gut | host: Homo sapiens | place: USA: California
CCGCCTTATTTTATATATAGGAGAGATAATGATCAAAAATTACAAATACACTTCAAAAAACGGATATGACTTTGAGGTAACTATCGGCAAGTATGCAGAACAAGCAAATGGCGCCTGCCTAATCCAAAGTGGAGACACCACACTTTTAGTAACTGCAGTTGCTAGCGAAAAACCAAGAGATGGAATAGACTTTTTTCCATTAATTTGCGATTTCCAAGAAAAACTTTACGCAGTTGGTAAAATTCCAGGGGGTTTCCTAAGAAGAGAAGGCAAGGCAAGCGATGAGGCTACTCTAATTGCTAGACAAATGGATAGACCTTTAAGACCACTTTTCCCAGAAAACTACTACAATGACGTACAAGTAATAGCTACAGTTTTATCAATGGACCACGACCACCTTCCAGACCCACTTACAACCATAGGTGCATCAATTGCCCTAGGTATTTCAGATATACCATTTGATGGTCCAGTAGGAGCTTGTATGGTAGGAAAGGTAGACGGCAAACTTGTTGTAAACCCAAATGAAGAAGACAGGAAAAAATCAGACCTTCACCTTACTGTAGCAGGTAAGAAGGGTGCTATAAACATGGTAGAAGCTGGAGCAAATGAGCTTGATGAAAGCGAAATGCTCGAAGCAATGCTACTTGCCCTTGATGAAATCGGAGATATTTCTGATTTTATCCAAACAATTATAGATGATATTGGCCTTGCTAAAAAAGAAGTTGAAGTTTATGAAGAAACTGAACTTGATAGACTTATTTCAGAATCTTTTGAGGAAGAAATCAAATCTTCAATCAGGACTACAGATAAGACTGAAAGAGAAGATAACATCTTTAGAATAGAAGAAGAAGCTAAGGAAAAATTCCTAGCAGATTTCCCAGAAACTGAAGATGAAATCCACAGAAGAATTGACGACATCATGAAAAAAGAAGTCAGAAGGATGATTTCTATTGATAAAATAAGACCTGATGGCAGGGCTATGACAGAAATAAGACCACTTTCAGCAGAAGCTGGTGTTCTTCCTAGAGTACACGGATCAGGTTTATTCCAAAGAGGACAAACCCAAGTATTATCAATTGTAACTTTAGGTTCTCCTGCTGATAGCCAATTGATTGATGGTTTAAATATCGAAGATGTAGAAAAAAGATATATGCACCAATACAATTTCCCACCATTCTGTGTAGGAGATATAAGACCACTTAGAGGACCTGGTAGACGTGAAATCGGCCACGGTCACCTAGCTGAAAGAGCATTAGTACCAGTACTTCCAGATGAAAAAGACTTCCCATATACAATTAGAGTTGTATCTGAAGTACTATCTTCTAACGGTTCAAGCTCTCAAGCATCAATTTGTGGTTCAACTCTATCCTTAATGGATGCAGGAGTTCCGATTAAAAAACCAGTTGCAGGTATAGCAATGGGACTAATCAAGGAAGATGACTCAATTTCTATCCTTACAGACATCCAAGGACTTGAAGACCACCTAGGAGATATGGACTTTAAGGTAGCAGGCACACGTGATGGTATCACAGCCCTACAAATGGATATGAAAATATCTGGTATTACAGAAGAAGTCCTAAGACAATCCCTAGCAGATGCTAAAGACGCTAGATTTAGAATCCTTGATGTAATTGAATCTGCTATTGATAAGCCAAGGGCAGAATTATCTGATTATGCACCAAGACTTTATACTATAGACATCGACCCAGAAAAGGTAAGAGATGTTATTGGTTCAGGTGGAAAGAATATCAACAAGATTATAGATGCCACAGGAGTAAAAATCGAGACAGAAGACGACGGACACATTACAGTTGCATCTAACGACGGTGCAAGCGGTAAGAAAGCCATCGAAATGATTAAGGCTATTGTTACAGATCCAAAACCAGGCGATGTTTTCGAAGGTACTGTTGTTAGGATTATGAACTTTGGTGCTTTTGTAGAAATAGCTATTGGCAAGGAAGGTCTCCTTCACATCAGCCAAATTGCTCACCACAGAGTTGGCAAGGTAGAAGATGAGCTAAAAGTTGGAGATAAAGTTAAAGTTAAGGTAACTGAAATTGATAGACAAGGTAGAATCAACCTTTCTAGGAAGGCTCTTTTAGAAAAACCTGAGAGTTCAGAAAAACCTGAAAAGCAAGAAGCATGGCCAGTGGATGAATCTCCATATAGAAAAGATAAATAATATAAGAAACTGTTGCAAATTTTGCAGCAGTTTTTTTGTCGTTTTATCCTTATAATTTATAATATATTATTTTATTATCATCGAAAATATTGTTGCAGAAATATCAAAGATATGATACTATAAAACATATAAGAAATCGTTATTTTACTGACGAAATATAAATAAGGAGGGAAAATTCCCACTTTTTTGGACAAGGGAAAAAGAAGGGAAAAGGTAACTATGTCTTGTAGATATAAACGTATTTTATATGAGCGTCTTCTTTATCTATTAGGACTTAAAAACCTTGTCTGATATTTTTAAATCTTTGCCAATATATATTATTTTAATGAATTTATCGATAAATTGGCGAGGTAAAATTATCAAGAATAGTCGTCGATCAAATGCCCTTAGAAATGATATTATATTATAGGGCTCTAGTTAAATTACGAGGTAAAAAATGACAGTAAAAAAAGAAAAAATAACAGCCGCTAGGGTAATGAAGTTTGTAATCCCATCTGCTATAGGTGTTCTTTTGTTAATGACACCTTTCAAAACAGCTGACGGTGGTTCTACAGTAGCAGTATCAGTAATTTCAAAATTCTTAAACGGAGCTATAAACTCAATCATTCCAATTCACATAGTAGCATTAGCTTGTATTACTATTTCAACTTTACTTGCTATAGCTTATAGGGTTTCTAAACCAAATTTTATTGAGAAATCTCCAATTCTTAAGGAAGTTTCAGATATTACATCTTTCTGGCTTTTTGCAAGAATTGCAGGAACCATAATTGGTTATATGACAGCTTTAAAGATTGGACCAGAAATAATTTGGTCAGAAAATACCGGTGGTCTAATCCTTTACGATCTAATAGGAGGTCTTTTAACAATCTTCTTAGTAGCAGGATTTATCCTACCTTTCCTAACAGAGTTTGGTATTCTAGAATTTGTTGGAATATTTTTATCAAAGGTAATGAGACCTGTATTTGAACTTCCTGGACGTTCAGCAGTTGACTGTTTGGCTTCATGGATAGGCGATGGTACTATCGGAGTTGCTCTTACAGCAAAACAATATGAAGAAGGTAACTACACAGAAAAAGAAGCATCAATTATATCTACAACTTTCTCAGCAGTATCTATAACATTCTGCATGGTTGTTCTTTCAAACGTAGGAATGGTAGATAGGTTTGGTCTATTTTATCTAATAGTAGGTATTTCAGGTATTATAGCAGCACTTATTGTGCCACGTATCCCACCTCTATCACGTAAAAAAGACGTAAGATTAAAAGAACCTGAAAATCCAAACGAAGAAATTGTTCCAGATAATTTCACAAGAGTAGAATGGGCTACTCAACTAGCAGTTTTAAAAGCAGAAAAGAACTTAAATGTTAAAAACTTCCTAGTAAACGGACGTGATACAGTTTTAAGCCTATGGCTAGGTGTAACTCCAGTAATCATGGCAGCAGGTACTCTTGCCCTAGTATTATCTGAAGCAACTCCTATCTTTACATGGCTAGGTATGCCATTCTTACCAATCTTAAAACTACTCCAAGTTCCAGAAGCTGCTGAAGCTAGTAAGACAATGGTAGTTGGTTTTGCCGACATGGTTGTTCCATCAATCCTCGCTGCAGACAGAATCACATCAGAATTCACTCAATTTGTAGTAGCAGCAGTATCTGTAACCCAACTTATCTATATGTCAGAAACAGGTGCAGTTATCCTAGGATCAACAATACCAGTAGATCTTAAAGATATCTTTATCCTTTTCCTAGAAAGAACTCTAATTACTCTTCCAGTAATAGTAATTTTGACACACTTATTATTCTAAAAGTTAATGAACATAAATACTCTCTTAAATCATTTTTGGTTAAGGGAGTATTTTTATCGTTATTATACTTAAAAATACCCAAACGGAAATTATCGAATTATTACAGTCTAAATTAGAGGATATATGTAAAAAACGATATTCTATTGGGCATTATATAATGACAATATGTTGACTACGCACGAATTTAGTCATATAATAATCTCAAAGGAGATGAGGAAATGGCTACAACAAATTTGAATATAAGGACAGATAAAGAAATAAAAGAAGCTGCCGAAAAAATTTACTCCAGTTTAGGCTTAAATATGACTACTGCAATTAACATGTTTTTAAGGGCGAGTATTAGAGAAAGTGGCATTCCCTTTGAGTTAAAACTTGATGTTCCTAGTGATGAAACTATAAAAGCTATCGAAGAAGGAAGAATGATAGCAAAAGATAATAACGTCAGAGCCTACGATAATATGGATGACTTGAGGAAAGCCCTTGAAGTATAAAATAAAGTTTACTAAAAGATTTAAAAAAGACCTAAAGCAGGCTAAAAAACAAGGGAAAGATATTGAAAAGCTCTTTGATATTATTGAGAGGATAGCAGAAGATGAAAATCTTGATGAAAGGTATAGAGATCATTCATTAACCGGAAATTACAAGGGAACTCGAGAATGTCATATAGAGCCAGATTTTTTGTTGATATACGAAAAAATAGAAGAGGTTTTAGTATTATCTTTAGTAAGAACTGGCTCTCATTCTGACCTATTTAGATAATTTTGCACCTAAAAGACGAGGTGCTTTTTTATTTTAGAAATTACTAAAGCATTTTAGTAAGATAAATTATATTTTGTTTATTTTTACTTTTTTTACCATATAATATAGGTGTGAGGTGTTTATGACAAATAGGAATTCTGGGAGAGTTAGAAAAAAGTCTAATATCAAGTCTCCCAACAAAAGCAAACAAAAAAAATTTAGGGAGAAATCTTTTGACCTAAAAACTTTTTCTATGGTGATTATGGTCGTATCTGTCCTTATATTTATATTTATATTATCATCTAGCACGGGTCTTATAGGAGATGCCTTGGCAGACTTTTTTGAAAGTCTTTTCGGCAAACTTAGTCTCGCTTTTCCTCTTTTGTTATTCGCAAGTTTTTATTTAGTTTATAGGGAAAAGTTTAGACTAAATTTAAGTCGTATGCTATTAATATATGGCATATATTTACTGACTTTAGCGATTTTATCTAAAGATTACATAAGGAATGAGTTATCTTGGTCGGTTGAATATTCTGCCTTTAAAGGAAGTCTTGGAGGTGGATGGTTTGGAGGCTTAGTTGGCTTTTATATATTAAATTTTATTGGCCATGTTGGGCTTTATATTTTATATTTCTCTCTAATCGGCTCTCTAATTATTAATATAAGTCCCTACACCTACAAGGAATTTTTCCTTAAAGTTAGAGACGGACTAATAATTATTGGACTTGGTATAAAACACTTATGTCAAAAAGCCTTTGTAAAGATAAAGACTAAAGCAGCTGAATCAAAGGCTAAGAGATTAGAAAAAGAAAAAAGTGAAGAGAAAACTCCTGGCATTAAGATAAATAATTCTTTAAATAGAAACCCTCCAAGAAAGGCAGTTAAGAAAAGAGCTGCCCAATTAGATGAGGATGAAGAAGCTATATCAATTGATAACAAAAATCAAGAAGAAAAACTTATTAGAGATTATAAATCAAAGCAGGTAGAGTTTGCAGACTTAAATGAAGATTTAAAACGAGAATTTGCAAACTATTCCTATCCTCCAGTTAATTTACTAAAAGATGTAAGTGCTGATGGGGGCATTGATAATGATGAGATAAGAAAAAAGGCAGAAATTATCGAAGAAACCCTAGAGTCTTTTGGTATAGAAGGAAAGATTGTTCAAATTGATGTAGGACCAACTGTAACCTGCTATGAATTAAAACCTGCTAGGGGTGTTAAAGTATCAAAGATAGTAAATTTAGCTGATGACTTATCTTTAAGCCTTGCTACATCTGGAATAAGGATAGAAGCACCGATTCCGGGCAAATCCCATGTAGGAATAGAAGTTGCTAACGATAAAAAAGAAGTTGTAGGTTTTAAGGAGATTATCTCATCATCTAAATTTATCAAATCAAGGTATGAAATCCCCTTTGCTATGGGTAAGTCAATTTCTGGCGAAGTAATTATTTCGGCGATAGAAAAGATGCCCCACCTACTTGTATCAGGGGCGACAGGTTCTGGTAAATCAGTTTGTATAAATACAATCATTATGTCGATTTTGTACAAGCACAGCCCAGATGAGGTTAAACTCTTACTAATAGATCCAAAAGTGGTAGAGCTTTCAATTTATAATGGCATCCCTCATTTGATAATGCCAGTTATAACTGATCCTAAAAAGGCATCTTCATCTCTATTTTGGGCCATATCTGAAATGGAGAAAAGATATAAGCTTTTTGAAGAAAATCATGTTAGAGATATCAAGGGCTACAAAAAAGCAGCAAAAACTGACGATTCTATGGAAAATCTACCTTATATAGTTGTGATTGTAGATGAGTTATCAGACCTTATGATGACTGCAGCAAGCGAGGTAGAAGACTATATTACAAGGCTTGCGCAAAAATCAAGAGCTTGTGGTATCCACCTTATTATAGCAACTCAAAGGCCTACAGTAGATGTAATTACAGGTACTATTAAGGCCAATATACCATCTAGGATTTCCTTTGCTGTAACAAGTCAAATAGATTCAAGGACTATACTAGACGCTCAAGGGGCGGAGAAACTTCTTGGCAAGGGCGATATGCTCTATGCTCCATCAGATTCTATGAAACCTGTTAGAATTCAGGGTGCCTTTGTTTCAGATGAAGAAGTCCTAAGTGTAGTTAAATATATAAAAGACGGCAATGAAGCAAACTATAATGAAGAAGCTATCGAAAAGGTAGAAGAAAACATTAGTACTGAGCTTGAAGATGAAGATGAGCTTATTGATGAAGCAATCAAGGTAATAGTAGCAGATCAAACAGCATCTGTATCTATGCTTCAAAGAAAGCTTAAAATTGGCTATGCTAGAGCCGGCAGGATTATAGACCAGCTTGAGCAAAAAGGCATAGTCGGAGGCTATGAGGGTAGCAAACCTCGTAAGGTTCTTGTTGATAGGACATATTTTGAAAATTTATAGGAGAAAATTATGAACATAGCAAACAAAGTTACAATGGTTAGACTTATTCTAATACCTGTTTTTGTTGTTGCCTTCTACATCTATGGCACAAACAACAACCTAGCAGCTATTTTATTTATGGTAGCCTCTCTTACAGATGCCCTTGATGGTCATCTTGCTAGGAGTAGAAATTTAATTACAAATTTTGGTAAGTTTGTAGATCCTCTTGTAGATAAGGTCCTTACTATGGCAGCCTTTATTGTCTTAGTTGAGGCAAATATAATACCTGCCTGGGCAGTTATTATAATTATTTCTAGAGAGCTAATAATTACAGGTTTTAGGACTCTTGCAGCTGATATGGGTATCACTATTGCTGCGTCTATGTGGGGTAAGGCAAAAACTACAAGTCAGATGATTTCCCTAGTTTTACTCCTCCTTCACAATGAAAGTCTAAATAAATTTGGTATTTATGTTTTCTATTTGGCAGTAATTCTTACAATTATTTCAGGTCTTGATTATTTGATTAAAAATAAAAAAGTTTTAGACTTAGAAAATATTTAGATTAAGAATTTAGGAGTGTTTATGAATAATGAAAAAGGCAAGAAACTTATAATAGTGGAGCTAATCCTTCTGTTATTTCAAGCCCTTGTTGCCTTTTTTGGCAATTTTATCCACCAGAGATTTATGACTGATGGGGCAAGTATTGCCATAAAAAAGTTTAATTTTGTCTCTCCAATGACTTGGGGCTATGGCAATTTTTTTCCAGTATTATTTCTAGTTTCTTTGCTAGTTGCAGGAATTATTCTTATTAATGCCATTAGAAAGTCTGCCTATATGGAAGATAGATTAAGTAGTAATATAGTTGTTTTTGGGGGAATCTTGTTTTTAATGGTTCCCCTTATAATAAACGTCCAACAGATAAATTTAGGAATCATTATGATGGTTACTATACAATTTATTATTTTTGTCATTAATATGGTTAGGATAAAAAATTAGACTTTGAATAAAAAAGGTATATAATAGATATAAGACATTAAGTGTATAAGGAGTGTATATGGACGCAAATAAAAAAAAGGCCCTTGACCAGGCTTTTAAGCAAATAGAAAAGAAATACGGCAAAGGATCCATCATGAAGATGGGCGAGGCACCAAGAGTGGCTGTAGAAGCCATACCAACAGGTGCAGTAAACCTTGACATAGCTTTAGGTATAGGCGGTCTTCCGAGGGGAAGGGTAATTGAAATATACGGACCTGAATCATCTGGTAAGACAACCCTCGCTCTTCATGTGATAGCAGAAGCTCAAAAACTTGGCGACACCTGTGCCTTTGTGGATGCAGAGCACGCCCTTGATGCAGAATATGCTGGAAACCTTGGAGTAAATATAGATGAATTAATACTTTCCCAACCAGACACTGGAGAGGCAGGACTTGATATAGCGGAAAGTCTTGTTAGAAGTGGGGCAGTTGGCCTAATCGTTATAGACTCTGTAGCAGCCCTTGTACCTAAGGCTGAGATTGAGGGTGAAATGGGAGATAGCCACATGGGTCTTCAGGCAAGACTTATGAGCCAGGCTCTTAGAAGACTTACAGGTATAATCTCTAAATCAAATACTACAGTTATCTTTATCAACCAATTAAGAGAGAAAATCGGAGTAATGTTTGGAAATCCTGAGACAACAACAGGTGGACGTGCCCTTAAATTCTATTCTTCAGTAAGACTTGATATTAGAAGAATTAAAACTATAACCGAAGGAGATAACTCAATTGGTTCGAGAACTAGAGTTAAAATCGTTAAAAACAAAGTTGCTCCTCCATTTAAGATAGTAGAATTTGACATAATGTATGGTAAGGGTATTTCAAAGGCTGGAGTTCTTTTAGATACTGCAGTTGATCTTGATATTGTAGAAAAGGCCGGATCTTGGTATTCTTATGGAGAAGAAAAACTTGGTCAAGGTAGGGAAAATGTTAAGACTCTGCTTGAAGAAAATGCAGAACTTGCGCGTGAAATTGATGAAAAAGTGAGAGATTCTTTTAAAAAAGAAATTGAAACAGTAGAGGAAGAAGAAACAGAAGAAGCTAAACAAGAATCAATGTTAGATGATAAATAAAAGCAAAACCCGAAAGCATTTAGCTTTCGGGGATTTTTATATTTATAGGAAACTAAGTTGGTTCATATCCCTCCCAGAAAGGTTTGACAAAGATATACCAATTAGTCTGATATATTCTCCATTAAAGACCTCATCTAGGAGGTTCACTGCTTCTAGGTATATGTCATCAGCCTTATAGATTGGCTCTTGTAGGGTGATAGACCTAGTTTGGTTTTTGAAATTTTCATCCTTTAGCTTTATCGACACGGTTTTGGCTTGGATATCTTTTTTTATCATTTCTTCTTCAATTAAATCTGAGATTTTTCTTAAATAATCTTTTAGCAAATTCTTATCATTCGTATTTTCCCTAAAAGTTCTCTCCTTACCAATAGATTTTCTATCTCTAGCTGGGTTTACTTCTCTATCGTCAATTCCTCTTATGACCCCGTAAATATAATCTCCACCCTTGCCAAAAAGCTCTTCTAAAAAGACCTTATCGAGTTTTAAAAGATCAGCCACCTTATATATACCAATTCTATTTAGTTTATATGTTGCACGCCTGCCTATACCGTGCACTTTGCTTACAGGTAGGTCTGGAAGGATTTTCCCTACGTCATCTTTGCCTATATATTTTATTCCAAATGGTTTATTCCAGTCGCTTGCAAGTTTTGCAAGGAATTTATTATAGGAAATACCGACAGATATTGGTATCTGAGTCTTAGTCAGGATTTCTTCTTGGAGATTTTTTGCAAAGACAAGGGGGTTTTCTATATCGATTTCTAAATAGGCTTCATCTATAGAAACTTGCTCGTAAAGTTTGGCATGACTTTTAACTAGGTCAAAGACTTCAATAGATTTTTCCTTGTAATAAGGATGGTCTACTTTAACAAGGATTAGATTAGGGCAGAGGTCTTTTGCCATAAAAACGGGCATAGCAGAATGGATGCCATATTTTCTAGCCTCGTAATTTGCTGTTGTAATAATAGATTTATTTGTAAGCCCACCTACAGCCATGGGTCTTTTCTTTAATTTTGGATTTCTTATTTCTTCGCAGGATGCATAAAAAGCATCGCAGTCGACGTGGAGGATGTATTTCATAAGACTACTATACTAATTATAGGAAATTTGGCTAAATTGCATAAGTGATGGCATAAAAGTAAAGTTATGATATGAGAGTAGATAAATTTTTAAAAAATTCGAGAATTATAAAAAGAAGACAAGTTGCTAAAGAAGCTTGTGAAAATGAGCGCGTAAAAATTAATGATAAGGTCGCCAAGGCTGGAAGTGAGGTTGAAAAAGGTGATGTTATAGAGATCACTTTTGGTAAATCAATTCTAAAGGTAAGGGTCCTTGACTTAATCGAAGGCGCAAAAAAAAGCACAGCAGATGAGATGTATGAGGTTATAGATGGCTAAAAATAGAAGAAAGGCTAGGAAGGATTCCTACCTTTCTAAAAGAAAAGCAAAAAATAAAAGGTTTTTAAAAACTGTTTTTGGTTTAGTCCTTGTATCAAGTGTAGGTTTTTTGTATCTTAATTCATCCATGAATGATCAAAATGAAAAGATGACTACAGATATTAAATCTAGCCAGAAGAAACTTGAGAATATAAAAACTGAAATTGATGGGCTTAAAGAAGACTATGAGATGAGAAATACCGACCAATTTAAGGAAAAGGTAGCCAAGGAAAAACTTGGTATGGTTAAAAAAGGTGAGGATGAAACAGAAGAAAACTCTGTAATAAAACCTATAGATCAGACAAATAATCAAAATAAAAACCCAGAAAATCTTAACTCAGGAAATAAAAATACCGAGGCTAATCAAAGCAACGAGGCAAATTCAACCACTGGTGCAGATGCAAATGGAAATCAGAGTGAGAATTCAGCTAATAATACAAATCAAGATTCAGGAACAAATTTAAATACAGGGGTAAATCCAAATACAAATGAAAATGGAAGATAGGATTTTAGAAACCATAACTGAAAACAACCTGATTAGCAAAGGTGATACGGTAATAATCGGTGCAAGTGGTGGACCAGATAGTCAGTTTTTAATCACCATTCTAAATAATTTGAAAGAGGATTTAGGCTTTGACATAGTTCTTGCCCACCTTAACCACCTTCACAGAAAAGAAGCCAAAAATGATGAAGACTTGGTAAGAGAGACAGCAGAAAAGCTTAATCTAAAGTTTTATTCAAGGTCTAGGTCTATGGATGACTATGCCAAAGAGGAAAAATTATCATCAGAAGATGCGGGAAGACGCCTTCGTTATGAGTTTTTTAATGACCTAGCTAAAAAATTTCCAAATAGCAAGATTGCAGTAGCTCACAACAAGGATGACCAAGCGGAAACTGTCCTTATGAGAATTACAAGAGGGACAGGTCTTGATGGGCTTAGGGCGATGGATTATGAAAACGGAAATATTATTAGGCCAATTTTAAATATCAAAAAAAGTGAAATACTAGCTTATTTAGATAAAAATAAAATCCCCTATGCGATTGATCATACAAATTTTGAAAATGACTATACTAGAAACAAAGTTAGGTTAGATGTCATACCAAAACTAGAAGAGATAAATCCTAATGTTATCGACTCAATTTATAAATTATCAGACCTTGCTAGAGATGATCTAGAGATAATAGAAGAAGTCGTTCGCGAGAAATTTCAAGCTATGGCAACTATTAAGCCTGGCGAAATTTATTTTGATAAGAATGAGTTTGAAAATACCAATTCTTTTTTGTTAAGGAGGATTTTAAGAAAGGCAGTAGAAGTCCTAAAAGGTGAAATAAAAGACTTGTCCAAAGAAAATCTGGATGATTTTTTAAAAATAAAAGATCTTGATAATGGAAAGTCCCTCATAAAAGATGACTTGTCTTTAAGAAAGTCCTACAGATATTATATCTTGGAAGAAAAGAGCTCGGAAAACTCTCAAATTGAACTTAGTCTTAAAGAATGTGACTTGGTTAATTTTAATGGAATTTATCTAAAATCAAGTATAATTAATAGTGATAATTACGAAAAAGATAGAAATACAGGGTATTTTGATTATGATAAGCTTAGCTTTCCTCTAAAGGTGAGAACAAGGCGAAACGGCGATAGGTTTGTGCCTTTAGGACATAAGAGTGAAAAGAAGCTGAAAGATTTTTTTATCGATCAAAAAATTGATAGAAAAAAAAGAGATGAAATTCCTCTTATCTTATCAAAAGATAAAATTATCTGGCTTGCATCGCTTAGGATAAGTGATGAATTTAAAGTCACAGCTGAAACTAAAAAAATACTAAAAATCGAGGTTTATGATGAAAATTGATAAAGAAAATCTGATTGAGAAAGTGCTGATTGATGAAGAAAGTTTAAATCTTAAGATAAAACAATTAGCAAAGACATTAAATGAGTATTATGCTGACAAGGACGAATTAATTCTTGTTTGCATATTGAAGGGCTCAGTTATGTTTATGACTGAACTTGCTAAAAATTTGAATGTAGAAACAAAAATGGAGTTTATGTCCGTTTCTTCTTATGAAGACAACACCTATTCATCAGGTAATGTAAAAATTTTAATGGACCTTGATTTAGATATAAAGGATAAGGAAGTTTTGATTGTAGAGGATATAATTGATACAGGTTATACTCTTAAAAAAATCAAGGAAACTCTTTTAAAAAGAGAACCAAAAGACCTTAAAATTATTACCTTACTTGATAAACCTGAAAGACGCGAAGTAGATATCAAGCCAGATTTTACAGGTTTTAAGATACCAAATGAGTATGTGGTAGGTTTCGGTCTTGACTACAACCAACTTTATAGAAATCTAGCTTATATAGGAATAGTTAAAAGATCAGTTTATGAGGATATAGAAGAGATAAAATAGGTCTTAGGGCCTATTTTATTTTGTAAAATAAATAAAGGGAGTGAATAAATGCAAGGATTTGACAGAGTTATATTAGTTTTATATGGAGCAATTACAATATTTTTCATCTATAGGTTGTTTAAACAAACTAAGGATAGAAAATTACTTGGAGAAAATGCTCAAGCTTTTAAAAAGCCAATGTCATCTATGGAGATGATTTTATTTTCAATCTTACTAGTCGTTGGTGGAGTAAATTTTGTTAACGGTTATAGGGTAAATGACAAAAACTCAATGATGACAGCAGTAGTTATGGTGATTTTAGCAGTAGTGTTTTTGATATTTACCTTAAGTAAATTATATATTGCAGAAAATGGCATGCTAACAAATTCAGGTTTTGTAAGCTTTAAAGAGCTTAAGAAATGGGGCTTTGACACAAACAGTGGCGAGCTTGTTATGGCTGTTAAAAAAGACGGCAAGAATACTCGTGAAAGTGTTAAAGTAAAAAAAGAAGATATAGAAGAGATAAATGAACTAATTAGAAAATATAAACTAGGCAAATAAGCTTGAAAAAGAGCCCATTTAACCGTATCATATAAGAGTTAAATTAAACAAAGGATGAATATATGTTACTGGTTATAGATATTGGAAATACAAATACTGTTATAGGTATTTATGATAAGGAAAATTTAAAG
>QWCK01004471.1_pt1 | contig 13732 bp, 15 predicted proteins | sample 1972571 | NCBI WGS metagenome assembly QWCK01 (sample SAMN09866710, study PRJNA288562) | Human gut metagenome isolate term2_stool, whole genome shotgun sequencing... | isolation source: gut | host: Homo sapiens | place: USA: California
AGCCACCACCACGGTGGGAACCTTCGGCAAGAAAGACAGTGTCCAGCTGATAAGGCGATCCCCGGCAATCAGCAGATCAGGTTTACTGCGCCCGCCCAGGCGTTTGCCCGTCCCGCCTGCCAGCACAATCATCCCATTGAGATGCTGCGGTGAACTAGCCATGACTCACATCCCGTCCCGTGCCGTCATGCTCACATCCCGGACGCACCCAAGTTCCCGAGCGACCTCCTCGTTTTTCCAGGACGTAACATTCGCGGATAGAGACCATTTTGTCTACCCCTTTCACCATGTCAATCAGGTTCAAAGCGGCCACGGAGGCAGCGGTTAGTGCTTCCATCTCGATTCCGGTGCGGTCAGCAGTGCGGCAGGTAGCGAGGATCTCGACCCCTTCCTCAGCCAGGCGGATATCCACCGCGCAATAATGCACCCCAATCGGGTGCGCCAAAGGCAGCAGCAGGGGGGTACGTTTGGAGGCCGCGATTCCGCCGATACGTGCCACCGCTAAAGCATCCCCTTTCGGGACTTCACCAGCTCGCAATGCCGCCATGATCTGGGGTGAACACTGCACAAAAGCTCGTGCCCGCGCCTCGCGCACCGTGGGCTCTTTGCCAGTAATATCCACCATATGCGCCTGTCCAGACGCGTTTAAATGAGGTAAATGCTGTGCCTCTTTGTCTCCCATAACTGTTCCTTCTTTCCTGGTGCCCGGACCGGCCTATGGTGCTATAAATGTGTCCCTAACAAGGCAACACATCTACCAGACTCCATTGCTCCACTTCGGTTACGTCCTCCGGTACGATTGCTAGCGCATTCGCTTGATGCAGGGAAGCCACAAAGTGCGAACGCGCCCCCAGACGGTGAGTCGGGGTAACCGTGGGGGTATCGCCTACCCGCTCCGCCTCGGTCAAATGTACCGGCACGAACTGGCGTTTACCGGCAGGGGACTTCCAGGCCACCGTAGTAGTGGCGGCGCGAGTCTGCAACGCCGCACGCCCCTGTTTACCAGCTAAAGCGGCCAAAACCGGACGCACAAATACGTGGAAAGACACAAACACACTGACCGGGTTACCCGGCAACGTTGCCACATAGACATCGGCGCCATCGGGGGCGGAAATAGTGCCAAAGCCCTGCGGTTTACCCGGCTGCATCGCCACTTTGGTAAACGCTAAACCTCCGGATAAGCCAACTTGTTTAACCACGTCATAGGCACCCGCACTCACTCCACCAGTGGTGACAATCAAATCCGCTCCCTGGGCAGCTTGCTGCAAGGTTTTCGCAAACACTTCCGGTTCATCATCGGAACTGTAAACCCCCGACACAACAACGTCTTGGCGACGCAACAACGCCTCTAGCAGCACCGAATTCGAGTCTGGGATTTGCGCTCCCTTCAGGGTCGCGCCTGCCGGACGCAGCTCCAGTCCGGTAGAGATTACTGCCACTCGCGGACGGCGATAAACCGGCAACTCTGAATAACCAATCGAAACCGCAGAAGAAAGTGCCGCGGGAGTAAGAACTGTTCCCGCCGCTAGTACCAGGTCGCCCACGGCGGCGTCCTCGCCCGCCTTGCGTACGTTGGCGCCTGCGCGCGGACAACGCTCAATCGTGACCTCTTTAGGTAGGTCAAGTGGGCCAGCCGGCAGGGTAGTGTCCTCGACTTTAATCACGGTATCGGCGCCAGCCGGCATCCGTGCGCCAGTCATAATCCGGATAGCATGCCCGGGACTGAGTTGATAATCCCCGTTATCACCAGCGGCAATATCGGCTTCTACCGGCAAAGTTAGAGGCAAAGTTATTTGGGCGCCATCATCCCCCGGGGCGCTGGGTAATTCGGTTTGGCTGGGCGTAGTGGCAGGCACCGGCTCTGCGGTTTTTTCTGTTTGGGTAACCTCCGGGATGGACGTATTTTCGAGGACGTCCGGCAGATCGCCAGACCGCACCGCGAACCCATCCATAGCGGAATTAGTAAAAGGTGGTACCGGGAAACGGGCAAAAACATCTTCCGCCAAAGTGGTGCCCAAAGCCTCCGCCACCGGCATCACTGTAGGTGGAAGCGAATTTACCTGGGTTAACACCTGGTTCAGATATTCATCTACCGCTTTCATAATTACTTATCCTTTCCGGATACCGTTGCTTGCCTTGGGGATCCGTTCCCAAAATGCACTACATTCCATTTTCCGCTGGCGGCATCGACGATTAAGAGCTTTCCAAGCAGCGGCTCGCCTACTCCCACAATCATTTTGATAGCTTCAGTTGCCAGAACCGATCCGGCCTGCCCGCAAACCGCTCCCAACACGCCATTTACCCGCGAAGTGGGGGTAGTTCCCGCGGGAGGAGGCGCCGGATATAGATCCCGTAAAGTAAGTCCCTCGGCGAATACTGAAATCTGAAAATTCATCGCTACTAAAGTTCCCCACAGGTGCGGGCGCCCCACCTCGGAGCAAGTATCCGCGAGTAAATATTTCGCGGAAAAATTATCAGTCGCATCAATCACCAAGTCATAGGCGCTAATAATACTGCGAGCATTATCAGCAGTGATCTTCGGTTCCAATTGCACCCGCACATTTGGATTCAAGGCATGGACGGTGGCCGCGGCTGACACCGATTTCACCTGCCCCAAGCTAGAAGCGGGATGGATTACTTGGCGTTGCAGATTCGATTGTTCGACCCGATCGGGATCAGAAATACCCAAGGTGCCGACCCCCGCGGCACTCAAATAGGCCAGGGCAGGCGAGCCTAAACCACCCGCGCCTACCACCAAAATCCGCGCGGCCTGCAAAGAATCAATTCCGCGCTCGCCGATCCCGTCCACGGTGGCGGTGAGGCGATCCCGTTCAGAAACCATATGCCTCCTTTTCCGTAGCTACTGCCTTATACAATACCGGTAGAGCGCTTCAGGAGGGTGGCAGATGCTATTCGATGTAAAAATGACACAAGAATCCCTAGCAGATCCGAGTTCATCCATAGGGCTAGCGGATATTCCGGCTACTAGTGGCGCGCGCGTGGTCTTTAACGGATGCGTCCGTAACCACGATGGCGGTCAAGGAGTAACCCACCTGATTTATTCCGCCCATCCGGAGGCCGAAAAATTTCTGCTTAAAGCCGTCCGGGACGCGATTAAACTTGTCCTTTCCGAGGGCGAGGACGCGCTTTCCTCGGAGGCAGCGGGAGATAACGCTGAAAGTTTGGATGCAGTTTTTGTACGCCACCGGATCGGGCGGCTAGAGATCGGAGAAACCGCCCTGCTAGTAGTGGTAGATGCCCCGCATCGAAAGGCAGCTTTCAAAGTGACTGCCGAAATCGTTGACCAAATCAAGGCGCAGGTGCCGATCTGGAAGGATCAATACTTCTCCAATGGAAGTAACCACTGGTCAAACTGTCCTTAGAGTTCCGGGTCTGTCTCGGTAAAAGTCGTAGTTGAGCGGGGGAGGAGAATCTCCCTCCTGCCCAAGAATTCGGAAAATGTAGCAACATTTTCCGAATTCTTATGCCCACCGCGCCCACTCGGGAGAATCTCCTCCCCCGCTACTGATTACTATTCCTGGCCGCGACCCTAGTGTGGGGACAGATTGACCAATATATGAAAAAGAAATGGCTGCAAATAGGTGAACTGGTGCGTATCCGAATCCTTGGAATGTGGTTTTCTGTTTGTCCTGAGGCATAAATCCGCCCGGGTGCTATAGTGCCCAAATTCTTATGCCCACCGCACCTACTCGGATAAAATCTACTCCCGCTACTGATCAATTTTCCTGCCGCGACCCTTGCTCGGGGACAGGTTGACCAGCACAGAGAAAATAGAAATGGCTGCAAATAGATGAGCTAATGCGTATCCGAATCCTTGGAATGTGGTTTTCTGTTTGTCCTCAGGCATAAATCCGTTCTTGCAGGCTAAGTGGATTTCTCCCTTTTCGGTAACCGGAAGCATCCCTTGCATGGGGGAACTGCCCGAAATACCAGGCGCTCAATGGCGAGGCGGTGCTTGCAACCCTAGCGTGGGGGAGAAGTTTTATCCGATCAGGCTAGACCGCTTAGTAGTCGAAAGGCTAAATATCGGATACCTGGCAATCAATCGGATCCTTTGTTTGGGCGTAATACGTAAAAAATTGAAAAATGATTTGGCAATTATTGAGCGGGTCGCGGCCGGTAAAAGATACGAGAGGGGCTTGAGCTGAGCCTTGCGAAGCTCACGGGGTCCCCGGAGTGCTTTTACCGAGCCAGACCCGCAACACAGGGCGGGAGGAAAAACTTCTCCCCCGTGCACAATTGGGTGCGACTCCTAACCACCCGCAAACGGGGGAAGTACATCCAATTGGCCGTTGGTGGCGGATTCACCTAGGGGGGTGTCGCCATCGGCGAGGGCGCCGTCTACTAGGAAAGAACTAACCTCTAAAATCGGTGCCAGATTGTTACTGCTGGCAGCTTGGGCAATTTCTCGCAAAGTTTGGTGGGCAGCTGCCGTAACCTGGGCTCTATCAACTCCTGCTGCCTGAGCAGCTCCGGCGAAAAAACGTACGGTAACCACGCTTTAGCCTCCAATCTGAGAGAGGGAATAGGTTCTGCGTCCTGGCGCCGCTATTTCACGGTGACCGGCAGGCTTAGCTGCCTGGGCAGCTAGCCAAAGCTGAGCCAGCTCGTCGTTAGAGGCACCTTGACGCATAGGAGCAAGTAAATCGACAAAAGATAAAGAAAACAGGCAGGAATAAACCTTGCCATCAGCAGACAGGCGGGTGCGGTCACAGGTAGCGCAGAAGGGCGAAGACTCGGAGGCAATAACCCCGATAATCCCGGCGGGATGGTCGCTGCCGGCTGCCACGTTCCAACGGCGCGCCGGAGCCGCCGGGTCGGTTTCAATCGGGGTGAGCGAAAAACTTTCCTGCAGGCGCGCGAGGATGTCGCGAGCATGGGGACGCACCGTAGCCGAATCCCCTAAGGGGCCAATCGGCATAAACTCGATCGCGCGCCATTGGAATCCGCGCCGCAGCGCAAAGCGAACTAGATCCGGTATTTCCTCTAGGGACTGCTGATCTAAAATCACTGAGTTAAGTTTTATGGGTTCTAGGCCGCTACCGGGTAGTTTTTCCAGAGCCGTGGCCACCTCGGGAAAACGGTCGCGTTTTGCGAGCGCGTGATAGCGGCCGGGATCCAAGGTGTCTAAAGAAATGTTGATGCGCCCTAAACCCGCGTTTACCAGAGAATCTAGCCGGGGAGCTAAACCGATAGCGTTGGTAGTCAGCGCGATATCAGCAGGCAGGCTCGCCTGCGTGAACGCCTGGCGAATCTGGTGGATAATCTCGGATAAATCGGGGCGTAAAAGAGGTTCGCCTCCGGTTAAACGAACTTTACGAATTCCTAGAGACAGTGCCACCTGGGTAAGGCGCCTGATCTCGGCGGGAGTCAGTAAATCTTGACGGGGAATCCAGGTGTCGGCGTCCTCGGGAAGGCAGTAACTGCAGCGCAAGTTACAACGGTCGGTAACCGATAGTCGCAGGTCTGCGGCTACCCGTCCCCAAAGATCAACTAGCTGGGGCGAGGATTCCTCACCCCCAGATTCGACGCGCATTACCCCTCCCGACCCGATATCTGCTGTTTGATGCTAGGTAGCTAGTCTTGCCAGTTGCTAGCTAGTTCTTGCAGCTGGGCAATAACCTGCTTGGCATCAGCGCCCTGACCAGCTAGATATCCGGCAAGAAAGGCAGTCAAAGGGGCACCCGGGCGGGAAGGGCCATGCGCTACGGTTCCAATCAGAGACAGCAGTTCTGATTCCACCGCTTCCAGGGGATTATCTTCTAATTGCAGGTCTGCACGCACCTGGTCTAACCAGCGGTGCATCTGTGCCATCTTTTCTGGGTCGTCTTTTTTGCTGTTGCCGGCCAACATGTTCCCCTTTCGCTTGCTGCGACCGGATTAAGGCCGCGTTTCCGTGTCAAATATTAACGATACCAGGGAAGATAATCTTTGCTAGGGCTTTGTTTTCTGAGGACGTAGCTCACGAAAATAGGCGCGGATTTCGAGCAATCATTATTGCTTAGAAGCGGAGGATGCCTCGGAATGCTTCCGTTTTCGCAAAATCTTACCGAAGCGAGAGTGCAGGCTACCTCCGGCTTTAATCCAGTCGTTGATAGCGGAGATTCCGACTGCCAATAGGTAGAGTCCGATTAAGGCCGACATCTGTACGATCATCGGCCAGGCAGTGGGTAGGGGATTGGCAACCGCCGAGAAAACAGCGGCCAGTACCACTGCCCACCGCCAGCCTTTTAGCATGGTTTTTGCTTTCAGTACCCCCATAAAGTTCAGCGCCACCAAGATTTCGGGCGCCAGGCAGGACAGGCCGAAGGCCAGTACCATCCGCATAAAGAAGGTGATATAGGAATCTGCCCTTAGCAGCATTAAGGCTCCGTCGGGAGTGAAAGAGTTAAGGATTGCTACTGCCTTGGGGATCACCCATATCCCAGAGAGGGCGCCGCCGCTGAAAAGTAATACTCCTACTAAACCAAAACTGGCGATATAGATTTTTTCTTTACGCTTCAATCCTGGAGCGATAAAGGCACCAATTTGGTAAATCCACCAGGGCGCAGAAATCAATACTCCTAGCCAAAGCGAGACCTGAATCCGCATATCAAAGGCGGCGCCAATCGTTTGGAAGTTTAGTTGCGGAGCTTGCTCACTGACGGCCAGCAGCGGTGCTTGCATCCAGTTCAAGGTAGGGGTAACTAAGAACCAGCCGCCAATCGAGGCTACAAGTATCCCGGCCAGCGCCAGTAGTAAGCGTTTGCGCAGTTCTATCAGGTGTTCGCTTACCCGCATACGGGCTTGCGGGTTGCTCTTTTTTTGTCCCGGCATCGGGGGTTAGAGAACTATTTGTTTTCCGGCGAATCCGCAGTGTCGGACTGCCCGCTGGTTACTTCCGGAGAGGAAGCCTGTGCGTTCTGCGTGGGAGCCGGAGAAGAAGGAGCAGCTGGAATTTGCGGGGTCTGAGGTCCTGCCGCTACCTGCTTGGTGTTGTCGTCTTCACTAAGATCCGAAAGTTCGGACTTCAAAACCTTTGCAGATTTGCCGATATTGCGGGCAATATCGGGTAGTTTCGAGGCTCCAAAAACAATGATTAACACCAGAATTAGAATCAGAATGTGTGTCGGTCTCACAGGGATGCCCTTCCTTTCTTGCAGACGGCATCGATAATTGCCTTCCCCAATTGTAGCGGGGTTTGCCGGCAAATAGGCGACTCCTATTGACAATAGCCATAACTTACCAGGTTAACCAGCAAATTTTCGAGGTTAAAAAGCGCGAGACCGGTTGACGCTGGTTGCCTCCCCGGTAATCTTCCTCTAAACGGGGTAACCTGAGGGCGGGAGGCAAAACGTGAGCGAGTTCATTACTGATGAAAAGGCGGGAGCCCAGGCCATAGCGGATTTGATGTCCGGCAAAAAAACGATTGTGGTCGCGGGAGCGGGCATGTCTACCGATGCCGGGATTCCGGATTATCGCGGCACCGGTTCTTCCGGGATGCCTACTGTCGATATGGATCAGTTTTTAGGCGAGCTTTATTGGCAAAAATGGGTGTGGCGGCGAAATCAAGAAACCTGGAAAACGGTAGCGCGGCTGCAGCCCACCCCGGGGCACTACGCTTTAGCGCGGCTAGAGGAGGCGGGGCTGATTAACTGCATCGCCACCCAGAACGTCGACGGCCTAGATCGGAAAGCGGGCTGTAAGAATGTGCAGCTGTTGCACGGAACTTTTGAGGACGTCCAATGCCTAGGCTGCGGAGCAGTATTTTCGCGCGAACATATTGACCAGGAGTTACGCAAACTTAATCCGGACGTAAAAGACGATCCCGACCCCAAAAACGTGGCAGTGCTAGCGGCTGCCGATGAGCAGGCGGCACGCGCCTGCCAGTTCAACCTGCTGTCTTGTCCGCGTTGCGGCGGGATTATTAAACCGGGAATCGTGTTTTTCGGGGAAGCGCTACCGGGAGAGGCCATGGATCATTCTTTCGCGGCGGCGCGAGAAGCCGACGTGGTGCTGGCAGTGGGAACCTCCCTGGCAGTTTTAACCGGACTATGGGTGTTGCGGGAGGCCTGGGGAACCGGCGCCAACGTAGCGGTGATTAATCGCGGACCGACTGCCGCTGATTCTCTTGCGGACGTGCGGGTGTCTGGTGGCGCCTCCCAGGTATTATCCCAAGTAGCAGAGATCTTACTGGATTAGCGCAGAGTAAATAGTATCCACCAGCCGCCTGTAGTGATCTGTGGGCTAATGCCGCAAGGCGCACTCGCATCAAGTGCACCCTGATCGGCAGGTAGCAGACAGTCAGCGGCGGAAAGTAAGTGGAGTTTAAATGCCTAGAGCCGGTTCCACGCGCTCCCTCCTGCGCTAATGCGGAACCGACTCTAGGTTGTAGTTTAGGGGTTATCTTTACACACGTTCCCCTAAAATAGCCGGAGCGACCGGCTTCCATAAGTATACCAAAAAGATGGAAGAAGCCTAATCTTTTCTATGTGCTGCAAGTCATAAAATGCTATAGGCTGTAGCTTTAACCGTCGCTAAAGTTACGGAGTTTTAAGAACTCTAAGCTCATGACAGGCTAGAATAGCATTCGACATTACTTAACTTTCAGGAAATTGCGATGGAAATCTTTTCTCCTTTTCATTACCTGCCGGTAGCTGATTCTTCGGCAGATGTCTCCACTTTGCTTTCTGCGCTAGCTAAACAAATGACAGGGGACGAAAATTTCCCTCCCAATCTAAATCGCCCTCGCCTGAAAAAATCTCAGGTACTGTTCCCTTTCCCGAAGAATATGGGTCGTCCGAAGGGACTGGCGGACTATGAAACCCGCAAGCACCAGGTGCCGGAATCCGCGGTCTTAGCCTTGCCGGCACCGGCAGGTGGCGCCGTTATTTGCTACTCGCAGCTCGGCATTAAAAATATGGCGGATGCAGTTAATTCCGCGGTAGGGCGGCCAGGACGCTGGATTCTTACCGCTCCGGTCACCGAGATTGACGGCATTATGACTCTGGCGCGAGCCATTGCGGTAAATATTCCTCCGATCATTGCCGCCAAAACCGCCCCTGCCAGCGCCCTCGAGATTGTGAGGGCGATGGAGCGAGCGAAGGATCGCAGCGACAAAGATCAGGCTCCTATTTATATGCAGATCACTAAGGAACAGCTCTCCCAGCTCCTGGAAATCCCGCCAGCACAGCGCAGCGCACTGAGCGAAGTGGCAGCATTGATAGTTACCGGTTTAACTAGTCATGATCGTCTGGGGCGCGCCGCGAGAGAAGCGGGAATAGATATTATTTCCGGCTACGGGATTCCCGAATCGTGCGGACTGTGCGTGCTGGATGGCAAGCCGGTTGCCGGAGTTCATGTGGCCACTATCGGGGATCGGATTTGGCTATCTGGGATCTGTATGATGGCCGGTTATCTGGGTAAACCGGGACAGGTCGAGTGGGTTACGCGGGGACGGAGGCGTTGGCTGCGCAGCAAAGACGCGGGTCATATGCGCGGGTCGCGTCTAATAGTGGACGGAAAAATGCGCGACGTAATAGCCACTGCGGGGGTACATATCCAAGCCTCCCTGGTGGAACGAGTAATTCAGGATCTACCGCAGGTTGACCAGGTAGTAGTGGTGGGGGTGCCTGATCCCAGATGGGGTTCCCTGGTTACTGCGGTCATTAAGCCGGCATCCGATATCGCTGAGCAGCTGCTAAATCCCCAGCATAATTTGGCGGTAAAACCAGCGGTTTCGACAGGGTTTTCGCGCGGATCCACCCTAAAAATTGATGCTGAGAAAGTACGAGACCTGGCCGGGCTTCCTTCCACTAAGGAAGAGGAATCGAAGCCGCAATTAACTCCCTTGGAAGCGGCGATGGCCGCCATGGCCGCCAAGATCAGGGGAGCCGATGTAGATGTGGTTGCCGCCGCAGAAACCGGGGAACTACCGGCCGGAATCTACGAGGTAGCGCGGGGAACCGCTAATCCCACTTCCGAAGGAGAAATTGTCTTCCCAGCTGCCGATATTGCCCCCTCCGCTCCGGTAGCTCTGCCCGATGATCTAGAGGGCGATTTAGAAGAAATGGAAATCGCGGCAACTGAGATCACTGGGAGCGGCAACCGTCCCGAAGGAGGAGACCGTCCCTATAGCGCCACGGTTCCTACAGAGGATGAGTCCGAACCATCCACCGATTTAGCGATGCTGGTACGATCCCTGGTGACCGGCCAGTTGGATCGAGCACATGCTCCCCGTGCCCTCGTCCTCGTAAATGAGATTCCTACTGATTTGCAGGGAAAGGTTGATCGCAGCGCCTGCCGGCAACTGGCTACCCAGCGAGTGGCATCCGGGGAAGCCTGGATTAGATAATCCGGCGACAGTCAAAGAAGTTTCATTACTGTGAAAACGAAGAAATGCGATAATGTACCGCGAATAGAAAGGAATCTAAGCCGTAATGGCAACTGGTTCACAATGGATTGAAGCCGCCCGCCCGAAAACCTTACCCGCCTCCCTGGCGCCGGTGATTATGGGGATTGGCGGGGCGATTGGCCTGGGAAACGCCTCTCTAGGAAAATCAGTATTAGCACTGTTAGTAGCGCTATCTTTCCAGGTAGGCGTGAATTTTTCCAATGATTATTCCGATGGAATCCGCGGCACCGATGCGAGCGGGAAACGGGTGGGGCCCCAGCGCCTGACGGGTGCGGGATTAGCCGCTCCCCGCACGGTGTTGCTGGCGGCCTTGAGCTGCTATGCGTTCGGAGGGATTTGTGGAATTGCCCTTTGTGTCTGGGCAGGTAGCTACGGATTGATTGGCCTAGGGGTGCTGGCTGCCCTGGCGGCGTGGTTCTATACCGGAGGAAAGCATCCTTACGGCTATCTGCCTGGGATATCCGAAGTGATGGTGTTTGCCTTTTTCGGTCTTTTGGCGGTGCAGGGAACTATCTGGGTGCATGCCCATATGTTGCCGTGGCGCACCTGGACAGCGGCCAGTGGTATCGGGCTGCTTTCTTGCGCCCTATTGTTAGTAAATAATCTGCGCGATATCCCCGGAGACCGCCAGAGCGGAAAAAATACGCTAGCGGTGAAGTTAGGGGATAAGGGCTCGCGCTATCTGTTTGCCTGTTATCTATATGCAGCGTTGGTACTGGGGGTAATATCCTTCAGTGTCCGTTGGGAAGCGCTAATGTTTGGCCTCGCCCTGGCGATTTGGCTGAGTTTGCCACTGATGAAAGTGCTGCAAGGCGCCCGGGGGAAAGCCCTGATAAAAACCCTGAAACAGGTGGGGCAAATCACCTTGGGGTATGGGCTGGCTATAGCGGTTCAGTGGGCTTTCCAAGGTCTTTAGAAAGACCAAAAAATTTATAGTTGCTAGGCTGGGAACATGGCTGCGGTAGTTATTGCCCTCGTACAGATCCTGCTAGCGGTATACGCGCTAGTGGATTGCTTGCGCACGGATAAATCGGATCTTCCCGGGCGCCTTCCGCGGGCATTTTGGTTGTTGATTATTATTGTATTACCGCTTTTTGGGCCGCTAGCGTGGATCGTGATTTCTTGGGCGAGCAAAGCCGAAAGTGCTGACGGCAGGATAGAGATTCCCCGCAATCCGCTGGACATTTTCCGAGGAAGCGGGGAGCGTTCCCGCTCGCAAGAACCGGACATACCAGAGGCGCCCGATGATAACCCCGATTTTTTGTTCTCTTTAGAGGCGAAGATGCGGCGAGAAAAGCTGGCGCGGGAAGCCGAAGAAGAGGCGTTGCGGCGAGCCGCGAAAAACCGGCAGGACTCAGTTAGTGGGCAGGACGCCGCTGACAGCGCTGACAGCGGGGAAGATTCCTCCTCACGCGGCAGCGGCGAGGACGAAGCCGACCCGGACGCGAACCCTCCGGAAAAACCGTCCTCACAAGGCTAAAGCGATACCTGCGCTTAGCGCAGCCGTAGTAACCGGGCTGGCCGGGTTATTTTCAGCCAAACACTCTACGCATTATGGGATCGGCAGGCGTTTAGTGTCCTTGATTTAAAGTGGCGGCGGAAGTGCCCGGTACCATATCGGAAGCCTGAGCTAGCAGCGGAGCCGCCGGTTCGCAATAATCCAAACTAATCAGGGTGTTTCCTAAGAAAGTAAGGGAAGTAAGCGAGGCTAAAGCGCATTGCCGGCGGGTAGGAATATGTGCTAGCGGACGACCCTCCACAAACAGGCGGAAAGACCAGATGGGAAGCTGGTGAGACACCACCAAAATTTCGCGAATCGTAGCGCCATCGGTGGAGCGACCCAGGCGGGAAGGATCCGCAATTGGCAGATGGAGCGCAGAACGCACCGCTTCTGTAACTCGGCTGGCTTGGACGGCGTAAGGCTCGCACCAGGAAGGACGAAAAACGTTGCGGTAACGCGGCCAATTGCGCGGATGGAATAGGGCGGCACGGTTGCCGTTAACCACTTCACCCTCGAACATATTCATCGACTCTAAAAGCCGTTTGTCAGTATGAATAGGCAGATCAAATAGATCCGAGGCCGGCGTTGCAGACTCGACCGCGCGCTCTAGAGGAGAGGAAACGATGGCCTCTAAATAGGCGCCCTTTTCCAGGAGATATTCTGCGCTCATCTGCGCCATTTGCCGGCCGAGATCGGTTAGGTGATATCCCGGCAGCCGTCCATATAAAACCCCATCCGGATTATCAACTTCGCCGTGGCGCATTAGGTGAATCGTGGTTAGGTTCTGCATATCCTCAACCCTAGCAAACTGTTTTTGCTAACTGAGTGTGCAAAACCTAGCTAGACCATTAGGCTAGAGGCGTGAGCGGAGAACCGAAGGTAGCAGCCTTCTTCGATCTTGACGAAACCGTCATTCGGGGAGCTAGTTCCTGGATACTCACTCGTGAGCTTTTTAGACACGGATTTTTTGGGATTTCCGACCTGTTCTTTGCTGCGCGTCACGCCTTTTTCTATGTGGTGTTGGGAGAAGATCAAAAGCGTATCGAGCAGGTAAAAACCCGGGCTTTACAGGTTATGGCCGGGCATACTTGCCAAGAGATTATGGCGATCTCGCAGCGGGTATGCGACCGATTAGAGAAAAAGCTTTTCCCGCAGGCACAAGGACTGATAAAACGACATCAGGCAGCCGGGCATGATATTTGGTTGATCTCCGCCGCGCCCTCGGAACTTCCCCAAATGTTGGCTGCGCGTCTGGGAATTACCGGTGGCATCGGCACCCAAGTTGCGGTGAAAGACGGGGTTTACGAGGCGCGTCTAGAATCAGAACTTATGCACGCCCAAGGCAAGCGAGATCAGGTAGTGGCGCTGGCGGCAGAGCGGGGATACGACCTTCAATCCTGTTTTGCATATTCAGATTCCGATAACGATATGCCGCTATTAACCCTGGTGGGCAAGCCTTCGGCTATCAATCCCGATATTTGGCTGCGGGTGCGCGCTTTGCAGCGCGGGTGGCCGGTGATCGATTTTCGGCGTCGCTCCCGGATTAGTAAAGCCCTGCAAAAAGCAAAGGCTAGGCGGCATGGTTTCAACCTGGTTGGATTGGGGCAACGTTTCTGAGTAACCTGACAAATGCCTACTTAGAAGGAGCCATTTTGAGCGAAAAGCAACCACCGGCAGCCGCTGGTCTAGATAAGCAGCCTGAAGAAGTATCTGGAATGTTTGACCAGGTGGCTGCCCGTTATGATTTGACTAATGATGTGATGACTTTCGGGCAACACCGGATTTGGCGGCGCTGTCTGCAGCAAGTGGTGGCGCCG